>JACXTT010012294.1_pt1 | contig 11370 bp, 9 predicted proteins | sample 9270951 | NCBI WGS metagenome assembly JACXTT01 (sample SAMN15532306, study PRJNA645909) | rock metagenome | isolation source: weathered quartz diorite | place: Puerto Rico | collected 2017-06-21 | reverse complement strand
CTTGGTGGTGTGATAGGCGACATCCGGCACGAAGTACGTGTACGTGCCGTCGGTCTTCTTCATGACGCGGTCCTTGTCGTCGCCGTCGTCGGTCGTGCGCAGCCACAGCGCGCCCTCGTGCTCGTAGGTCTTGCCCCGGGCGACGAGCGCCTGCACGGCGGCCTCCACGCGGCCGTCGCTGTACAGCGACGACTCCAGGTAATAGCGGTCGAACTTCACGCCGAAGGCCTGCAGGTCGATGTCCTGCTCGTTGCGCAGGTAGGTAACCGCAAAGCGGCGGATCGACTCGATGTCCTCGGCGTTGCCCGAGGCCGTCACCGGCTCGCCGTCGGAGGCGCGCACGGTCTTGCCGGCCAGGAAGTCGGCGGCGATGTCGGCGATGTAGTCGCCGTTGTAGGCCGACTCCGGCCACTGGGCATCGCCCGGCTTGAAGCCGCGCGCACGCGCCTGCACCGACAGCGCCAGGGTCTGGATCTGCACCCCGGCGTCGTTGTAGTAGAACTCGCGGTGTACGTCGTAGCCCTGCCACGACAACAGATTGGCGAGGGCATCGCCCAGCGCCGCCTGGCGGCCGTGGCCGACGTGCAGCGGGCCGGTCGGGTTGGCCGAGACGAATTCCACCAGCACATGGCCGTGGACGCCGCGCTCCTGGGCGCCGTAGTGGTCGCCCTCGGCCAGCACGGCGCGCAGGACGTCGGCCTTGGCGCCGGCCGTCAGGCGCAGGTTGATGAAGCCCGGGCCGGCGATCTCCAGCGCCTCGACCAGCGCGGCGGCGCGGGGATCGGCCTTGACGGTGTCGACGATGCGCTGGGCCAGTTCGCGCGGATTGCTCTTGAGCGCGCGCGCCACCTGCATGGCAACGTTACAGGCCAGGTCGCCGTGGGCGGCAACCTTGGGCCGCTCGAAGGTAACGGCGGGCAAGGCCGCATCGGCCGGGGCGAGCGCGCGCACCGCATCGGTGAACGCGGCGGCAAGAGTGGAGGTCTGAACAGGCAGCATGTGTGTCGGGGCCCTGGGGCGGTAGTCCGGCTTCCGGTCTGGCCGGAAGCCGTGGCGGCGGGGCATGTGCGCGCCGCGCCGCGTGGCAGGCAATATCTATCGGAACGCGGAATTTTATCAGGTGCTATGCTGGCATCATGCGCACAGGGCTTCCGGACCACCTCCGGCGTCCTGTCCGGCGCGGCCTCCCCATTCCCGGGCGGGCCGGGGCGGACCGGGGCAAACTGCATCCGCGAAAGGAAACATTATGCTGATCACCTTCAAATCCCACGCGTCGCAAGACCTGATCATGATGAAGGATCTTGCCATCACGCTCCTGGGCATCATCGGCAAGCGTCTGGGAGAGCGCGGGGTGATCACCACTGAGGAACTGCCGCGAGCCATCAAGAAGCTGGAAGCCGCCGTCGACGACGCGAAGCACGCGCACCCGGCCGGCGCCGCCGTCGCGCCGGAAAAAGCGGATGAGGAAGACGATGAGCCCCTGCACCTGGGCCAGCGCGCCTATCCGTTCCTCGATATGCTGCGCGCCTCCGAGCGCGAAGGCGCCAACGTCTTGTGGGGCGTCTAGCCGGAGCAAGACCATGCCCGGCCCCGCCGCCGGGCATGGTCGGACATCCCGGCCTCTCCTCCATTCCTGATGGCACCCGCCGTGGTGCCCGCCGCCGCGACAAAGCACTCAGACTTGCGCGACGACCCGATCGCGCTACCCCCTACCCTCTGTCCACCGGATGACCCGCGCGGTCATGTGCCGTCGCCCGCCGGGCATGGCCGACGGGCAGGCTCGCGGTTGACCCGGTCCCCACGATGTGATCCCATGGCCGCTCCCGGGACGGTCCACGCCGCCGTCCCAGACAGTTAACGCCCCATGCTCAAGCCTTCCCCGATCCTCCGGAACACGTTGCTGCTGGCGGGCGGCATCGTGCTGACGCTGGCGGTCCTGATCGCCTCCGAAGCCGGCAACCTTCGCTTGCGGCAGAGCTACACGGAAGTGATTCGTTCGCAGCAGATCCAGACCGAACTGGGCCAGTTGCTCGGCGAACTCGTCAACGCCGAGGCCGGCCAGCGCGGCTATCTGCTGACGGGCAACGACAGCTACCTGGAGCCATATCGCAAGGCGCTGCCGCGCATCACCGAGTTGATGGGCCTGATCCGCCAGCGCTACGCCGACGATCCCGAGGGCCTCGCTCAGTTCGCCGAGGCCTCGCGGCTCATCGGCCGCAAGCTCTCCGAGATGGCGCTGACGCTGGTCTATGGCAAGCGCGACATGGACGTCGCGCTCGACCTGGTGCGCACGGACTTTGGCAAGCAGACCATGGAGCAGACCCGGCGCGGGCTGGAGCGCCTACAGGCCCGCGAAGCCGGCACCGTCGCCCAAAAACTGGAGGGCGCCGAGCGCGACCTGCAATGGTCGCGCTACGGCATCGGCCTGCTGACGGCCATCAGCATCATGCTGCTGGTTGCCGTCGGCCTCGCACACTCCCGCCGCATGGCGAGCGCCGACGCCGCGCGCATTCAGCTGGAAGTGGAAAGCGCCCAGCTCGACCGCCGCGTGCGCGCCCGCACCCGCCAGCTATCAGCGTTGGCCGCCCACCTGCAACGCGTGACGGAAGACGAGAAGACTCGCCTGGCGAGCGAGTTGCATGACGAACTCGGCGCGATCCTCACCGCCGTCAAGCTCGACCTTCACTGGGCGCGCCTGCGCGTGCAGGACAGTCACCCGCCCGTCCGCGACAAGCTGACCCACGTGATGATGCACGTGGACCAGGCGATCCAGATCAAGCGGCGGCTGGTCGAGGACCTGCGGCCCACGGTACTGCTCAATTTCGGCCTGAGAGAGGCGATCGTCCAGTTGGTGGACGAGGCCGGCGCGCGCAACCAGTGGCACGCCAGTGCCGACCTTCCCGAGACGATGCCACCGCTCAGTGATGCCGCCGCCATCGCGCTCTACCGCATCGTGCAGGAATCGCTGACCAACGCCAGCAAGTATGCGCAGGCGACGCAGGTATCGGTCGCCCTGACATGCACGGCCGATTCGCTGGCGCTGTCGATCCGTGACGACGGCCGGGGCTTGCCGCCGGACTTCGACAGCGGCAGCCTTGCCGGCCACCACGGCCTGCTGGGCATGGAGCAGCGGGTCATCGCACTGGGCGGCACCATGCACGTGACATCGCAGGCAGGCCGGGGCGTACACGTGCGGGTGGAGGTGCCGCTGACCGCGTCGATGCTGGCGCCGTTATGAAGGCGAGCACGGCCTAGTCGACGAGGCCGTTCTTGATCGCGTAGTAGGTCAGGTCCGCATTGGTCTTCATGCCCATCTTCTCGAGCACGCGGGAGCGGTAGGTGCTCACGGTCTTCACGCTCAGGCACAGTTCGCCGGCAATCACGGACACCGGCTGGCCACGCGACAGCTTGCAGAAGATCTGGAACTCCCGCTCCGACAGCGTCTGGTGCACCGGTTGCGCGGTCGGCTTGTCGAGGCCGCCAATCAGCAGTTCGGTCACGGCCGCGCTGACATAGCGCCGGCCCTGCGAGACGGTGCGGATCGCCTTGACGAGCGCCTCCGGCGCGCTTTCCTTGGTCAGGTAGCCGGAGGCGCCGGCACGGATCAGGTTGATGGCGTACTGGTCTTCGGGATAGGCCGACAGGATCAGCACCGGCAGGTCAGGCATCTGCTCGCGGATCTGCTTGAGCACGTCGATACCATTGCCGTCCGGCATGGCGATGTCGAGCACCAGCACATCGAACTCGGCGTCGCGCAGTTGCGCCATCACCTCGTCGCCGCTGGCCGCTTCACCCGCCATGTCGATATCGGGCTCCTCGGCAAGGAACTGGCGCAGACCGGCCCGCACAATCTCGTGATCGTCGGCGATCAGGACGCGAATCATCTGGGGTCTCCACAGTGATGCCGGGCCGCTTGCGGACGATGCGGCTGGCGGCTTGTATTGTAGTGCGCGCACTGTCGGTGTCGCGCGAACACCGACAGTGCGGTGGCGCACCGGAACGCATTGCCCATGAAAAAAAGGGACGGATGGCATCCGTCCCTTGCTTACTGCGGTACTGCTGGATTACTGCAGCTTGGCGTCCGCCTTCGCGCCGGCGTCAGCGCCAACGCTGGCCGAGCTCTTGGCGTCCTTCTTGCTGCTCTTGGCGTGCGTGGCGTGCTTGCTCTTCGCACCGGCGTCCGCCTTGGCATCGGCCTTCGCATCGACGTCGGCCTTCGTGCCGGCAGCCGAACCCAGCGCTGCGCTACCCTTCTCGGTGGCGGCACCCACGGTCGCCGCGCCCTTCTCGGCCGCGCCGCCGACGGCGTTCGCGCCAGCCTGCACCGGCGCCGTGACGGAAGTCCCGACATCGGCCTTCGCCCCGATGGAGGCACCCGTGCCTTGGGCAACGGCGAGCGAGGAAGCGGCGGCGATCGACAGAGCGGACAGGGAGATCAGCAGTTTGTTCATCGAGAAACTCCTTTCAGGGATGCTCCGCGGCGAAACATTCGTCGCGGCATTCACGCTGTTGTTCACGTGAACTTGGGACCCAGTCTATGGGCCGCATCGCCCCCGGTCTGTGAGCGATTGCAATGCCTTGTAAGGAGTTGTGAGGCGGCGCCCGCGGCGCATCGCTGCCGTCAAAGCCCTCGCGCGGCGCGAATTTCCCTGCCGCATCAAGGGCCTGCACCGGTACCGGACGCCGCCAAGGCAGTGTCCGACACCGATGCATGCGGTTACAGGTTCGGGGCCAGCGCCCGCTCCAGCGTCGTGCGGTCTTCCTCGCGGCGGGCCGTCATGTCGTCGAGTTGGTCCGCACCAATCTTGCCGATCGTGAAGTAGGTCGAGTCGGGATGCGACAGGTAGAAGCCGCTGACCGACGCCGCCGGCGTCATCGCCAGTGATTCCGTGATACCCATGCCGATCTCGGCGGCATCGAGGAACGCGAACATCGGGCCCTTGACCGTGTGCTCCGGGCAGGCCGGATAGCCGGGGGCCGGGCGGATACCGCGATAGGTCTCGGCAATCAACTGCTCGTTGGTCAGTTGCTCGGCCGCGTCGTAGCCCCACAGGTCCGTGCGCACGCGCTGGTGCAGGCATTCGGCAAACGCCTCGGCCAGCCGGTCGGCCAGCGCCTTGAGCATGATCGCGCTGTAGTCGTCGTGGTCGGCCTCGAACAGCGCTTCCTTCTTGTCCACGCCAATGCCCGCCGTCACCGCGAAGAGACCGATGTAGTCGGCCACGCCGCTCTCCTTGGGCGCGATGAAGTCGGACAGGCAGCGGTTGGGCCGGCGCACGCCATCCACCACCGGGCGCTCGCTCTGCTGGCGAACGTTGTGCCAGGTCAGCGCGACCTTGCTGCGCGTCTCGTCGGTGTAGATCTCGATGTCGTCGTCGTTGACCGTATTGGCGGGCAACAGCGCCATCACACCGTTGGCGGTGAGCCAGCGGCCCTGGATCAGGCGCGCCAGCATGCTCTTGCCGTCCGAGTACACGCGGCGGGCCGATTCGCCGACGATCTCATCATTGAGGATGTCGGGGAATTTGCCGGCCAGATCCCAGGTCTGGAAGAACGGCCCCCAGTCGATGTAGTTGGCGAGTTCGGCCAGGTCGTAGTTGCGGAACACGCGCCGGCCGACGAACTTGGGCTTGGGCGGCACGTAGGTGCTCCAGTCGAGCTTCGTCTTGTTGGCGCGCGCCTGCGCCAGCGTCACCATCGGCGTGGCCTTCTTGTTGGCGTGCTGCGTGCGGATACGGTCGTAGTCGGAATTCAGTTCATTCACGTACTTCGCGGCGCCCTCGTCCGACAGCAGGCTCGACGCCACGCTGACCGAGCGCGAGGCATCCGGCACATAGACCACCGGACCCTCGTAGTTGGGCGCAATCTTCACTGCCGTGTGCACGCGCGAGGTGGTGGCGCCGCCGATCAGCAGCGGAATCTTCTTCACGCGGAAGTAGTCGTCGCGCTGCATCTCCGCAGCAACGTAGGCCATTTCCTCGAGCGACGGCGTGATCAGGCCCGACAGGCCGACAATGTCCGCGCCCTCGACCTTGGCGCGCGCCAGGATCTCGTTGCACGGGACCATCACACCCATGTTGACCACTTCAAAGTTGTTGCACTGGAGCACCACCGACACGATGTTCTTGCCGATGTCGTGCACGTCGCCCTTCACGGTGGCGATCACGATCTTGCCGCGCGCCCTGACGTCGCCGCCGGCCTCGGCCAGCAAGCGCTTCTCTTCCTCGATGAACGGCAGCAGGTGCGCCACCGCCTGCTTCATCACGCGAGCGCTCTTGACCACCTGCGGCAGGAACATCTTGCCGGCGCCGAACAGGTCGCCGACGACGTTCATGCCATCCATCAGCGGACCCTCGATCACCTCGATCGGACGGCCGCCTCGCGCGGCGATTTCCTGGCGCGCCTCTTCCGTGTCGTCGACGATGAAATTGGTGATGCCGTGCACCAGCGCATGCGCCAGGCGCGCGGCCACCGGCACCGGCGCTTCCGGCGTGCCGCGCCAGGCCAGATTTTCTTCCTTCTTCGCGCCGCCGCCCTTGAAGCGGTCGGCAATTTCCAGCAGGCGGTCGGTCGCGTCCTCGCGGCGGTTCAGCACCACGTCTTCCACGCGCTCGCGCAGCTCCGCGTCCAGCTGGTCGTACACGCCGAGCTGGCCGGCGTTGACAATACCCATGTCCATGCCCGCCGCGATGGCGTGGTACAGGAACACTGTGTGGATCGCCTCGCGCACCGAGTCATTGCCGCGGAACGAGAACGACACGTTGGAGACACCGCCGCTCACCTTGGCGTACGGCAGGTTCTCCTTGATCCAGCGCGTGGCCTCGATGAAGTCCACCGCGTAGTTGTTGTGTTCCTCGATGCCGGTCGCCACGGCAAAGATGTTCGGGTCGAAGATGATGTCCTCGGGCGGGAAGCCGACTTCATTGACCAGGAAGTCATAGCTGCGCTTGCAGATCTCGGTCTTGCGCGCGAAGGTGTCGGCCTGGCCCTTCTCGTCGAACGCCATCACCACGGTGGCGGCGCCGTAGCGACGGATCAGCTCGGCGTGATGGCGGAACTGGGCCTCGCCTTCCTTGAGCGAGATCGAGTTGACCACGGGCTTGCCCTGCACGCACTGCAGGCCGGCCTCGATCACCTCCCATTTGGAAGAGTCGATCATGATCGGCACGCGCGCGATGTCCGGCTCGGAGGCGATCAGGTTCAGGAACCGGACCATGGCCGCCTTCGAGTCCAGCATGGCCTCGTCCATGTTGATGTCGATGATCTGCGCACCGTTCTCGACCTGCTGGCGCGCCACGGCCAACGCCTCGTCGAACTGGCCGTTGAGGATCATGCGGGCAAACGCCTTGGAGCCGGTGACGTTGGTGCGCTCGCCGACGTTGACGAACAGCGTGTCGTCGTCGATGGTGAACGGCTCCAGGCCGGACAGGCGCATGGGGCGCGGGGGCAGATTCTTCGTTGTCATGTTCGGTGTCTCCGCGCTCAGGCGGCTTCGCTGTACTGGCCCGGCCAGGCGCGCGGGGTCTTGGTGGCAACGCGCTGGGCGATGGCGGCGATGTGCTCGGGCGTGGTGCCGCAGCAGCCACCAACGAGGTTCACGAGGCCGGAGGCGGCGAATTCCTCGACCAGCGACGACGTGACCTCGGGGGTCTCGTCAAAGCCGGTGTCGCTCATCGGATTCGGCAGGCCCGCATTCGGATAGCACGAGACGGCGACATCGCACACCTTGGCCAACTCGGCGATGTACGGACGCATCAGCGTGGCGCCCAGTGCGCAGTTGAGGCCAAACGTCACGGGCTTCGCGTGACGCAGGCTGTTCCAGAAGGCCTCGACGGTCTGGCCGGACAGGATACGGCCGGAGGCGTCGGTCACGGTGCCGGAGATCATCACGGGCACGCGCTCGCCGCTGTCCTCGAACAGTTGGTCGATGGCGAACAGTGCGGCCTTGGCGTTGAGCGTGTCGAAGATCGTCTCGACCAGGAACACGTCGGCGCCGCCTTCCAGCAGCGCCTTACCCTGCTGGTAGTACGACTCGCGCAGTTCTTCGAAGCTGACGTTGCGCGCGGCGGGATCGTTGACGTCCGGCGAGATGCTCGCGGTCTTGGGCGTGGGACCGAACGCGCCGGCCACGAAGCGCGGCTTGTCCGGCGTGCTGTACTTGTCGCACGCGGCGCGCGCGATGCGAGCGGCCTGCACGTTCATCTCGTAGGCCAGGTCGGCCATCTTGTAGTCTTCCTGCGCCACGCGGGTCGCGCCGAACGTGTTCGTTTCGATCAGGTCCGCGCCGGCCGCCAGGTATTGCTCGTGGATCTCGCTGATGACCTGCGGGCGGGTCAGCAGCAGCAACTCGTTGTTGCCCTTCACGTCGATGACATGATCGGCGAAACGCTCGCCGCGATAGTCGGCTTCGGAAAGCTTGTAGCGCTGGATCATGGTTCCCATGGCGCCGTCCAGGATCAGGATACGTTCGCGCAGCAACCGGGGCAGGTTGGCTGCCCGGGTGTAGGGGCGCACGGCGGGTTGTGCGGCAGGACTCTTGTCGGCGCTCATGGTGGGGCTCAGGCGTGTCTTGGCGGATAGGTAAGACGGCGATTTTATCAGGTGCGTCAGGGCTTTGCGGGCGCCGGCATGCGCGCGCGGGTTGCCATGCAGGGGCGGGGCGGCCTACACTAAGAGACGCCAACATCACCAACGGCCTGCCGGCCGTTCCCGTCCCGCATGGAACACCTCAGTCCCGCCGATGCCAAGGCCCTGCTGGACACATCGCCCGACGCGCTGTTCATCGACTGCCGCAGCGAGATGGAATACCTGTTCGTCGGCCATCCCAAGGGGGCGCACAATGTGCCCTGGAACGACGGTCCCGACTGGGAGGTCAACCCGCACTTCGTGCAGGCGGTCAAGAAGCTGGCCGGGCATGTGTCCGCGCGGCCGGTGCTGTTGATCTGCCGCAGCGGCAACCGCTCCACGGCGGCGGCCCGCGCGCTGGAGGGCGCCGGCTTCGCCAGTGTCTATAACGTGCTGCACGGCTTCGAGGGCGACCTGGACGCGCAACGCCATCGCAACACGCTGAACGGATGGCGGCACGACGGACTGCCCTGGGAGCAGTACTGAGCCGGTGTCCGGCGCGTGCGCCACCCCAACAAAAACGCCCGCTTGAAGCGGGCGTTTTTGCGTTCCGGTCGGCGCTCAGTGCATCACGAGCGGGTTGTTCATCACGATATCGAACTTGGCAAGAAAGTCATCCACCTCTTCCACGGACGGCTCGCTTTCGATCAGACGTTGGACGTCGGCGCGGAAGTTCTCGGCCAGTTTGCCGCCGAGGAAAATCTCGCGTTTCAGGTTCTTGTCGACGATTTCGTAACCGCCAGAGGCGAGAGGCGCATGCTCAACATCCGCACCAAACTCGACAATGCAGTAATTGTCGCTGTTGTAGATCATTTGCATGGCACACCTCCTGGCGTCATGGGTTAGCGGCAGATCCCGCTCATGCCGCGCCTTGATTGAGACATTGTTTCTTTGTCTGGCGCGATGTCGGCCGGGTTGCCGCGATTTCACCTCCAAGCTGAGGGTCACCGCCCGAAATTCAAGTTGTTGCCGAGCGGGTCACCTTTCTTCTCTTTCCTTGCACCTTCTATACATTGGGCAACGGCGCCGCCAGCAAGTTTCTTGAGAACCGTGCACCGATGTGTTGCTGACCACGCGATCCCGTTACGGAATATCACACTGCCCGCCACAGGCTGCGTTCCCGAGGAACGCGTCGAACACGGCATGAAAGCGCTCGGGCTGCTCCAGGTACGAGAGGTGCGCGGCCCTGGGCAGGACTTCCAGCCGGGCACCGGGAATGGCATTCGCGATCCCCTGCGCCACCGATACGGGCGAACCCTGATCAAGTTCGCCGACGAACACCAGCGTCGGGCAATGGATGCGCCGAATGGCGTTGGCGGCATCGAACGCCATGATCGCCTGGGACACTCCCACATAGCCGTGCACCGGCGTGGCGAGCAGCATGGCCCGGATGCGCGCGACATCGTCGGCATGGGTGGCGCGATACGGCGCGGTCAACCAGCGCTCGAGCGTGCCGTCCGCCACGCCGGCCATGCCATGCGCCTCCACGCGGCCGATGCGTTCCGCCCACATGGGATGCGCGTCGAGCGGGGTGCGATCGATGGTGTCAACGAGGGTCAGCGACAACAGCCGCTCCGGGTGCCGCACGCCAAACGTCTGGCCGATCATGCCGCCAACCGAGACGCCGCAGAAGTGCGCTTGCGGAATCTCGAATGCGACCATCAACTCGGCCACATCGTCGGCCAGTCGCAGCATCGAGTACGGGCCGATCGGCGCATCGCTGCCGCCATGGCCGCGCAGGTCGTAGCGCAGCACGCGGTAACGCGAAACCAGGTGGCGCGCGGTGTCGTCCCACAGCGCATGGTTGGCGCCGAGCGCATGCGCGAGGATGACCCACGGGCCATCGGCACCATCCAGCCGGGTCTGCAGATCGACATCGCCGACGCGCACGCGGCGCGTTTCCGACGGTGGCGTTCCCGGTGACGTGGCAACGGTCATGTTGGTCTCCCGCAATCGCGGTTGGGCACTCCCGGACGATACCTGAACACTAGACGACAAATGCTGCGGCTGCCACGACGCCCGCGGCTAACGAACAACGAACCGGCGCGAACGAACGGCGCAGAAGGGCTATTCGCTGCTGCGGTAGACCAGGTCGATCTGGGTGCCGTCGGGCTCGGTCTGGCGCAGGCGAACCGGCATCCAGCCCAATGACTGCGCCAGCCAGACCTCCACCCGGCGGCGGTCGTTGGCGTGCCTGGGCAGGCGCACGAAGTGCTTGGCATGCACATAACCGTGGCCCGTATCGACATCCTCTTCCCCCACATACTGCACCTGCATGGGCTCCAAATCACGCGTATCGGCCACATTGAACGATTCCGTAACGCCCGGGGTCGCGTAACGCTGCGGATTGCCGCGCACGGTGCCCACCAGTTGCAGGAACACGCTGAAGCGATCCTGCGCGCCTGCCGGCAGCGCAACCTGTGTGCCACGCGTTTCAAACGCGATCACGGCGGAGGCCGGATCAAAGCGCGCCACCTCCACCTTGCCACGCCGGCTTTCCTCATAGCGTTCCGGCGTCAGTCCGCCCTCGCCCAGCGCGCCGCTGCTCTGGAAGGCGAAGCGGAACCACAGCACGCGGGTTTCCACGGCAAGCCGGTAGTGCGAGCCATCCTGCTGCCATCGGATGGCGCCGTCCGGGTTCTGCACGCCGTTGACGAAGCTGGCGTAGTGCAGCGTGGCCGAGGGCGGCGCCACATAGCGCGGTGCATCAGGCGCGCGGGCCGGGGGCGCCGGCGGGGCGGGCGG
>JACXTT010012293.1_pt1 | contig 11370 bp, 13 predicted proteins | sample 9270951 | NCBI WGS metagenome assembly JACXTT01 (sample SAMN15532306, study PRJNA645909) | rock metagenome | isolation source: weathered quartz diorite | place: Puerto Rico | collected 2017-06-21 | reverse complement strand
GTGTCGGTTGAAGGCGAGATGTCAGCCAAGTGTCGCCCCGCTGAATCTCGCGTTATTCTCGCCCAATTTCCCCATATTGGTGCTCTTTGGCAGTGGGGATCAGCGAGAAGTGTCGAAATTTCCCCAGAATTCTCATTTAGGGGCGACACTTAACCCAAGATGAACGGACGATACGCCAATGCAACGCATCCCCCGCGATCGCGCCCGGAAGTACGCCTTCGACTGGCGCGACGAAACGTGAAGGTTGGCGCACGACTTGTTCAGGAATATGATGAACCAGCGCGATCCAAGCACAGCCAAGGGATTTCGGAGTCTGCCATGCAAGCCATCACGTTGAAGGACGCCAAGCGGAACCTGCCGCGTCTGGTCGAGCAGGTTCTAGCCGATGCGGAGCCGCGAATCGTCGTGACCGATCAAGGCGGCCAGGTCGTGGTCATGCCCTTGGACGAATTGAACTCGTGGAAGGAGACGATGTACCTCTTGTCCAATCCGGCCAATGCAACGCATCTGCGGCGCTCGATTGCCGACGCGGAATCGGGCAAAACGGAGAAACGAGAGTTGAGTCTGGAATGAATCTGACTTTTACCCCAGCGGCCTGGGACGATTACCAGTGGTTTGTCCAGCATGACCGCAAGCTGGTCAAGCGAATCAACCAATTGGTCCAGGATATTTTGCGGGTGCCGTTTGAGGGTATCGGCAAACCTGAAGCACTCAAGGGAGATCTGTCCGGGTATTGGTCCCGACGAATCAACGATGAACACCGGCTGATCGATACGGTCAAGGAGGAAAATGTCGTCTTGATCGCGTGTCGCTACCATTACGATGATTGATCAAGCTCTTGCACGAGGGCTACTACCACTTTCGAGGTTTGCCATTGCAACGCATCCCCCGCGATCTCGCCCGCAAATACGCCTTCGACTGGCGCGATGAGCCGCTCTTGCGCGTCAAGCCGGACGAAGTCTTCGAGCTCGAGACCTACGACGCAAGCACCGGCTACTTCAAGAGCGAAGCCGATAAGGCGATCCCCGGCAAACGGCCCGGTTTCGATCGCGTCCCGCCGCTGGCCAATCCGATCGCGGGGCCGATTTACGTGGAAGGGGCCCAGCGTGGCGACGTACTCGTCGTCAGCCTCGAAGCGATCATCGTGGACAGCTACTCCTGGATTGCCATTGGCCCGCGCCGCGGGCCGGCCGGCGAGCTGACGCGCTGGCCCGAACTCTCCGGCGAGTATACCACCAAGGTCTTCAAGCACACCCCCGGCCCGAGCGGCACCACGCGCGATGGCACCCTCCACTTTAACGACAAGATCTCCTGGCCGATCACGCCATTTATCGGCACCATCGGCGTCGCTCCCGATCGCGAAGTCACGACCAGTCTCGACGGCCAGGGCGAATGGGGCGGGAACCTTGACATCCGCGACGTCACCGTCGGCAACCGCATCTACTTGCCGATTCATCATCCCGGCGCCCTCTTCTACCTCGGCGACGTCCACGCATCCCAAGGCGACACCGAGTTCACCGGCACCGCCGCCGAGACCAAGGCGACCGTGCAGGTCAAGCTCGAGGTCCTCAAGTCAAAGAAGATTTCCTGGATGCGCATCGAGAAGCCGGACGCCCTGATCGCCATCAACGCCAACAAGCCGCTCGAGGTCGCCGTCGAAACCGCGACCTTTAGCCTGATGGATTGGCTGATCACCGAGTACGGCTTCACGCCGACGGACGCTTATTGCCTGGTTAGCACGTGCCCTGATTTTCGCATCAACGTCTACCAGATGTGCAAGATTGGGAAACTCAGTTTCGTCGCCGGAGCGGAACTCCCGAAACGGTACGTGATTACGTAAACGCCTTGAGCCCGAGTCGGTGGTCAGGGCGCATTTGCCGAACGACACGAAAAAACCTTGAGTAAATCGTCTGACTTGCCTGGATGTCCCGTATGAAAGCGAGGTATGCAATGAGTCGATCAATGCTGTTGAATATTGCGATTCTCAGCTTGCTGGCAACGCGAGCGCTGGCACAGCCCGACGGCAAGGCCGAGAAGTTCGCCGCGCCGCCCAACGGATTCGATGTCCGGCGCGACAGCGTTGACCGGGGCAAACTCGAATTGCGCGAGTATGACTCGACGATTATCGGCATCAAACGCAAGACCCAAGTCTACACGCCGCCCGGATACTCCAAAGACGAGAAATATCCCGTTCTCTATCTTCTGCACGGCATCGGCGGCAACGAGTACGAGTGGACCAAGGGCGGTGTCGCCAACATTGTTCTCGACAACCTCTATGCCGACAAGAAAGCCATACCGATGATCGTCGTCATCCCCAATGGACGCGCGTCGAAGGATCCGAAAAAGAATCCGTTTCAGGATCAAGGAGCGTTCGCCGTCTTCGAGAAGGAACTGCTTGAGGACTTAATTCCATTTATCGAAAAGAACTATTCCGCGAAATCCGACCGTGAGTCGCGCGCCATCGCCGGCCTGTCGATGGGCGGCGGGCAGTCCCTCAACTTCGGCCTCGGCAATCTCGACACCTTCGCCTGGGTCGGCGGCTTCTCGTCCGCGCCGAACACCCGGTCTCCCGCCACTCTCATCAAGGATCACGCCGAGGCGGCCAAGAAATTGCGCCTGCTCTACGTCGCTTGCGGCGACAAGGATAACCTGATCAAGATTAGCGCCGGCGTACACAAGATGCTCAACGAGAAGAACGTGCCGCACATCTACAATGTCATTCCGGGCGGCGGGCATGATTTCAAGGCCTGGAAAAATGACCTGTATCACTTCGGGCAGTTGCTCTTCCGCGAGCCAGAACCTCCGCAGAAGGGGCCTTGATCCCACCCGCAAGCAGCAACGGCACGGGTTGTGTCGGAATCGATGGCAAGCGGACGAAATTCCTGGAAACTTCCATTGATCATCAAGATGTGCAAGTCCTTCGCCGATAGGACTCTTGCTTGATTCCAGGGATTCATGAAGTCAAGGTGCAAGATTGGAGAATCGGCGTATGTCGCCGCCGCTGAAATACCGAAGCGGTACACAATCCGGGCAAGCGACGCCAGGCGCCGGCTCGGTTAGCTACATGGCACGAACAACGCGAAACGCCAACTCCGGCGTCTTGCGGCGATGGATCGCGGCGGCGATGACGTTGCGCAGGCTGGCGTATTTGCCGTGCAGCGCGGCCAACACGTCAGCCAGCGCGACTGATTTGGGGCCGTAATAGGCGAACGTCGCCAGCAACCGGCTCGAATCCGGGCCTGGCGTGACCGACTGCACCGTCAGATCACGCAGGATCTCACCTTCCAACGCCACGCTCAAGGCGCGCTCCACCTGTCGGCAGAGTTGCAATGCCTTGCGGTTGGTCACCTTCCCGGGCGGGCCCTTCGGTTCCAGGCGTGGGTCGATGCCGTCCTCCGCGGAGAGATCGGTGCAAAGGCCGGACGGCGGCTTGTGTGAAAATCGGCGTGATGACATGCCCAAACGACACCGCGCCGCCCGCCGCGGTTCGCGCGATGTTCCCCCCCATTCGTTTGGCGCCCGCCACGCGCCTTGCGGGCGCTAAACGAATCGGACCTACTTCTTCCCCATCTGCTTCATTGCCTCGATGGCGCGTTTGCCCATCTCGTCGGGCGGCACGTCCTCGACATGCGTCGCGATCGACCACGAATGGCCGAACGGATCGGTCACTTTGCCGAAGCGGTCGCCCCAGAACATGTTCATCAGCGGCATGGCGACCTTGGCCCCGGCGGCGACGGCTTGATTGAACAGCGCGTCGGCGTCTTTCACATACAAATGGATCGACACGGTCGTGCCGCCATACTTCTCGGGCGACGCCATCGGCATACCGGGCCATTCCTCGGCCAAGTAGACAAACGAATCGCCGATCTTGATCTCGGCGTGCATCACCCCCTTACCATCCGGCCCCGGCATGCACATGATCTCGATCGCGCCGAACGCGTTCTTGTAGAAGTCGATCGCGGCACGGGCATTACGCAGAATCAGATGCGGCGTCACGGTATGTTGTCCAGGCGGAATTGGCGACACGGCCATCGGCATGCTCCTTTCGAATGGATGAGTGATGGACCCAGCTGGGATGCAGAAAATGATACGACAAGTGCCGATGGTGACGCAGGAAGATTGCGCGAAATTCTGTTAGCCGGGGTACCAGACCTTGCGCGGATCGTCCGGCGAGCGCGGGTAATCGAATGCTTCGTCGGTCAGGCGTTTCAAGTCGTATTTCGGCCGCCAGCCGAGCTGGAATTTCGCTTTCGCGTTGTCGAGCCAGGTCGAGTGATACGGCGTCTTGACCTCGACGAACGGATAGCCGCGCGTCTGGTGCAGGTGTTCGGCCAGGGCGCGATAGTTGACCGGCTCATCCATGCAGATATTGAACGTTTGCCGCCGCGCCTTGGGATGATCGATGGCAGCCAGGATCGCGTCGGCCAGGTCATCGACGTGAATGAAATTGCGCGAGACCGGCTCACCCTGAGAATCGAGCATAACGGGGATAGTGTTGCTCTTGACGTACTGGTCGGCGCGATCTGGTCCGACCAGATCGCGCCAGCGCGGGCCGCCGAAGACGTCGGCACCGAACGAGAGTTGATACTTGAAGTCGTCCTTCTCCATGATCCACGGCGCCCGCAGGCAGCAGATGTTCATGTCGTACTGGATCGCGTACTGCTCCAGCATCACCTCTTCGAGCACTTTCGACAGGGCATAACTACCCGGATAGGCTGAGTGTCTCTGCATCTCGGTCACCGGGAGCGGGTGCGGATAGAAGAAATGGCCCATGCCCGCATCGCCGCCGATCAAGATGAATTGCTGAAACGCCTTGCTCGCCCGGCACGCTTCGAGAATCCAGAACAGACCCTTGACGGCGACATCCATGATGTCTTCCGGCGTTTCTTTGCAGGTTGCCAGGTGCAAGACGTGCGTGACGTCACGCATGGCGTCGTTGACGAATGCGCGATCTGCGATTGATCCGCGGACGATTTCGAGACGCAGGGACGGCGTCAGCACACGCTGATGGCACAGGGCCCGCACGATCGTGTCGTTGCAGCGCGGATCGGCAAAAAGACGCTGGATGAAGTGGGCGCCGACCTTGCCGGTGGCGCCCGTGACGAGAATGCGGCGAGGTTGCATGGGTTGATTACTCAAGAACAATGACGCACGGGTCGAGGTCGTCACGTTTGGAATTAAGCCCTGGCGTAGGCAACAGCTTCTGCGTCACCCGGTCGTACAGGTAAATGTCGCGCTCGCCTTCCCCTTTGATGCGCTCCGAAACGAACGCGAGATAGCGGCCGTCGGGACTCAAGCTCGGCGATTGCTCGTTCGCGATCGAGTTGACACCGGGCAGCGGCAAGAAGGTCTTCTTGACGCGGTCGTACAGGTAGATGTCGCGCCCGCCGAGCCCGCCGGAGCGGTCCGACGCGAAGGCGATCAGATTACCGTCTTCGCTCAATGTTGGCGTGAGATCGGCGAGCGGCGAGTTGATCTCCGGAACGGGGATCACCTTGCCGTCCTTGCGGTCGTACAGCCAGATGTCGGTGCCGCCGACGCTGTCCTTGCGATTGGAAACGTAGGCGAGCCAGCGGCCGTCGGCACTCATGGCCGGCATGCGCTCGTCGAATTTAGGCATGTTCAGTCCCGGCGGCGTGTCGAGGTATTTCTGTCTGGGCAGATCGTAAAAGAGCACGTCCCAGCGCTGGCCGCTGTTAGTCTTGTCCCAGGCGGCGAAGGCGATCAGCGTTCCCTCGGTGTTGATCGTCGGGTGCAGCAAGGCGCCGGTCGATTCGTTGAGCTTCGGCGGCGTGACGAGCTTCTTTTGGACCATGTCGTAGACGAAGATCTTGCTGGTCTGATTTTCCAACTCCGAGGCGAAGACGCATATCTTGCCGTTCTTTGAGAGAATCGGGTGATAATCCTGGCGATTGGCGACGGTGTCAATGGAACCGACGATTTTCCCCTTGGAGACGCCGTCATGCTCGTAGAAGTAAACCTGGGCGTGCTTTGGGCGGTCCTTGTAGGAGGAGAAGGCGATGAGTAGGCCCTTAGGAGGGTCGGCCGCCTGCTGTTTCACGATGGAGAATAGCGGGGCGGCGCCGAGCAACATTACGAGAAGCAAACGCGTCATTGGATGGTCCCAATCGTTCGTAGGAACAAGCTGCCGTTCGTAGGAACAAGCTGCAAGTGCGTCGTCCAGGCTAAATCTTCGGGCAGGGAGGTCGGGAGGGCGAGGCTCCTGCCGAGCCGTGAACTCGAGAAACGCCAAGTGTAGAACGCCGACGCCGATGCTTCCGGCTCGGCAGGAGCCTCGCCCTCCCGAACGTGCGTAACCCCAGAATTTAGCGTTGGAGACGCACTAGCTTGTTCCCCAAGGCGAACAGGGACAAGCTAGCAGCTTGTCCCTACGACAGAAATGTGCGACCTCAGCCGACAATCTCCGACACCGGCAACGCCTCGCGCAAGAATGGCCGCATCCGCGCGTCGGTCGTATCGATGCCGACCAGCCGATACAGCGTCGCCGCGAACTGGGCGGGGCTGACGGGCACATCGGCTGGGCGCGAGCCGGTGCGATCGCTGGCGCCGACGACGCGGCCGCCTTGCAGGCCACCGCCAGCCAGCAGGTAGGTGAAGCAGTACGGGAAGTGGTCGCGCGCCCCGGAGCGGTTGAGCCTTGGCGTACGGCCAAACTCGCCGCCGACCACGATGAGGGTCGATTGCAACATGCGGCGTTCGTGCAAATCTGTGAGGAGAGCGGACAGGCCTTGATCGAGGCGCGGGCACAGGTGCTGTTCCATGCGGACCATGCCGCCGAGGTCGGCGCCGTGTACGTCCCAGGCGTCCCAGGCGGGGCCGTCGTACCACTTGACCTCGATGAATCGGCTGCCGGCTTGCACAAGCCGGCGCGCTAGCAGGCACGATTGGCCGAATAGGTTGGCGCCGTAGCGTTCGCGCAAGGATTCCGGTTCGCGCGACACGTCGAAGGCATCGCGCACCTGCGTCGAGGTCAAGATATCGACGGCTCGTTGATAGGATTGATCCATGCGTTCGATAGCCTCGTTCGCATGAGACGACTGGCGAAATCGATCGACGGCGGCGAGGAGCTCGCGGCGCTGGCTGAAGCGATCGGCATGGATGTCGGCCGACAAGGCGAACTGCGGCAGTTGCACACGATTGCCGGTCGGGTCAGCGATCTCGACGGGGAAGTACGGTGCGCCGAGTCTGCCACCGCCAACGCGCAGCCGCGAGCCGACGTGAACATAGGGCGGCATGTTGCCGCGATAACCCTGGATGCGCGACATGACGGCACCGTAGGAGGTCGTCTCGCCGGCGGAACCCGTCAGCATCGGCACTGGGTCATGGGCGTCGATGTTGTGGTTCATCGAGCGGACCAGGACGCACTTGTCCATCTGCTGTGCCAGCCGCGGCAACAATTCGCAGATCTTGATGCCGGGCACGTTGGTCAGCGTCGGGCCATAGGGTCCGCGAATGGTGTCGGGCGTATCGGGCTTCGGGTCGAAGGTTTCGAGATGGCTCGGCCCGCCGTCGAGCCAGAGGAAGATACACGCCGCCTCGCGCCGCGCTTCCCCCGGCGCCGCCGAGGTGGAGCGCAGGAAGTCGGCGAGCGTGAACCCCGCGAGGCTGAGGCTGCCAATCTTGAGCATGTGCCGGCGCGTGATGCCGCTGCAGTTGCGGACCGTGGTGTTGCCGATGTTGAACATGATTCCCCCCTTATGGATAACATCGTCGTTACGGTTTTACTTGGATTACGAATTGTGGCAGCCCGAGCGGATCGGCGCTGCGTTCGATGCGGAACGAATGTTTGAGGACTTCGGAGCGAACCCAGCCGTCCTGGATGGCGGTTTCATGATAGCCATCGGATGCATGGCGAAGAATATCGAAACGCACGTCGTCCTTTCGCGCGTCGACGAGCCAATATTCGGGGATCTGGGCCTTCCAGTAGAGTTCGCGCAGCTGGACAAGATCTTTGGTCACAGAGCCCTCAGTGACAATTTCCAGAGCGGCGTCAGGCGTGCCTTCGATCTGCATGTAGCCGGCTGTTTTTCCTGGGACGAGGCGCAAGCGTCCTGATTTCATCGCTTCCCAAAGGTAGAACAGACCATCGGGCTCCGTCGAAAGATTCGCTGCTTCGTTCACGAAGAGCATTCGGTCCGGAGCGAAATATCCCACGGGATTCTGGCCCAACAAGATAAAGAACATTCCGTTGTAGGCCTGCTTGACGCGATTGTGAGTGAGGAATTCTTCCATGCTCGGGTCCACAATGATCTTGCCGTCGAGGTAGGAAACCCAGCCGCTCTGCGGATATTCGTCCGATTCAGCCCAGCGACGATATTCCGCAAGCGTGTTCACCCAACCGGGGATCGTAATCTTGTAGTCGACAATGACATCGGCGCGGTGCACCACAACCTGGGCCGGCGGCGCGGCGATGGCGATTTGCGGCAGCGTTGAAGTGATGGTGCTCATGGCGAGTTATTCCTCAATCTGTTCGCTGCAATCTTACCACGGGAACGTCCGGCTACGCGAGACAAATGTTGGTGAAAATCGCTCGTTCACAGCGCCGTCTCAATCCATGCCCCGCCCAGCAGGCGCTCGCCATCATAAAACACTACCGCCTGTCCCGGCGTGATCGCGCTTTGCGGCTCGGCGAAATCGACGCGCACAGCACCCTCACCCCCGGCCCCTCTCCCGGAGGGCGAGGGGAGAATGGGCGTCACCGTCGCACTCGCCGCGTCATGGCGGTAGCGAATCTTGGCCCGACACGCCAACGGCCCATTCGGTGCGTCAATCAGCCAGTTGACGCGCGTTGCCAGCAGCGATGTCGCAAGCAACTCTTCACGGTCGCCGATCACGACGTCATGGGACTCCGGCACGATCTCCAGGACATAGCGGCGGCCGCTCGAGCCGAAGCCGAAGCCTTTGCGTTGGCCAATGGTGAACTTCTCCATGCCATCATGAGCAGCGAGGATGTTGCCTTCGCGATCAACGATATTTCCGGCGGTTTGCAGGTCCGGATGGCGTGTTTTGATGAACGCCGCGTGATCGTTGTTCGGCACAAAACATATCTCGACGCTGTCGGGCTTCTCGGCGACGTTGAGGCCGGCTTGCCGTGCGATGGCGCGCACCTCGTCCTTGTGCAGTCCGCCGATCGGGAAGAGCAGGTGCGGCAATACGTTCTTGCGCAGGCCGAACAGGACGTACGATTGATCCTTGTTCGGATCGGCGCCGCGATGAACCGCGCCGCCCTTCATCTGCACGTAATGGCCGGTGGCGATGAAGTCCGCGTCGAGCTGTTTGCCATAGGACCAGAGCTTGCCGAACTTGGGCCAGGTGTTGCAGACGACGCACGGGTTGGGCGTGCGGCCATTGGTGTATTCCTCGACGAAGTAGTCCATGATGCGCGTGAAGTCGCCTTCGAAGTCGAGGGCGTAGAACGGCATGTCGAGCCGATCGGCGACACGGCGGGCGTCGCCGGCATCGACGGCGCTACAGCAGCCCTTCTTGTGGGCGGCGGTCGTGGCGCAGGCTTCCTCTTCAGGCTGGTGAATGCCGGTGCGCATGAACAGGCCGACGACATCGTAGCCTTGCTGCTTGAGCAAGTACGCGGCGACGGAGCTGTCCACTCCGCCGCTCATGGCCAGAACGACGCGGGCCGGCATGGGGAGGTTCCTTGAGGCGATACTGGGGCGGTAGTGAATTATAAGGAGAATGGCAGCAAGCATGGAAGGGGGGCAAGAATGGCTTGCACTGCGCTGGCGAGGTTTACACCCACCCAGCACCGAATTGCATTGCACTGGCCAGTTTTTCACACAGCCTGCCAAAAGAGACAAGCTGGCAGCTTGTCTCTACGGGGTCTTTTTGTCTTTGTCCTCGTCCTTTTTCTCGGGCGCCGCCTTTTCCGCGCCGGGGGCCTTCGAGGTGAACTTCGGCACATCCGGCAGCTTGTCGCTGTACTGCATGTAGTCGTAGACCAGGAAGCCGGTGCCGACCATCAAGGCCAGCAGCGAAATGGCGAGCATGCCGGTCCAGGCGTCGTTGACGGCAATCGAGCCGCCGGACGATTCGCCTTGAACCTCTTCTTCATCTTTTTTCTTTTTCGCCATGATCTGCCTCTATTTGATCTTGCTGGTGACCGTGTCGCCTTCGCGCAGCTGCGGGCGGAAGGCGGTGTTGCTACTCGGCACGAGCCGGCCGATCGAGGTGTGATGACGGGCGTCCACGATGCGGATGGTGCCGAGCCATTTGACCTCGGGCTGGAGGCGGATGACGTCGAGCGTGTTGTTTTCCTTGAGCCCGTGATCGGTGCCGAGGGAGATTTCGACGAGGGCGCCCTCGACCTTCTGGATCTTGCCTTCGATCTTGACGGCCGGGGGATTGGGCTCGTTCGGATTGAGGATGACCATGCGGTCGGGATTGACGCCGGCATCCTTGGCTGCCAACGCTCGCGTCAACTCGCGAATCTGTTCGAGCAGGCCTTCGTTCTTTTGCTGCTTGTCGCGGGCGATCGATTCGAAATTCTGGGCGATGCTGCGGTTCGATTTGACCTCGACGCCGAGCCGGACGATCTCAGTTTCGCGGTCCTTGATGATGCCATTCAAGAGAGCGATTTCGTCGGCTTGGCGTTTGGCTAGTTGCTTGGACTGGGCCACCGTCTGGGCGAGCCCGATGAGCTTGCTGTCGCGATCCTTGATTTCATCCATGTAAGTCAGTTCTTTGGCCTTGGCGGCCTCTTCCTTGTCCTTGAAAGTCAGTTTTTCCCGTTCCAGATCAGCCTGGGAATTCTTGTAGTCCCGCACGACATTGCCGGTGATGCCCGAATTGGTTTCATTCACGCTGACAACCACATTCGATTCGCGCAGCAGGGCGAAATACTTCTCCTTCCACTGATTATGCAGGGCGACGACCATGACGAGGAGCACCCCGACCACGATAGCGAAGAGGAAGTTCAGGATGACGAGAATCTTGCCGACTGTGTTCATGATCGCTCCCCCATCGCGCCCGATTCCACCGCAAGGCGGTCCTTGCGGATCCCCGAATCGCACGCCGGAATGCGTCGCACTTCGGTGTACACTATCTCCCCGAAAATGAGGCGCGGAGTATGCCGATAGGCCTAGTGCCTGTCAACGCGAGTTTTGCCCCGTGCAGCCTCAATGTGGCTGCTTTTTCATTATTGCTCGTTGCGTCCTGCGAAGCTAGAGGAAATGGGTGAAACGCAGACTCTTTTTTGCGCTGGTTTCTGTCGCTTGCGGCTTCGCGCTCGCGCGGCGCCTTGCGAGCGCGAAGCCGCAAGCGGCAGTCAGCGCCCGAACAACGTGCTGTTCGGGTCCGCCAGCGTGATGGTCTTCGTGCGTGCGAACCCATTGGACG
>JACXTT010012292.1_pt1 | contig 11371 bp, 8 predicted proteins | sample 9270951 | NCBI WGS metagenome assembly JACXTT01 (sample SAMN15532306, study PRJNA645909) | rock metagenome | isolation source: weathered quartz diorite | place: Puerto Rico | collected 2017-06-21 | reverse complement strand
GGGGGGGGTTCGGCGGGAGGGGGGGCCGGGGTCGGGGTGGGGCGGGGGGCGGGGGGGGTGCACCGGGCGGCGGCGACTTCGCGGGGTTCCTCGCCGGCGCGATCGACGGGGTGGTGCGGGCCGACGTGGGCGGGGCGGGCGTCAGCTTCGAGGCGACGCTCGAGCACGCGCGCGCTGCGACGGGGCTCTTCGTGTGGAACCGCTCGTTGCGCGCGGTCGCGCGCGAGCACCAGCGCGTGCCGGGGGGCGGGCGCTATGCGGCGTTCGGAACCCCGTCCGTCGGTTCTGGTCGCGACGTGGCGTTCGTGGCGAATCTCCTCGGCACGATCGGGAACCAGGCGGTGGCCGTCCGCAGCGGCGCGCGGACCAAGGTGCTGACCCGCGCCGGCGACACCACCGACACGCGCGCCGGCGGGCGCTTCCAGGCCTTCGACGGCTGCGATGTCGGCGCCGCGGGCGTCGTCTTCCGGGCCTCGGTGTCGAGCGCCGTCCGCCTGGGGCTCTTCCTCGGTCGCGACGGACGGCGCGGGGCACTGGTGCTCGCGGGCGACGCGGCTCCCGGCGGGACCTTCGGTACGCTCGGTCTCCCCGCGCTCGCCGCGCAGTCGGTCGTCTTCCAGGCTCAGCTCGTCGACCAGGCGGTGGCCAACGGCCTCTACCGCGTCGCCGCCGCCGTGCCCGCGGCCGGCGATCCCGCGCTTCCGGCCGACGCGCTCCTCGTCCCCGGCGACACCGTCCCCACCGGAGGCACGATCCTCGACGTCGGCCACCCCAGCACGACCGACGACGGCACGATCGCCACCACGCTCCAGCTCGTGAACGGCACCACCCCCACCGCCATCGTGAGCATCCCCCCGGCGCCGTAGCCAAGCGTCGGCAACCCCACACAAGAAGGGCTTGGCTCGGTACGGTCCGGACGTGGCCGCGAGGACGTCGCCCCGTCCTGGCCACCCACGCTGCGGAACTTTCCTTGACCCCCCCGATCGAACTCAGTACACACGGACGACTTTTCGGATCGCCCCAGAATGCCCGAGGACCACGAGCAGATCGCGGTCAGACGGCGGAAGCTGAGCGCGTTGCGGGAGGGGGGCGAGACCCCGTACCCCAACGATTTCCGCCCCGACCACGCCACCGCAGAGGTGCACGCGCGATTCGGTGGCCTCGACGAGGTCGGGCTCGCCGCCTCATCGCCCGTGGCGGTCGCCGGTCGGATCGTGGCGCTGCGCGACTTCGGGAAGGCGGCGTTCCTCCATCTCCAGGACCGGGCGGGGCGGCTCCAAGTGCACGTCCGCCGCGACCGCGTCGGCGACGAGGCCTTCGCGAGCTTCCAGCAGCTCGACCTGGGCGATCTGATCGGCGTCACCGGCAAGCCCTTCCGGACCCGGACCGGCGAACTCACGATCGAGGCGGCGCGGGTCCGGCTGCTCGCGAAGGCGCTCCGGCCGCTGCCCGAGAAGTGGCACGGGCTCCAGGACGTCGAGGCCCGCTACCGGCAGCGCTACGTCGACCTGATCGTGAACCCCGACGCGCGGCGGATCTTCGAGGCCCGGACCAGGATCATCCGCCATCTGCGCGAGTACCTGGCGGCGCGGGGGTACCTCGAGGTCGAGACCCCGATGATGCAGCCGATCGCGGGCGGGGCGGCGGCGCGGCCCTTCGTCACCCATCACAACGCGCTCGACGTCGACCTGTACCTCCGCATCGCCCCCGAGCTGTACCTCAAGCGGCTGGTGGTCGGCGGGTTCGACCGCGTCTTCGAGCTGTCGCGCGTGTTCCGGAACGAGGGGGTGTCGACGCGCCACAACCCCGAGTTCACGATACTCGAGTTCTACGAGGCCTACGCCACCTACCACGACCTGATGACCGTCACCGAGGACATGCTGGTCGGGCTGGCGCGCGCCGTGACCGGGGGCACCGCGCTCACGTACGGCGACCTCTCCCTCGATCTGGCGCCGCCCTGGCCGCGCCGGACCATGACGGAGTTGGTGGCGGAGAAGCTGAACGTCGGCGCCAACGACCTGCTCGTGCCCGGTCGGATCCGCGGCGCAGCGGGCATGTTCAAGGACATCGAGCGGATCGAGCGCCCGGAGGGGGAGCTGCTCGGCGCGCTTTTCGAACGGCTGGTCGAACCCGACCTGATCCAGCCGACGTTCGTCACGCAGTTCCCAGTCGAGATGTCGCCGCTGGCGCGTCGCAACGACCAGGACCCGCGCTTCGTCGACCGGTTCGAGCTGTACGTCGCACGCCACGAGATCGCGAACGCATTCTCCGAGCTCAACGATCCGGAGGACCAGCAGTCGCGCTTCGAGGCACAGCTGGCCGCGCGCGCCGCCGGCGACGACGAAGCGCATCGGATGGACGAGGACTACGTGCGCGCGCTCGAGCACGGCCTCCCGCCCACCGCGGGCGAGGGCATCGGCATCGATCGGCTGGTCATGCTGCTCACCGGCGCCACCTCGATCCGTGAGGTCATCCTCTTCCCGCATCTCCGGCCGGAGACTGGCGCGTGAACTGGGAGCTCTTCGTCGGGCTCCGCTATCTGCGCGCGCGCCGGCGCGTCGCGTTCCTCTCGCTGATCTCGGTCATCTCGCTGCTGGGCGTGACGATCGGCGTCGCCACTCTGAACATCGTGCTCGCGGTCATGACCGGGTTCGAACAGGACCTCCGCGACAAGATCCTCGGGTTCAACCCGCACATCACCGTCGGGAGCTACGGCGGCCCGCTGCAGGACTGGCAGCCGGCGCTCGAGACCGTGCGGAAGACCTCGGGCGTCGCGGCGGCGGCGCCCTTCATCTACGGGCAGGCGATGCTGTCGGTGGGGCGCGCGGTGTCGGGGGTGGTCGTACGCGGGATCGACCCCGCCGCGGCCGGCGGCGTCGTCGACGTCGAGAAGCATCTCTCGAGCGGCAGCCTGGCGGAGCTCGGCAAGCTCCACCGCGTGACGCTCGCGCCGGAGGAGGGTGGCGGCGCCGTCGAGCTGGGAGGGCTGCTGGTCGGGCAGGAGCTGGCGCGCCAGATGGGCATCGCCCCGGGTGACGTCGTGAACCTGATCTCGCCGCTCGGCGCTCCCGGGCCGAGCGGGATGGTTCCGCGCGTCAAGCGCTTCGTGATCGCGGGCGTGTTCGACTCCGGGATGTTCGACTACGACACGACGCTCGCCTACATGGCGCTCCCCGACGCGCAGCGCTTCTTCGAGATGAAGGAGAGCGTGTCCGGGCTCGAGGTGCGCGTGCGCGACGTCTATGGTGCGCGCGCCGTCGCGCGCGCGATCGAGAGCAAGCTCGGCGGCTTCCCCTATCGCGCCCGCGACTGGATGGAGGTGAACCGCAATCTCTTCTCGGCGCTCAAGCTCGAGAAGGTCGTCTACGGCGTCGTGCTCTGCCTGATCGTGGTGGTGGCCGCCTTCAACATCCTGGCGACACTCACCATGGTCGTGAAGGAGAAGCGGCGCGACATCGCGATCCTGAAGACCATGGGTGCGGCGAGCAGCGGCATCTCGCGCATCTTCGTGCTGAACGGGGCGGTGATCGGGACCGCGGGGATGCTGCTCGGCACGCTCCTCGGGCTCGGCGGCTGCTGGGTGCTCTCGCACTACCAGTTCGTCGAGCTTCCGAAGGACGTCTTCCTCGTGACCACGCTGCCGGTGCGAATCGACCCGGTGAACTTCGGCGTCGTTGGAGCGGTCTCGGTCGCCATCTGTCTGGTCGCGGCGCTTTCGCCGGCCAAGCGGGCGGCCAGTCTGGTTCCCGTCGAGGTCATCCGGTATGAGTAGCCCCCGATGCCGGGCGGGGGGAGTCCACTCGTGGAGGCGGTCGGGATCGCGAAGAGCTACGCCGACGGCCCCGCCGAGGTGTGCGTGCTCCGGCAGCTCGACTTCGCGCTCGCCCGCGGCGAGCGGGTCGCGATCGTCGGCGAGTCGGGCGCGGGCAAGAGCACACTGCTCCACCTGCTGGGGGCGCTGGACCGTCCCAGCACGGGGCACGTCCGCTTCGACGGTGAGGACATCTTCGCCCGCTCCGACCCCGACCTGGCTGCGTTCCGCAACCGCGAGATCGGCTTCGTCTTCCAGTTCCATCATCTGCTCGGCGACTTCACGGCGCTCGAGAACGTCATGCTCCCCGTGCTGATCGCGCGGGAGTCCTTCACCGTGGCACGGGGGCGCGCGACCGAGCTGCTCGAGCGGGTCGGCCTGAAGGATCGGCTCGGACACCGCCCGGGCGCGCTCTCGGGCGGCGAGCAGCAGCGCGTCGCGGTCGCCCGCGCGGTGGTGCGCCGCCCGCGCTTGCTTTTGGCCGACGAGCCGACCGGCAACCTCGATCGGGCGACGGGCCTCGGTGTCCAGCAGCTCATGCTCGACCTCAACCAGGAGCATCAGTCGGCCCTCGTCGTCGTCACCCACAACGACCGGTTGGCGGCGGCCATGGGGCGCACGCTCCGGCTGGACGGGGGCCGGTTACTGGAGGAGCCGGCGCCGCCGGCGCGTCGCGGCGGCGTCGGAGGGATCGTCGGGTGAGCTCGCGGGGAGGGTGGTTGCTCGCGGGAGCGTTGCTCGCGCTCCTGGTGGGCGGACGTGTCGGCGCCGAATCCGGCCCGGTGGTGGGTCCGGTGAAGATCGAAGGCAACCTGCGCGTCGAGGAAGATGCGATCCGTGTCCACCTGCGCTCGCAGCCCGGCCAGCCCTTCGATCGCGACGCGGTCGACAAGGACGTGCGCGCGATCTACGGCATGGGCTTCTTCGATCAGGTGACGGTCGAGACCAGCCCAGAGCAGCAGGGCAAGGTGGCCGTCACGTTCCACGTGAAGGAGCGGCCGCTCGTGCGGACGGTCAAGGTCGAGGGGGCCGACGCGGTGAAGAAGGAGGAGGTCGAGGGCGCGCTCAGGATCCGCGCCCACTCGATCCTCGACCCCGAGAAGGCGCGCCAGGGCATCGAGGCCGCGAAGAAGCTCTACTCCGAGAAGGGGTACCTCGACGTCGACATCCAGTACGCTACCGAGTCCGTCGGCGAGAACGAGGTCGACGTCACCTATACCATCAAGGAAGAGGCGCCGGTCCGCATCAAGGACATCGAGTTCGAGGGCAACGAGGCCTTCAGCAGCCGGAAGCTGCGCGGGCTCATGCAGACGAAAGAACGCTGGGTCTTCTCGTTCATCACCGGCGCCGGCAACCTGAACCGCGACGTCCTGCGCACCGACGTGGAGCGCCTCACCGCCTGGTACTACGATCACGGCTACGTGACCGTGCGCGTCGACGAGCCGAGCGTCGAGCGCAAGGAAGACGGCATCGAGGTCACCTTCAAGATCGACGAGGGGAAGCAGTTCAAGGTCGGCGAGGTGACCTTCGAGGGGAAGGACGTCCCGGAGGACAAGACCAAGCTCAAGTACGGGCTGCAGGTCGTCTCGGGCGACGTCTTCCGGGCCAGCGCGCTGCGCGAGGACGTGCAGAAGCTCACGGAGCGGCTCTCCGACGACGGCTACGCGTTCGCCACGGTCGAGCCCAACACCGACGTGCACGCCGACGAGCAGACCGTCGACGTCCGCTTCCAGGTCGACCGCGGGCGGCCGGTGCTCGTCGACCGGATCGAGGTGACCGGCAACACCAAGACCCGCGATCAGGTCGTGCGGCGCGAGATGCGGCTCCAGGAGCAGGAGCTGTTCTCGGGGGAGAAGCTCCGCAAGAGCCGCGAGGCCCTCCAGCGCCTGGGCTTCTTCTCCGAAGTCAACATCACCACCCGCAAGACCGGCGACGAGGAGCGGCTGAACGTCGTCGTCGACGTGAAGGAGGCGCAGACCGGTGCCTTCAGCGCAGGCGCGGGTTTCAGCTCCGCCGACAAGCTGCTGTTCAACGTCCGCATCCAGGAGAACAACCTCTTCGGGCGCGGCCAGCGCCTCGTCCTGAACGGCGACATCGGCTCGATCCGCCGCAACATCATCCTGTCGTTCACCGAGCCGTACTTCCTGGAGACGCCGCTCACGGTCGGCGTCAACGCGTTCAGCTGGAGTCTGCAGTACGACCAGTTCGATCGCGAGGGCACCGGCGCCGGCTTCCAGCTCACCTACCCCGTGACGGCGCTCGGCTACACGTCGCTCTGGGGCCTCCCGCTCGACGAGGTCCGCGTCGGCGCGGACTACCGGCTCGAGGACGCGAAGATCACGAACGTCGACCAGAACGCGGCACGCGCGATTCGCGCGGAGGAAGGCTCGAGCCTGATCAGCAGCATCACCCCGCGGCTCTCGCGCAACACGCTGAACCACGCCTTCGACCCCACCGCCGGGTCCTTCCAGGAGCTGTCGACGGAGATCGCCGGACTGGGCGGCGAGCGCTTCTTCAAGCTCGAGGCCCGCGACCGCTGGTACTACACGTTCCTGCACACCAAGTCGCTCGGCGACTTCACGTACTCGATCGGCGCGACGCTCGCCTACGGCATCGGCAACCAGGGGCTCAACGGCGACGACCTCCCGCTCTTCGAGCGCTACTTCCCGGGCGGCATCAGCACGATCCGCGGCTTCAAGGCGCGGTCGCTGGGGCCGTACGAGGCGATCAAGGATCGTTACGGCCACATCACCGACTACACGCCGATCGGCGGTAGCGAAGAGGCCATTCTGAACAACGAGATCATCTTCCCGATCGTGCAGCAGATCGGGCTGAAGGGCGTGGTGTTCGTCGACATGGGCAATGCGTACAGCGCCGACGACGGCATCACGTGGGACGAGACGCGGATGTCGGCGGGAGGCGGCCTTCGCTGGCTGTCGCCGATCGGCCCGCTGCGGATCGAGCTCGGAGAGCCGCTACGAACGAAGCCCGGCGACAAGAAGAGCATCCTGCTCTTCTCGTTCGGCGGGCCGTTCCAATTTTGAGGGGTAACATGAGGAAGACACGCATCGGATTCACGGCAGCAGCCGTCGGCATGCTCGGGGTCCTCGCGTTCGCGGGGATCGCGCGCGCGGAGTTCCGGATCGCGGTCGTCGACATGCAACGCGCGCTCAACGAATGCGACGCGGGCAAGAAGGCGCGCGAGCAGGTGAAGGGGAAGTTCGAGAAGGCGCAGGACTCCTTGAAGCGGGAGCGCGAGGACCTCGACCGCCGCAAGGAGGATTACGACAAGAAGGCGATCGTCATGAAGGAGGACGAGCGCCGGAACCTCGAGAAGGACCTCGAGAGCCGCGCGCTCGAGTTCAAGCGCAAGTACGAGGACTTCCAGCGCGACCTCCAGCGCACCGACAAGGAGCTGACGTCGAGCATCGTCGAGTCACTCTACAAGACCGTGCAGGACTACGGGGCCGAGAAGGGCTATACTCTGGTGCTCGAATCCTCCAGCGGCGCGTTGCTCTACGCGGACAAGAGCAACGACATCACCGACGAGATCGTGAAGATATTCAACTCGAACCCGCACAAGTCCGGAGGCAAGGGCAAGTCGGACGAGTAGGAGCAGAGCGACATCCCCATTCCCGAAACGCGTGGGCGCCCCGAGCCCGACGGGTTCCCATGGCCGCTCCTCGACCGGGCGCTGACGGTGGAGCCCGGCGTGCGGGCCACGGGCGAGAAGCTCGTGAGCGCCAACGAGCTCTACTTCCGTGGACACTTTCCCGGCGCGCCGGTGCTCCCGGGCGTGCTCGTCTGCGAGGCGCTCGTGCAGCTCGCGGCGCACGTCGCCGAGGACCGGATGCTCCGCCTGGTCGCGGTCGAAAAGGCACGCTTCCGCCGGCCGGTCGTGCCCGGCGACGTGCTGCGCCTCGCGGTGGAGTCGGTCGCCGCCGGCCCGGCGTGGCGCTTCCGGGGGGAGGCCCATACGCGTGACCTGCTGGTGGCGGAGGTCGAGTTCGCGGCCGCGGTCCCGGGAACGGCACGTATCCACCGGACTGCGGTCGTCGCCGCCGGGGCCGAGCTGGACGCCGGAGTGACGGTCGGCCCGTACGCGGTCATCGGCCCGCACGTCCGCATCGGACGCGAGACCTGGATCGGCCCGCACGCCGTGGTCGAGGGGCGGACCACCATCGGCCCGCGGAACCGCATCTTCCAATTCGCGAGCGTCGGCGCGGTACCGCAGGACTTGAAGTACCGCGGCGAGCCAAGCACCCTCACGCTCGGGGAAGGCAACATCGTCCGGGAGTACGTCTCGCTCCAGCCGGGAACGGCCGGCGGGGGGATGGCCACCCGGGTCGGGGACGGGTGTCTGTTCATGGTAGGCTCGCACGTGGGACACGACTGTCAGGTGGGAAGCCAGGTGATCCTCGCGAACGGCGTGGCGCTCGCCGGCCACGTCGTCGTCGACGATTTCGCGATCGTCGGCGGGCTGGTGGGCGTACATCAGTTCAGCCGCATCGGCGAATCGGCGCTCTGTGCTGCGGGCGCGATGGTCTCGATGGACGTCCCGCCCTACTGCACCGTCGCCGGGGACCGGGCCCGCTTCCACGGCGTGAACGTGGTCGGGCTCCAGCGGCGCGGGTTCGCGTCCGACGTCATCCGCGCCCTCAGGCACGCCACGCGCCTCCTCTTCGGCGGGGAGCTTCCGCGCAAGGCCGCGAAGGAGCGCGTGCAGCGCGAGCTGGGGCACCTGCCGGAGGTCGGGCGGCTGCTGGCGTTCATGGCCGCGTCCACGCGCGGGGTGTGCCGGTGAGCCGGGAGCGGGTCGGGCTGATCGCGGGGAGCGGGCGCTTCCCGGTGCTGTTCGCGGAAACCGCCCGCCGCCGCGGCGTCGACGTGGTCGCGGTCGCGCATCGCGGCGAGACCGCGCCGGAGCTGAGTCGCGTGGTCACGGAGATCACCTGGATCTCCACCGGCGAGGTTGACGCCATGATCCAGGCGCTCAAGGCCGCCCGCGTCGCCCGCACAGTGATGGTCGGCGGTATCGCCAAGGCCCGGCTCTTCCACGAGCTGCGGCCCGACGCCCGGGCGCTCAAGGTGATTGCGCGGGTCGGCAAGCTGCGCGACGATCTACTGCTCCGCGCGCTCGCGGAGGAGCTCGAGTCCGAGGGCATCACCGTGGTCGAGTCGACGCTCTATCTCCAGGAGATCGTGCCGGGACCCGGCGTGCTGGGCGCGCGTCCGCCAACCGCCGAGGAATGGAGCGACATCCGCTTCGGCTTCCGCGCCGCCAAGGTGATCGGTCAGTTCGACATCGGGCAGAGCGTGGTCGTGCGGGGTGGCGCAGTGATGGCGGTCGAGGGCATCGAGGGCACCGACGCCACGATCCGGCGGGCCGGCAAGCTCGTGAACGGCGACGTCGTCGTGGTGAAGGCCTGCAAGCCCACCCAGGACCTGCGCTTCGATCTGCCGGCGGTCGGGCCCGACACGGTCCGCACGCTCGCGGAGGTCCGCGGGCGCGCGCTGGCGGTCGAGGCCGGCCGCACCATCACGCTCGACCGCGCCGAGATGATCGCGATCGCCGACGCCGCCGGGATCGCCGTGGTCGCGGTCGACGCCGCGGAGCTGCCCGGATGACCGACCGGCTGCGCGCGGCGGTCGTGGGCGTCGGCTACCTCGGGCGTTTCCACGCCGAGAAGTACCACGCCAACCCCGATGTCGAGCTGGTGGCGGTGGCCGACACCGACCGCGAGCGGGCGGCCGAGGTCGGCGGCGCGCTGGGCGTCGAGCCGGTGACGGATTTCCGCTCGCTGTTCGGCCGCATCGACTGCGCGAGCGTCGTCGTGCCGACGCAGCTCCACCACCCGGTCGCCCGCGATCTCCTCGCCGCCGGCGTCGACGTGCTGGTCGAGAAGCCGCTCACCACCACCATCGACGAAGGGAAGGAGCTGCTGGAGATCGCCGCGCGCGGCGCGCGCGTCCTCCAGGTCGGGCATCTGGAGCGCTTCAATCCGGCGGTGGTCGCGCTCGACGGGCTCATCACCGAGCCTCGCTTCATGGAGGCGACCCGGCTCGCGCCCTTCACCGACCGGGGCACCGACGTCGACGTCGTGCTCGACCTCATGATCCACGACCTGGACGTCATCATGAGCATGGTTCCGTCGGCGGTGCGGGCGGTGGAGGCGGTGGGCGTCCCGGTGCTGACGCCGTCGGTCGACATCGCGAACGCGCGCCTGCGCTTCGCGAACGGGTGCATCGCGAACCTGACCGCGTCCCGGGTGTCGCTCAAGCGCGAGCGGAAGCTCCGCATCTTCCAGCCCGACGCGTATTTCTCGGTCGACTTCGGGGAGCATCGGGTTCGGATCTGCCGGCGCGAGCCCGGGGAGAACGGGCAGCCGGCCCTCACCCTCGAGGAGCGCGAGGTGCAGGAGGGAGACGCGCTCGACGCCGAGATACACGCGTTCCTGCGCGCGGTTCGGGCGCGCGAGACGCCGCCGGTCACGGGCTGGGACGGGCTCCGGGCACTCGAGCTGGCGCACATCATCCGCGAGAGCGTCGAGACCGAGGTGCGCGCCGCCCAGGCGAAGGTGTGATGAGCCTCCCGCGCGAGGTGCCGCCCGCGCCGAGCCGCCCGCCGGTCCGCCCGCGGCGCGTGATGATGGTGGCGGGCGAGGCGTCGGGGGACATGCACGGCGCCGACCTGGTGGCCGCGCTCCGCACGCACCTCCCCGGCGTCGAGGTGTTCGGCATCGGCGGCGACCAGCTCCGCGCCGCCGGCATGGCGACCGTGGTCGACGCCGGCGAGGTCGCGACCGTCGGGCTGACGGAGGGCGTGGGGCGCCTGCGCACGCTCTGGCGCGCGTATCGCGAGCTCGCCCGGCGTCTTCGCGAGGATCCGCCCGATCTCTGCATCTTCATCGACTTTCCCGAGTTCAACCTCAGGCTCGCGCGGCTCGCGAAGCGCGCCCGGGTTCCGGTGCTCTACTACATCGGCCCGCAGGTGTGGGCCTGGCGGCGGGGACGGGTGCGGAAGATCGCGCGCCGGGTCGACCGGCTCGCGGTGGTGTTCCCCTTCGAGCCCGACCTGTACGCGGACCGCCTGCCGGGCGTCGAGTTCGTCGGCCATCCGCTCCTCGACCGCGTCGCAGCGACCCGCGGTCGCGACGAGACGCTCGCCCGGCACGGGCTCGATCCCGCGCGCCGCACGGTGCTCCTCCTGCCCGGCAGCCGGGCGAAGGAGATCGACTACCTCCTCCCGGACATGCTGGCAGCGGCGCGGCTCCTCTCGGAGGGTGGCGGGTACCAGTTCGCGCTCGCCCTGGCGCCCACCGTCGAGCGCGCGACGGTCGCGGCGGCGGTCGCGCAGGCAGGCGTGCCGGTGGCGCTGATCGTCGGCGACACGTACAACCTCGTGGCGGCGTCCGACGTGGCGCTGGTGGCGTCGGGTACGGCGACGCTCGAGTGCGCCCTGCTGGAGACGCCGATGGTGATCGTGTACCGCGTGTCGCCGCTCACCTGGACGCTGGCGCGGATCCTGGTGCGCGGAGTCCGCCACGCGGGCATGCCGAA
>JACXTT010012291.1_pt1 | contig 11371 bp, 9 predicted proteins | sample 9270951 | NCBI WGS metagenome assembly JACXTT01 (sample SAMN15532306, study PRJNA645909) | rock metagenome | isolation source: weathered quartz diorite | place: Puerto Rico | collected 2017-06-21 | reverse complement strand
GCGCAAGCGGCGAGAGCCAGGGCTAAGAGCGCGAACCATTTGGCATTCTTGCGGGTAACGAACTGGCCGCCAATATGGAAAGCATTGTAAATGGTCATGGTGGGATGCATGAGGGCGCCAAAGGTGAACCAGGCAAAGGCCCGCGGGCGACGGTCGAGCAGAGCCACAAAGGCGAAAAGAGAAACGGCGGTCGCGAGGTCGCGCGGATGAAGGTGGCGGTCCATGATATTGAGACCGGTGCCGGCCTCGGGCATGTGCAACGCTGCGCAGAGGGCGAGCACGGCAGCCCATTGAGAGCGGCGCGTGGTGAAGACCCGGCGGGCCAAGAGAAGAGAAGCCAGAAGAACGAGAAATATGTTGAGGAGATGCCAACCGAGGACGGCCCACTCGATGGGGGCGCGCGTCCGGCGAATCGAGGCAGCAACAAGTTGGGTGAACAGCATCCAACGCGTTTGGGAAAGAAAAAACGAGGCGTCCAGCGGGAACAGAGATGGCTCGAGCGCTTTTTGCAGGGCGGGGACATAGATGGCGCCGTCTTGATGAGCGTAATGATAGCCGTGGATGAAGAGCGCGGTGAATGTGAGGAATAGAAGGGCGGCGATGTCTCGCGCGGAAAGTGAGGAGCGCATATCGCTGGCGGACGAAGAGCGGTATGGTATCGTTTCGGGCAGGCCGGGTGAAGAGCGATGATGAACCTGCATGAAGCGGTTGCGGTGGCGTGGGACGCGCTGCGGGCCAACAAGCTGCGGGCGTTTCTGACGGCGCTCGGCGTCGTCATCGGCAGCGCCTCGATCGTGCTCGTCGTTACCGTGGCCCTGACCAGCCGGAAGTTTGTGATATCGCAGATTGAAAGCGTCGGAGCCAATCTCGTCTGGGTAGAGTTGGTCCGGGCGCCCGGGAAGGCGCAGCCGCTGAGCTACGAGCTGACGCCTGCGGATCTCGACGTGGTCAAGCAGGGGATTCCGCAAGTGGTCGAGGTTGCCGGAACGCGGGAACAGCCGACCTCGGTGGTCGTGGAAGGCGTGGAACGGCCGGTGAGCCTGGTGGGCGTCAGCCCGGGATTCCAGACGATCCGCAGACTGGTGATTCTGCGGGGACGCTATTTCGATGCCACCGACATGGAGACGAAAAGCAAGGTCTGCCTGCTGACGGAACACCTGGCCAAGCGCGTATTCCCGTTCGAAAACCCGGTGGGCAAGACGATCCGGATCGGTGAGTTGACCTTCGTCGTGATCGGCGTTTTCATCGAGCGTGTGGCGACTTTCGGGCTATCGGAGATTCAGCAGGACTCCGCAATCATTCCGCTGACGCTGATGAAGTACTACACCGGCGACGACATCACCCGCGTCATCTACGCGCAGGCGGCGCGCCCGGAAGACGTTCCGACGGTGCAGCGGCAGATGATACAACTGCTCAAGAGCCGGCATCCTGCCGAGGCGGAGTACAGCCTGCAAAGCCTGGGCGCGATTCTGGACGCGGCGAAGCTGATTTCGCTGGCGCTGACGATCGTGTTGATCGTAATCGCGCTGATTGCGCTGATCATCAGCGGGATCGGGATCATGAACATCATGCTCGTGACAGTAAAGGAGCGCACGAAAGAGATCGGCATTCGCAAGGCGATTGGAGCGACACGGCGCGAGATCCTTTGGCAATTCCTGTTCGAAGCATTCTTGATCAGCGGGGGTGGGGCGGTGATCGGCATCCTGATTGGTCTGGCGATCCCTGTTGTCGTCCAACTGCTGCTACCGGGGAACTTGCGTGTGCCGGTATCCGGGGCGTCGGTGATTATCGCGTTCGTGGTGTCGTGCTCGACGGGGATTTTCTTTGGCTACCTTCCCGCCAATCAAGCCGCGAAGCTGCAACCGATTGAGTCGTTGAGGTACGAATAAGGATCGTGGACTGCAGCGGTGTGACGCGTGCTCCCTTATTCCACGTACAGAACGAACTGCAGCCCAAGGGCAAGGAAGAGTGCGGGAACAGCGTAAGAGGCCAACCAGGTCCGCTTGTGTCCCTTGCTGGCTTGCCAATCGGCGGCCATCTTGGCCAGAGACAAGGCGATGATGACAACGGCCATCCAGCGGTGCTCCACGTGAACGATGTGCGAGTGCGCGCCGCCGTGAAAAAGCAGGGCGAGCCCGCCGCCGAGCATGAGCGCACTGAGCAGATACGTCCAGGCGGGATGGTGCAGCCGACCCAGGCGGCGGCCGAGTTCGATACAACCGATGAGAACCGCGGCCGATTCGAAGAGTTTGTGCTGGACCACGGTCTCGCTGATCTGGAAATGAAGAAGCTGGCCAGGCCACACGCGAATGTTGTCTCGGCCGAGGAGGAGAAACAGGCCCAGAGCAATCAGCGGGAGGGGCCAGAGCAGGCGCGCCCAGCGCCGGCGTTCGGCGAAGGAAGTGTTTTCAAGGAACGCGAGCACGCCAAGTAGAAGAAGGAAAACTCCGGCCATGTGATGATCCGGCACTGAGGCGAGGTCCGGCGGTTCTGCCATGGCGTGGGCCATATGCTGGTGAACATCTTCAGCCTGCATGAGGGAGAAAAAGGCGGTCATTCGGTTCGGCTCCCTTTTTTTTCGTCGCCAGAGGAGTTGTGGAACCGCCGCTCGACGTCATTCGACATAGAATGCCAACTGCAGTCCGAGGGCGAGAAAAAGCAACGGGACAACGTAAAGGCGCAGCCACGTTGGGCGATTCTGAATGTCGGTAATCGTCTTCACGACGCCAAGCGTCAAGACCTCCGCGGACATCATCTGGTGCTCGCGGTGGATCATCGGCGTGTGATGACCCTGGTGGAACCAGAGAAAAATACCGGCGCCGAGAATGAGTGAATTCAGGATCTGTGGCCAGGCGGGATGCTTGAGCGTTCCCCGACGGCGGAGGAACTCAATAACCGCGAGGGTGAGGGCTACGAAGGCGAAAATCTTGTGTTGCCAGGCGGTCCAGTGGCGTGCCCAGCGGTGAAGGTCGAAGGGCCAGAACTGGGGATTGTCGCTCCAGATCAGGGTGAACGCGGATTGGAGAAAGAGAATGAAGGGCCAGCCGTATTTGGCCCAAACGAAGCGAGCCAGTTTGGTCTGCTCGAGATAGGCGAAGACCGCCAGGCCCACCACGAGCCAGCCCGAAACGTGGTGATTGAACAGCGAGGCGGGATCGGGTGTCGCCGGGGCCCAATCCATGTGATGGTGCGCGTGCTCGTCCTGAAACAGGAGAAGCAGTGAGATCATTCGGTTCGTCCTCGAAAAGAGCGCACGATGGGTCGCGTAGGTTCGTCAGATTCGGAGTAAATAACGACATTCGCCGGTTGCGTTTCGCGCAACGCGAGTGCCCCATTCTAGCGGGCGGCCGACGACTTGACAAATCGAAGCGGACGGGTTTCGGGGGCTAGATTAGGCGGGTTGGGTGGAATGGACGAGTTCGAGCCAGCTAGACCGAGGCGAGGGGGATACATGCAGAACGAAACGACCGCTCCGAGAAACCACTGGACGATGTATTTGTTGACATGGTCGCTGGCGCTCGTGGTCGGAGCTGGGGGAGGCACGGCGTTGCGGGCGCAGGAAGCAGCGCCGGCGGCGCTGACGCTGAAGCGCGCTGTGGAACTGGCCCTCCAGAACAGCCGGGACATTCAACTGGCGAAGATTCAGGCGAGCCTTGCCCAACGGGCAGCGTACATTACGAAGGCCGAGTTCATGCCGAACCTCTATGCGGGTTCCGGCCTCGGATATACGAACGGAATCCCGGAGACACCGGGGGGCCGCGCGCCGTCTATCTTTAGCATTACGTACCGCCAACAAGTGCTGAACCAGCCGCTCAAGGGGCAAGCCCGCGAGTTGCAAGAGCAGGTGCAGTCGCAGACCCTGATGCTGGAGGACGCGCGGAACTCCGTGATCCAGCGGACGGCTATGGCATATCTCGAGCTGGCGAAAGTGCGGCACTCTCTCGAGCTTCTGCGAAAAGAGCAGGCGAGTGCGCAACAGATTCAGGACGTGACCCGCCAGCGTCAGGCAGAAGGGCTGGAGCTGCCCGTGGAAGTGACGAAAGCTCAGCTCACCTCAGCGCGTATTGAACAGCGGATTTTGCAACTCGAGGGGCGTCAGGATGAGCTGGAAGTATTCCTGCGAGCGCAGATTGGGCTGGCGGCGGAGCAGCCCATTGAGGTGACCGCCGAAGAGCTGCCCGCTGAGGCCGAACAGGAAGGGCAGAACCTGGTGGCGCTGGCGCTCGAGAACAACACGGGGATCCGCCAGGCGGAGGCCGACCGGCGGGCGAAGGAGTTCCGCCTGAAGGGTGAGAAGGGGGGCCGCTGGCCCACGGTCGAACTGGTGAGCGTGTACAGCGTTCTTGGAAAATTCAACAATTACCTCGACTTCTTCAAGACGTTCCAGCGCAACAATTTCAACTTTGGCCTGCAGATGCAGATTCCGATTTTCAGCGCACGCACCAAGGCAAACATCGACCTCGCCAAGGTGAACCTCGAGGCAGCGAAGGCCACGGTCAGCAACAAGCGGGCGGAACTCTCCGCCGACGTGCGGCTGAGAACCCATCGGCTGCGCGAGCTCGACGCGGCGAAGGAAGTGGCGCGGCTCGAACTGCAACTGGCGCAGCAGAACCTGAGCGTGTTGCAGGCACAGTTCACCGAAGGGCGCGCCAACCTGCGCGAGGTCGAGAAGGCCCGGCTCGAGGAGAACGAGAAGTGGATGCAGTACCTGGATGCGAATTTCCAGCGGCAGCAGGCCCAGCTCGAGCTCCTGCGGGCCACGGGCCAATTGGCAAAAGTGTTTCCATGAGGCTTGGCTGTCCAGGTATGTTCTCTGCGTTGCTGTAAAGGAAGCATCGATGCTCGACCGCGAGACGATCGGCGCACTGCTCGAGGCCGCTCGGAAGCTGGACCAAAGTTTCGCTGGGCTTCCGGAATATCGCGCCAACACGCCGGGCAAAGAACGGATCGCGGACGTTCTCATGGGCGCTGCGGAGCGCCTGCACGACAACTTTCCGTACTTTCACCCGCTCTATGCTGGGCAGATGCTGAAGCCACCGCACCCGGTGGCGCGTCTCGCCTACGCCTTGGCTATGTGGCTCAATCCCAACAATCACGCACTCGACGGCGGGCGGGCCAGTTCGGCGATGGAGAAAGAAGCCGTCGCAGAAATCGCCGCGATGTTCGGGTGGAAGCGCCATCTGGGACATCTGTGCGGCGGCGGAACGATGGCCAATCTCGAGGCGTTGTGGGTCGCGGGACAGGTGCATCCGGGGAAGAGTATTCTCGCGTCCGAGCAGGCGCATTACACGCACAAGAGAATCGGCGCTGCACTGCAACTGGACTTTGAGACGATCGCATGCGACGCGCGCGGGCGGATGGACAGTGCAGCGCTTGCGAGGCGCCTCGAGCGCGGCGACGTGGGTACCATCGTGGCCACGTTGGGGACTACGGCGACGGGATCGGTAGATCCGCTGCCGGAGATCCTGTCGCTGCGTGAGAAGCATCGATTTCGAGTCCACGCGGACGCGGCCTATGGCGGCTACTTCGTGCTGGCGGGGAACCTCGGGGAGGAGGCGCGCACTGCGTTCGAGCGAGCAGGCGAGGTGGATTCGATCGTGATCGATCCACACAAGCACGGCTTGCAGCCCTACGGCTGCGGGTGCGTGCTCTTCCGCGACCCGGCCGTGGGCAGGCTCTATCAGCACGACTCGCCGTACACCTATTTCAGCTCGGCAGAATTGCATCTTGGCGAGATCAGTCTCGAGTGTTCGCGTCCGGGAGCGGCGGCGGTGGCGCTTTGGGCGACACAACGGCTGCTGCCGCTCGCGAAAGGCGGAGAATTTGCCAAAGGGCTCGAGAGCGGCCGAGAGGCGGCACTTGCCCTGTTTCGCAAGGTACGAGACGCCGGGCGGTTCCTCACCCCATTCGAACCGGAACTCGACATCGTTGTGTTTGCGCCGAACGCGGCCAGCGTCACCGAAGCATCTCTGATCTCGCGGCGGATTTTCGAGGCGGCGGCAAAGCGCCAGCTACACCTGGCCCTGGCTGAGCTGCCCTTCGCCTTCTTTCAAGATTCCGCGAGAAACATGCGGAGAGACCGGGAGACGCTGACATGTCTGCGCTCGGTCTTGATGAAACCGGAGCATCTCGAATGGGTGGACAGGATTTGGGAGATTCTCTCCGCGGCGACAGACGACGCCCGGCAGGCGCAGGCTTGTGCCAGCTGACTCTGCGGCCTGGGGAGGCCGCCTCTTGGACCGTCCTTCCTCTGCGGCTGCCAGGGTCTTACCCTTTAGCGACCGCGGAAAGTTTTCCTTTTGTGTCCCTTGAGGGACAGTCCTAAGCTGTGGGAGTTAGGAATAATCGCGTTTGGGGCGGGCAACCAAGTCAGGTAGAATGGAGTCTCTACTGCGGGGCTCTGGGGGAACCACGAAGTACAGCCCAGGGGTTGGTGTGCACTGAGGAACGCTGAGGGAGATGCATGACTGGAGTGATGAAGACACTGCTGCTGAACCCGCCGAGCTTCGACAAGTTCGACGGCGGAGCAAGCTCGCGCTGGCCGGCAACGCGCGAGATTGAATCGTATTGGTTTCCGGTCTGGCTGACGTACCCGGCGGGTATGCTGCCCGGGAGCCGACTTCTCGACGCTTCGCCCCACAAAGTGAACTGGCAACAGACGGTCGAGATCGCCAAGGAGTACGACTTCCTCGTGCTGTTCACGTCGACGGTGGGCTTCGAAAGCGATTTGCGGATCACGCGCAAGATAAAAGAAGCGAAGCCTGACTTGAAAGTGGCGTTCGTCGGGCCACACGTGCAGATCCGGCCGGAAGAATCGCTCCGGGCGAGCGAAGACATTGATTTCGTGGTTCGCGGAGAATTCGACCACGCGGTAGTAGAGTACGCGCAGGGCAAGCCGCTCGCCGACATTCTCGGCGTAAGCTATCGAAAGGACGGGGGCGTAGTGCACAACGCCCCTCGGCCGCAACTCCACACCGAGGAGCTGGACAAACTGCCGTTTGCGACAGAGGTCTACAAACGTGACCTCCAGATTGAGCGGTACAACGTCCCGTTCCTCCTGCACCCCTATATCTCTTTCTACACGACACGGGGCTGCCCCGCGCTCTGCACGTTCTGCATGTGGCCGCAAACGATGTCGGGGCACGCCTGGCGAGTCAGGTCGAGCGAGAACGTGGCACGGGAAGTGAAGCTGGCGCTCGAGTACTTCCCGCAGATGAAGGAGATTTTCTTTGATGACGACACCTTTAACATCCGCAAAGATCGTGTTTTGGAGCTTTGCGCGAGATTCAAGCAGCTGAAATTCCGTTGGTCGTCTACCGCCCGCGTCCATAGCGACTATGAGACGCTCAGGGCGATGGCGGATGCCGGCGCGCGGCTTTTCATCGTGGGTTTCGAATCGGGAGATCCACAGATCCTGAAAAACATCAAGAAGGGCGCGACCATAGAGATGGCGCGCACATTTGCGAAGAATTGCAAGAAGGTCGGCGTCCGCGTCCACGGCGACTTCATCATCGGACTACCCGGCGAGACGAAGGAGACGATCCAGAAGACGATCGACTTCGCGAAGGAACTCGACTGCGAGACGATTCAAGTGTCGCTGGCGCACGCGATGCCCGGCACCGAGCTTCATGACCAGATGGCGCAGCAGGGTTTCCTGAAAGTGGAAGCGCTTGCAGATTCGGGCGGTCACCAACTGCCACACATCGAGTATCCGCACCTGTCGCGCGAAGAGATGATGGCGGGCGTGAACCGCTTCTACGACGAATATTACTTTCGCCCGCGCGTTGTCTGGCGGATCGTGCGCGATGCGTTGTGGGACAGCCACGAACGCAAGCGGCTCTACCAAGAAGCCGTAAGCTTCCTAAAGCTTCGGGCGGAGCGTTTGCACTGGGCGCAGCAGGGCGCGCCGCAGAAGACAGTTATTCCGGTGCGCGAGGCCGCAGGCGTCGCTACGACCACCACCACCGTCGCCGCGAACGACTAATCCCTCCACAGCATGTCGCATGAGCGCAGGCTCCGGGTGAAGACTCTGGTCGTCGTGTTCCTGATGGCGATGTCAGGAGCGGTGGGAGATATCTTCCTCAAGCGCGGCATGAACAGAATCGGGGCCGTCGAGCTGGCGCTTGCTTCCCTTGCGCATGCATTTTGGCAGACTGTCACGAGCCCCACGATCTGGTTGGGGATCGCGTTTCTCCTTACTTTCTTCCTGCTGTATCTGCTGGTTCTTTCGTGGGCCGATTACAGCTACGTTATGCCCGCGTCCGCCTTCGGCTATGCGGTCGTGGTTTTTCTCGGTATGACCGTGCTTGGCGAAGCTGTCTCGATGCGCCGCTGGGTGGGCGTCTCGCTGATTTGCATCGGCGTGATGCTTGTCGGTCAAACGAAGCCGCGCACGACGGAGGCGCGCGCATGACCCGGACCGTGCTCATGCTGGCCGTGGTCATTTTGTCCGGCGCCACCGGAGAAATTGCCCTGACCCACGGAATGAAAAAAGTTGGTGAGCCGGCGAGCTTTTCCTTGGGCGAACTTCTCGCATTTCTCAAACGCGTCTTTCGGTCGGTCTGGCTGTGGATCGGCCTCCCCCTCATGGCTCTTTCGTTCTACGCCCTGCTGCTGTTATTGTCGTGGGAGCCGGTGAGTTTTGTGATGCCCGCGTCTGCGCTCGGCTATGTTGTGGGAACGCTCGGCGCGCGCTACGTCCTTGGTGAGGAGGTGAGCGGCGGGCGCTGGGCTGGCGTGCTGTTGGTTTGCGCCGGCGTGGCGCTGGTCGCCGCCGGATGAAGCGCGCTCAGTTCGGAGGGCGGTTCGTCAGGATCAGTTTCCCGCCTCCGCTGGCCAGAACGTAGATCGCCTTCGAATCTAGTCCTTCGACCGCCTTGGCGCGCGTTTCTTCCTCCGTCCAGAGATAGACCCGGATCGGTCCCTCCCACAGTCGGCGAAAGGATTCCGTGTCCTCGAAGCGGTGCGGCGCGTCCGGGAAGAATGAACCGTACCACAGGTTGGCGCTGCGGCCGTTGAGAATGAGCACCGGTTGCCGCGTGTAGAAATTGAGCGTAGACCCACCTTCGTACTCGCCGTGGATGACGATGATTTCGCCGGGCTGGTAGACGCGGAGAATGGCGTCCGCGAGCGGCTTCGAGGTGAGCACGGGACTAAACGTCACGAAACCTTGATGGACGGCGGTCAGCAGGAGGGCGCTCATAACGGCTAGGGCCCAGTTGGCCCTGCTAGACTGCCCTCGGCGGTGGAAGAGCCAATTGAGTGCGCCGCCGAAGAAGAGTGCGCCAGTAAAGAGCAGCAGGGGCGTGCGGAGCATGCCCAACACGCGCGTGTTCAAGTCGAGGACGTGCCCAAAGGAGAGCGCATACTGCTGGGACTGCGCAGGGCCGCTACGGAGCAGATCAGCGATGTCGGCACCGGGAGGTGCGGGCTTTGCGAAAAGAGCCGTGGCCACAGCGGCGGCGAAGGTCACGGCGCTAACGGCGAACAGAATTGTGGAGGAAATGCGGGCGCTGCGGCGCAAAGGGCTGCCCGAGGGCGATGCTCCCTCCTCCGCGAGCCACCCTCCAATCAAAACAGCCAGCGCGGGGAGCGCTGGGACGGCGTAGTACTCCTGCCGCGTCGACAAACTGAAGAAAACCAGAATGAACAGGGCGCAAAGGAGAAACAAGAGGCGCGCCCGCCCAGCGGGCGTGGCTGTTTCTGCGCGCGGCCGGAAAAGGCGCACGCGGGCAACCGCCTGCGGGAGGAAAGCGCTCCATGGCAGGAGCCAGACGAAGAGTAGTCCCCAGAAGAGCAGCAGGGGAACGGTGCCGTAATCCCGCGGGATGCGCTTGTTGATGAAGCGGAGGAAGTGCTCGTTGACGAAGTAAAACCAGAGGAATCCGCGAACGCCGCCCTGGTCGGGGTTGCGCAGCGAGGCAAGAACGTGCCAAGGTGCCGCGACTCCGAGGAAAACCAACCCGCTCGATAGAAGCCGCATCTTTAACAGTTGGCGCAGGTTCCCCGTTGCGAGGAGATAGAGCGCGATCGTGGCTACCGGAAAGACGAGGCCGATGAGGCCCTTCGTTAGCACATTGAGCGCGGCCGTGACCGCAAGGCCCCAACACGAGAGTCGCGAAGGGATCGGTTCTTCGAGCGTGCGGAGAAAGAAGTCGAGGCTGAGGACCAGCCAAAGAGCGACCAGGATGTCCGGGATGAGGAAACGCGTAAAAACAAACGGGCCGAAGGAAAGCCCTGCGACCAGAGCCGCGTAGAAACCACCGCTTTCGCCAAACAGGCGGCGGCCGAGGACGAAGACGGAATAGAGAAGTGCTAGGACCCCGAGGGCAAGAGGCAGGCGCGCGGTCCATTCGGCGACGCCGAACAGCCGGAAGCTTAGCGCCACCGACCAGTACATGAGCGGGGCCTTTTCGAGATAGCGAATGCCGTCAATGTAGAGCGTGACCCAATCGTGACGAAGGAGCATCTCGCGGGCCGCTTCGGCGTGAACAGAGTCGGCGTCGTCGAGTAGCGCAGGGCGGAATAAGCCGGGAATGTACACGGCGATCCAGAACAGGAAGAGGGTTGCGAGATAGAAGCGTGACCGACCAGCCGGATGACGGGCAGAGTTCATGCGTCGCGACGGTAGTAATCGAAAGGGGTCGTGTTCGAAAGCATGCAGACCCTTGGAGCAAACGTTGTATTATAAGAGGTTGGCGCGCGTCGAGTGGATGATTCCCGTGGAAGGGGGTTCTCGCGCCGTGGGGAGTTGGTCGAATATTCATCGAGATTAACCGCATGGCTGCGCACATAGTACGTTGGGCGATCCTGATGGCCGTGGTGGCTCCCTTCGCCTACTACCTTCTTTCCGCATTCTGCGGCTGGGAGTATTTTCGAAAGCTCCGGAAGACTCCCCCTCCGGATCCTTCTTTCACCCCTCCTGTAAGCGTGCTGAAACCCGTGCGTGGCATCGACCGGGAAGCATATGAGAATTTCGCCAGTTTCTGTCGGCAGGATTATCCCGAGTACGAAATCTTGTTCGCAGTGAGCGACGCCGATGATCCGGTGATTCCCGTGATCGAGAAGCTGATGCGGGATTTTCCGGAACGACCCATCCGTCTGCTGGTGGGAGTGCCGCGGCTCGGGGCCAGCAGCAAGGTCAACAAACTATGCCGCTCGGTGCGGGAAGCGCGATACGACGTTTTGGTGATGAGCGACAGCGATGTGCGCGTGGAGCCGGACTATTTGCGCGACGCCGTGGCGCCGTTCGCAGACCCCCAAGTGGGCGCGGTGACCGCGTTCTTCCGCGGCATGGTGGAGGACGGGTTGGCGACGGAGTTGGACGCAGTCGGCGCGCCGGGCGAATTTTCTGCAAGTGCGCTGGTCGCGC
>JACXTT010012290.1_pt1 | contig 11371 bp, 6 predicted proteins | sample 9270951 | NCBI WGS metagenome assembly JACXTT01 (sample SAMN15532306, study PRJNA645909) | rock metagenome | isolation source: weathered quartz diorite | place: Puerto Rico | collected 2017-06-21 | reverse complement strand
GTAATGGTGGCGTTGCTGACCGCCGTGGCCGGATCGGTGTTGAGGGTTCCGTCCCAGGTGAAGGCCACGTCGTTGGTGCCGCCGACCCGCGCACCCGTTCCATCGAGCATGGTGAAGTTGCTATTCGAGGCTGTCATGGCAGCGTAGGTGGTGGCTGACATTGCCCCCAGAGCGAACAGCACGGCGGCGTTTAATATCTGTTTTCGATGCAGTATGTATTGCTTACTCATGATTCGGTCTCCATTACTTCATTACTGATATCAATATACTCTGTTGCTAGAACCGCAAACCATAGGCGATACCGACGGATGTCTGGCTCATGGATATGGCGGCGTTATTGCCAGGACCCGCAGTACCCGACGTGCGGAATGCTGTCGGACCTTCAATGGTTTTCTTGAAGGCATGCATGAAGGTCAGGGTGATGTCACTGTCATCCTTCTTGGCGAACGTTGCTCCAAAGGTTATATGTTTTTCCGTTGTCGCGGGCGCAAGCATGTTGAACAATACCTGGTCTTTGGGAATCGGCGCCTTGCCGTAATTCACGCCGGCACGTAGCGTCAGGTCTTTGCGGTATTTGTAATCGAAGCCGAGCTTGTAGACGGTCTGATTGGTCCAACCAAAGCCCATGCCCTTCGGACCGCCCAGCTTGCATTCCAAGGGGTCCGGACCCGGACAGAGCGGATTGAAGTCGGAGGTATCGACGGGACCCGGATTCCCGATGGAAGGCACCTTGTGCCAGAGAATACGCTCGGCATCAAAGGCGACGGCGAACTTCGGTGTGAACTTGTACGCCAAGCCGAGCGTATAGTTCGTGGGGATATCGAATTCACCTTTGTTCGCGAAAAGCCCCTTGTATTCGTTGAACCGTTGCATGTGAACCTTGGGAGCATAGTTGAGGCCGACATTGAAGCGTTTGTCGAAATAGGTTCCGAACCATCCCAAGCGATAACCGCCGCCGAAAGACCAGTCATTACCGCGGTTGGTCAAATGGTCGGGATCGCCGGAGATCGGAATGCTGGGGCTGGAAAATGCTTCCAATCCGAATGCCCTGAAGGTCTGCATGGCGATTACCAGCGAAGCGCCGATGCTGTGGTGTTCGTCGAATTTATACGCCATGCTCGGGAGCATCTGCATCTGCATCAGAAACACGCCCACGTTCTTGTAGGCGTCAAAGGGAGCGCCGCTGGCAATGGGGTCGTAGAAAGTACCGTTCGATTGATGATAATTGGTGCCTAATCCGGCGCCAACGATCGCCATGCCTAACGCCAGCGGCGTGCTCGGATTGGACATGACCGCACCGATCGCCGGTATCGGAAACAGATTGTCCTTGCTGCATTGATCGGTGGGTCCCAGCGTCAACGAAGGATCATGGGTGACGCAACGCGGCGGACGGAAAAGTTCAAGAGTGACATCCAGTCGCATATCGCCCACTTCCGTCATGCTGGCGGGATTGTATGCTGTCGCCATCGCATCCTGGGGATAGGCGACACCAGCGCCGCCCATGCCGGTGGCCTTGGCGCCGTACCCGATCATGAACATGCCATTGGTGGCAAAGACGGCAGCAGGTGTGGTCAAGGCGAGTCCGAGTGCAAACGCACATACAAGCGGTTGCTTGGAAAATAACGTCATTAGCTGCTCCTCCTGAGAATGTTACAAACTTTCAATTTATTAATTGTGATCAGGCTCAGAAGGGCCACTGAGTGCATAGATCCTTGCGCACATGCCCGACCGTTACCTGCCATAATCGCTTCCGCATTAACAATGCAGAATGGATTCCATGCGCGACGGGGGGAATTCCTGAGGATAATTGCTAACAACTCAACGTTAACAACTTATCTATAATATTTTTGTATCTTGAGACCCTACAGTTCGGCTACAGTACAAACTACCAGTCTCCATCCCACCCAGCCTTACTTAACTGTGTTCTATGTTGCACTTTTGAAAATATAAATGTCAAGCTATCTCTGGTAGATCGGCTAGATTGATTCAGCCTTAAAAATAGGCGCAGCCAGCTTTGATTGGCTGGAGACTCTCCTTATATGATAAAGCTGTTTCGGCGCCTGGTTTAAAAACAAGAGAACTGCTCAGAATTACTCTATTATATCAACCAGCTAATGGGGTGTGCGGCCTGAAAATTCGTCAAGATCGGGCTTGTCGCCACCACGTCACGCAAAAAGCCGCATGATGTGCCAAGCCTGAATTTATCATGTCATGATCGCGGTTCCGGCATCTTGAACATCGGTCGCAAACGTGCTTGAGCTCAGGGAGTCATGGCGCGCCTTGGGCCATGCGGAGCATTCAAGGCGGTGTGCATCGACTTGCGTGATCCCGAAGAGGGTGGGTATATATAGTCACCATGCACACCGATGCAAAGCCCGAAGATGTTTCACGAGTGATGCACGTTGTGCTGGTGATGTTCGGTGCGTTCATGTTGGCGGTTTTTTCCGTATCGCTGATCCAGTTGTTGGGCGCGATTCTCGACCACTATTTTGGTTTTGTCGTTATTGGCGCAATCATCGCTGGCTGGGGCATGAGTTCTACGCTGGGCCAGTTTGTTCCATCGGAAAAGACATCCTGGCTTCATTCGTATCCTCCGGCGGCATATCTTGTCTTCGCCGGCATCGCGGCAACCGGAGCTTTGTTGACGTTGTTGCTGTTTCCGCCGGGCTATGCCGCCGGATTCATTCTGATCACGGCACTGATCGCGCTGTCTTTTCTTTGTGGCATGCGCGGCCTGGCATTGACGGTGCGTCAAGCGGAGTCGCGCGCGGCCGGCAGGCGCATAACGCTGTTGTCCGGTCTATCCGGGCTGATCCTTGCGCCGCTGCTGATCGATATCGGTCATGGCCCGTTGGCGCTGGCGTGGATGGCCGCGATGGGCATCGCTCTTGTCGGCGCGATAACCGCCTTTCGCACGCGGTGGTTTCTGTTTTCCGGCGGCACGTTGCTTGTGCTTCTGTCCGGCGCCTACCTGTTGCAATGGAACCCGTATGCATTGCCGTCAATGACGATCAAACCGCTGGCATCAGTCCGGATCGATGGCTCGACACCGGTGAAAATCTCGGCGCGATGGGATTCCGGCATGCGCGCGGACGCGCTGGAAAACCGCGAGGCGGATCGTACGATCAGATGGATCTATACGGATCTGAATGCCCCGGTTCCTTTTCCCGTCATCCATGGCGATCGTGCCGAGGCCGCCGGCTGGATGCGGGAGCGGTTTCCGCTCGTTGCGTTTCCGTTCCTCCTGAAACAAGCGCGTAACGCCATCGCCGTTGTTCCGGTTCCCGGTCCGGAAACAGTCATGGCATCGAGCCTCGGCATCGCCAGGTTTCACGTACTTGCCTACAACAGGGCAGCCAGGCATTTCGCTTCCTTGCCGATGGGCATGGCACAGGCAACCGTTCAGGCGAATGTCATTTATGGCGGCGTGCCGCGTTTGCCGGCAGAGAACGGACAGTCGTACGATTTTATTTACATGCCTGTTACCCATCTCGCGCGCGCAGGCTGGATTGGTTCGAGCCTTTCGGAAAGCAATCTGTATACCAAAGAGGCTTTTGAAGGTTACCTGTCGCATCTTGCGCCTGACGGCGTTCTGGCGGTCACCGTTTCGGATGATCTGCTGTTCATCAAGCTGCTCCTGACGGCTCATCAGATACAAACGCAGCGCGCAGGCGTGGAAAGCGAGCGCAAGACCATGTTATGGGGAATGCGCTTTGTTGGCAGGGCGGCGCAGGATCCTTACCGCTACCTGTTGGTTGTTTCAAGAGATCCCGACGTTGCCGCAACGATGTCCCGTTTGTCGGACTCGATGAATGCATCCCCTCTCGAATTTCTGTTCGGCCCCGGTGTAAACCCGCGGCAGAGGCAGATATTTTCGATATTGCAGCAATCGCTGTCGGAGGAAAAAATCCAGCAAGTCATGACGGATTATTTCAGCCAGCGCGCCGGCGGGCCGTTGAACCTGAGGCCGGCGACCTCGATAAGCCCATTCTTTTTCCAGGTCATAGACGACGTGCATCCATGGTTGAAATTTATGCTTGCAGGCTGCCTCGTCGCGCTGCTTGCTTGCATGCTGTTTCCGCTGCCACGCAAGCGTGGATGGCAGTTTCCGGACAGCGGCGAACGCCCGCCGTTGCCGCTGTATCTTGGTTGTTTTGCGGCGCTGGGTGCCGTGGCAAGCATGGTGGTCGTCGGGGTCGTCGCGCGGCTGTCGATGGCGATGGAATCCTCGGTCTGGGCGTGCGTCGTGGTTCTGGCAGCCATGTTGGCCGGATTGACAGGCGCCTGGGAAGTTGCGGTGAAGCATGCCGGACGATCGCGCTGGCTATGGCTGAACCTGGCGGTGCTTCTGCTTGTCGGTGCTTTGCACGCGGTGACGACTTATTCGTCCGGCATTTTCAATGAATTGCCGGTCGCCGGAGCGGGGATTGTGGTGTCGTGTATTCTCCTGCCGTTAGCTGTGCTCCTTGGCACCGTATTGCAGCAAGGAATCCGATGGCAGACACAGGTGTTGCCGGAGCTTGTTCCCTGGGTGTGGATTGTTTTTGGTCTCGCCGGTATTGGCGGCTTTGTTCTTGTGCTGTGGATATCGCAACTATGGGGATGGGGAACGGCATGGCTGGTGATGGCTGCGACGGTGTTGTTGATCCTTGGTTTAGGGTTTTGGATATGGAATCCCCGTTACTGCCGGAATACAGGAATGTCCGGGCCGTGAGAGCGTCGAATCACCAGGCGTGCCGCGAAATTCATCCGATTACCAAAATGGTACCGATAGATGCATTCACAACGCGACCTTAATGCCGTTTTTGGGATACTCGGTATTTTCGCGCTGGGAATTTTTCTGGTGTGGTTCCCGCTCGTGGCGCTGAAAATTCCCCAACCAACAGGCCTTGTGGCAAACGCGTGGTTTACCGCCACGTGGCAAACCATCGCGACGATTGTCATGCCGTGTGCGTGGGCGGTTTGGCGACTCGACATGCGCCTGCCGGACCTGGGACTGGCTTTGCAAAATCTCGGCCGCAGCACCCTGTACGGTTGCGCGCTCTATGCGCTGGCGCTGGCGGCTTTTCTGCATTGCAGTGCGGACCCGCTGATTTCAAACAACCCGGTACGCCATCTGCCCGCCGCGGAGGCGTTCGGCCTGACGGCGGCCATGAGTCTTATCGCCGGCGGTACGGACGCTGCCACGCGCGGTTTCATATTGCTTTCCCTCGCGCGGCATACCCATGTCGTATTTGCCATCTTCATTCAAAACCTCACGTGGTTCCTGGGCCACGTTTATGAAATCAACCTGCTGACCAACTGCCTCGGAGCGCCCGCCGCGATCGGCTTGACGCTGACACTTGGCATCGTGGGTGATATCGTAGCCCTGAAGACGCGCAATATCGTCGGACTGGCGATCGCTCACATATTATTGAACGCGGTGCTTTCGATTTATATCCGGCAGATGTAATCGGGCGATGGCGCGCAAAAACATATTGACCGGCTCCAAGAAGAGGAAAGCCGCCGCCCTGGTGCAGGCACGACGCTTCCAGGAAGCCAGGGACCTGTACGAGCAAGTCTGCAAGACTGACCCCGTCGACGCCGATGCATGGCTCATGTTAGGCGCCGTTCACGGTCTTCTGGGAAACCCGGCCGACGCCGCGGTTTGCTGTCATCGGGCGGCCTCTCTCGAGCCCGGCAATCCACAGGCGCATTACAACCTGGCTACCGCGCTCAAAGACCTGGGCCGGTTAGAGGAGGCGGCCAGTGCTTACCGTGAGGCCCTGCGGTGCAAGCCTGATTATGCGGATGCCTGGGATGCCCTGGGCTATGCCTTGATGTCATTGGGCCGCCACAACGAGGCCGTTGCCGCTTATCGGGAGGTATTGCGATACGCGCCGAAGAGCGCCAAAGCCCATGCCAACCTCGGTGCAAGCCTCCATACCGCGGGTCACCTTGAGGAAGCCGTCGAAGCGTACCGGGAAGCGCTCCGCCTCGATCACTTGAATGCCGGCATTCAAGACAGTCTTGGTTGCGCCTTGAGCGATCAAGGCCGGCTTGAGGAAGCGATGCAGAACCACCGCAAGGCATTGGCCATGGCGCCCGGATATTCCACGGCTCACTCCAATTTATTGATGACCATGCACTATCTTCCCGGTCCGGACCCGGACAGGATTTTCGAAGAACATAAAAGTTGGGCGCGGATACACACGGGCACAATCCGTCGTTCCACGCAATACGAAAATAGCCGGGACGTGAATCGTTGTCTGAAGGTGGGCTATGTCTCGTCGGACTTTCGCGCGCATTCGGTTGCCTTTTTCATTGAACCCATACTGGCGCGGCACGATCGCGGCAAGATTGAGTCCATATGCTACTCTGGCGTGACAAATCCGGATGCGACCACCCGGCGCCTGCGCCAGCTTGCCGGGCGGTGGCGGGACATCGGCACGTTGACCGATGAGCAGGTGGTGGAAGCCATTCGCCAGGACGGCGTTGATATTCTGGTGGACCTCGCGGGGCACACACCCGGCAACCGGCTGAAGGTTTTTGCGCGCAAGCCCGCCCCGATTCAGGTGACGTATCTCGGTTATCCCGATACCACCGGCCTGGAGGCCATGGACTACCGGCTGACCGATGCGCAAACGGATCCGCCGGGCGCCGAGAAATATTACACGGAAAAACTCGTGCGCCTGCCTGACGGATTTCTCTGTTACCAGCCGCTCGACGATTGTCCTCCGGTGTCGCCTCTCCCGTCGCAGGAAAGAGGCCATGTGACTTTCGGTTCGTTCAACAATCTTTCCAAGATAAATTCGAACGTGATCGAGTTGTGGGCCGGCCTGCTCCAATCGGTTCCCGGCGCCAGGCTCTTGATCAAAAGCCCGTCGCTCACGGATGCAACCACGCGAGAGCGTTACTATGGATTGTTTGAGCGACAGGGAATCGGCCGTGACCGCGTCGCGCTGCAAGGCCGCACCGCCACGCAGGCTGAACACCTGGCGCTTTACTCGCGTCTCGACATCGCGCTCGATACTTTTCCTTACAATGGGACCACGACCACCTGTGAAGCTCTCTGGATGGGCGTGCCCGTCATCACTTTGACCGGCCGGACCCACGCCGGGCGGGTGGGGCGCAGCCTGCTTTCAACCGTGGGATTATCCGAGCTTATTGCCGAAAGTCCTGAAGGTTACGTCTCACGGGCAGCGACGTTGGCTGCGAACAAGAGCCGGTTATCGGAGTTGCGCACCGGCATGCGCGAGCATGTACGATCATCCCTCCTGTGCAACAGTCGCACTTTCACGCATAACCTGGAAGTTGCTTATCGGACCATGTGGCATCAGTGGTGCAGCCGTTTCTCCTGACTCGCAGCATCCATCAAGAGTCGCATTATTCCAGAGACTGGCAGGAAATCCCCGGCAACGTTCGATGCCGTGAAATAGATGTTCGTGCAGTCTTGCCGCAGGACGACACGAGGCGATATGGTCAGGACCGGCTATCACCCGGCGCGGAAAAATATCAGATATCCCTTGATATACGAGCTTACTTCCTTTCGGATTTCCATCTCTTCGCAGAGCAGTTCGGAAAAGCCGTTGCGGTTCGCCAGCTCGGTGATATAACCGCGCGAATGCACGTAGTTGCCGAATATGTGCAGCTGCCAGGGATGCGCTTCGTCACCTTTCTCGAGATCGAGAATGAACAGGCCCTGAGGGCGCAATGCTTTCCTGACGCGTTCGAAAATCGGCATGAGGTCACCGAAAAATACCAAGACATCCATTGCGATGATGAGATCGTATTGTTCGCTGATCCCATCCAGCGTCTCGATCAATTCTCCGCACACCAATTCGTCATAGATTCCTTTGCGTCTGGCTTCCTCCAGCATCACGGTGGAGAGATCCACCCCGACAAGTTTTCGCGCCCAGCGTTTCAAGACTGACCCGTAGAGACCGGTGCCGCAGCCGAGGTCCAGGATGTCCATGCTCGCGGGTTTATCATCAAACAGACGGGTCATCTGCTTTTCCACATGTACCGGAACAACATAATCCAGTTGTTTGGTCATGCCTTCATCGAACGAGCCGGCAACCTGGCTGGTACGATATCGCTCGGCGAGCATTTCCAAGGGAATACGCCCCGGGTCTTTCCCGTTTTCCAGCATGGGAAGGAAGAATTTGACATCCTGATGTTCCGGGTGCTCCTTGGCAAAGCGCCGGTAGATTTCAAGCGCTTCCTTCCGTTTGTCCCGGTGTCTCAGGAGTGCGCCGAGCTGCTCGTACGCGTCTGCGTAGTGCGGGTTTTGTTCAAGTGCCCGATAGAATGCCGATTCAGCTTCGTCCAGGTTATTTTCGTGAAGAAAAATCAGCGCCAGGGAATAGTGCGCTTCCGGCAGGCGTGGCTGAGCCGCGAGAGCGCGATTGAGAAACGTTTTGGCTTCGGGAAAACGACCCGCAGTCTTATATGTCAAACCGAGATTGACCAGCGCCGATACCGAGTTCGGGTCGCGCTTAAGCGCCTCGGAGAACAGGTATATCGCTTCGGTCAACTCTTTTTTCGCGAGGCGCACGCTTCCCAGTGAAACGTAAGACTCCGCTGTATCCGGCGCCAGCTCGATGACGCGCCGGGCAGCCTGTTCCGCCTCCGGGAATCTGCCTTGTGCCGTCAGTACAGATCCCAACGCACTCCAGGCTGGTGTGTGCTGCGGCGCAAGTTCGATCGCGGCGCGATATTCAACCGTCGCGTCCGCAAGCCGGCCCTGTTCCTTGAGCGCGTTTCCCAGATTGAAACGCGCCTGGATGAAATCCGGACGCAGGGCAATAGCCTCGCGAAAAGATTTTTCCGCGTTGGGGGCGTCACCGAGTGATCCATGCACGGCGCCCAGATAGAACCAGATCTCCGGGTCCTGTCCGTCATCCTTGCACGCCTTGGAAAGAAGTTGCAAAGCGGCGAGCAGGCGGCCGCCGCGTATATCGTTCAAAGCTTGCTGTTTCAGGGTAGTAATATTCAAACCTCACCAGGGTATTGCGTGTTGACTTCGGTCATTATATCTGTTGTTACCTGAATTTTGCTTAACTTGTGTTTTACAACGTATCATGGGGTCAAGGCGCCGACGTTTGTTGAACCTGGCTATTCTGGGAGCGCATCGTTAATGGTTTCGTGCCGAGCCGCCGTTTGCCAAGCCAGTGATTCGTCAGTACGATTTCGGATAACTAACTTCATTTACATATAATTCCAAAATGTAATCACGGATTACGTGTCCACTCCGTTAGCACCGCCAGTAACTCTCAGTCGCCAGAAGTGACGATGCCCAAGAAAGACATCCTGTTCCGCACGAAGAAAAAAAAGGCGCTTGCACTGCTTGAGAGCAACCGCCTCCAGGAAGCAAAGGCCATGCTGGACCAGCTCTCTCGTGTCGCGCGCCACGATACGGATATCTGGTGCGCGCTCGGCATCGTCAACGGGCGTCTGGGCGATTTTGCGGCGGCCGTAACCTGCTGCCGGCATGCGGCGGAAGTTGCCCCACGGGATCCGCAGGTACAATACAATCTTGCGGTCGCCTTGCGTGACGCCGGGCAGTTGGATACCGCCGCGAATGCAGCGCGTGCGACTTTGGCGCTGAATCCGGCACATCGGGGTGCGGTGTCCAGCCTGGGCCATCTTCTGCTTGCGCTCGGGCGCGTCCAGGAGGCGGTGTCTGTATACCAGGACGCGTTGGTTCACCACCCCCGTGATCCCCGCGTCCTCAGCGATCTCGGCACGGCGCAGCAGTTCCTGGGGCAATTGGAGGCGGCTGTCTCCTCTTATCGGCGCGCCGTACAGCTGGCTCCCGACCTCGTGCCGCTTTATGTCAACCTTGCCTGCGCCCTGTGCTTTCAGGGACGAATTCAGGAGGCCCTGGACTGCTATGCCGAAGCTTTGCGGCGCGATCCGGGAAACGCCAAGGCGCATGGCAATTATCTGCTGACCCTGCACTATGCACTGGGGATCCCGCCAAAGTTCATGTTGCGTGAGCATAAACGTTGGCCTGGCGCTCTCGCGGCGCCCGTCGTCACATCGCACCCGCACCCTGTGGCCGGATCGGAGCGGCGCATGAGAATCGGTTATGTTTCAGCCGACTTCCGCAATCATTCTGTCGCCTATTTTCTGGAACCGCTGATCAGGGCACATGATCGTGGCGCGGTGGAAGTGTATTGCTATTCGAACGTCGCGCTTCCGGATGTAATCACCGGCCGGCTCCAGGCGCTTGCGGATCGGTGGCGTCCCATTGCCGGTCTGACAGACGAGCAGGCGGTAAATCAAATCCGGGCGGATGGCATCGATATCCTGGTGGATCTGGGAGGGCATACTTCCGGCAGTCGGCTGGAGCTGTTCGCCCATAAGCCGGCCCCCGTTCAGGTGACCTATCTCGGCTATCCCGATACAACGGGTCTCGTGACCATCGATTACCGGATTACCGATGCCTGGTCGGACCCGCCTGGCGCCGAAGCTCACTACACGGAAAAACTGATGCGGCTGGACGGTTGTTTCCTGTGCTACCGGCCGCCGGATGACGCCCCACCGGTCGTTGCGCTCCCGGCATTACAACAGGGGTTCGTCACCTTTGGGTCCTGCAACGCCCGTGCAAAGATTAACGCGGAAGTCATCAGACTGTGGTCACGTCTGTTACAAGAGGTGCCCGGCTCGCGGTTACTGGTCAAGAATCCCTCGCTGACCTGTGCGACGACGCGCGAGCGCCTGCACGAGCAATTCGTGGCGCAGGGTGTCGCACGCGAGCGCGTGGAATTGCGCGGCCTCGCGCAGGCCACCCAAGAGCATTTGGCCACCTACGCGCACATTGACGTCGCTCTCGACACCTTCCCGTACAACGGAACGACGACCACCTGCGAAGCGATGTGGATGGGTGTTCCGGTCGTGACCTTAGCGGGCGAGGTTCACGTCGGGCGCGTCGGCGTGAGCCTGCTGCACGCGGTGCGCCTGGAGCACTTGATCGCTCGCGATCAGGAAGAATACCTGCACCTGGCCATGGATCTGGCGAAAGACCAGACCCGTCTCGCCGGGCTGCGCGCAGAGTTGCGTCAGCGCATGGCCACCTCGCTGCTGTGCGATACCCAGGCTTTTGCACGGAAGATAGAAACGGCGTATCAACAGATGCAACATGATGTAAAACACAGGGAAGTCGTTGATTAAAAATGTAAAAATATATTAGTCGAAGTCCTTTACACTTAAAAATCTATGAATTCATGCTTAAATATTTTTAATAGCGCCAGAATATTATAAAACCTTTTTTATTCAATGTATTGCAATTATATTTTTATGTAGATTCGTGTAGATATAATTGTCGGATAAATTTACAAATCCGTTTTTTTTCATGTCTAAAAACAATATATCAATATGATAAATA
>JACXTT010012289.1_pt1 | contig 11372 bp, 9 predicted proteins | sample 9270951 | NCBI WGS metagenome assembly JACXTT01 (sample SAMN15532306, study PRJNA645909) | rock metagenome | isolation source: weathered quartz diorite | place: Puerto Rico | collected 2017-06-21 | reverse complement strand
AGAACTTGGGCAAATGGTAGGTTGATCTCTGACTTCTTCTTTGCCGCCGCACGGAGTTGTGGTGGATGCATCGCGACCGGCTAGGCCCAGATCACGGACCGATCAATGCTTGCGATAGTGGGTCTTCCCGTTAGTGCCATCGCCATTGCGAATTCACGGCGCAGAATATTAGTGACTTTGGTCACCCCGCGCTCCCCTTCCGCACCCAAGCCCCAAACATAGGGCCGCCCGATGAGTGTTGCGTTAGCACCCAATGCCAACGCCTTAAGTACATCTGTGCCTCTGCGAATTCCGCCGTCCACAAGCACTGGCACTCGCCCGCCTACTTTTTCTGCGACCAGTGGCAAAACTTCGATGGTTGCAGGGACTGTATCCAGATTACGTCCTCCATGGTTAGACACGATAATTCCCGATACGCCAGCTTTTATTGCGAGTTCAGCGTCATCTGGGTTGAGTACGCCCTTGGCCAACACTGGGAGTTTGGTAAAAGAGCGCAGCCACTCAATGGTGTTCCAAGTAAAGGTCGGGTCTAGAACAGAGCTGTAAATGTCAAGTCCAGTGGGCAGCAGACTAGTTCCCTTGCTCTCTTTGAGTCCCTCTAAATTGGGGAGAGGCGGCAATTTGACATTCGCGCGAGCCTCCCGGTTGCGGGCACCGGAGATTGGGAAATCGACAGTTAAGCACAGTGCCTGATAGCCAGCCTTTTCCGCCCGCTGCACTAGTTCTCGGGTAAAGCCGCGGTCTCTCTGGGTGTACAGTTGAAACCATAACGGAGTTCTTGCCGCTGCAAACACATCCTCAAGGCTGGTATTCGAGAAAGAGCTAAGCACCATTGCAATGCCAGCCGCTGAAGCTCCCCGTGCTGTGGCCAATTCGCCATCCGGATGCGCCAGCTTCTGGCTCGCCGTCGGCGCCAGCAAAATGGGATACGCATGTTCCTGCCCAAGCAGCCTGACACGAGTGTCGACGCGACAAACGTCTACCAGAACCCGTGGCTTGAGGCGAAGACGTTGATAGGCTTCCGTATTCCACCTCAGCGTTAGTTCGTCGGCAGCGCCGGCAATCATATATTCCCAGCCCATCACTCCCATTTTCTTCTTTGCGAGCGGCTCGAAGTCCGTTAGGCATACTGGCTCGGCATCGCTGTCGATGACTTGATCATAGGTTGCGAAACTCGAGGTTCGCGGTTGCGAATCCAGCGGAAGCGTGGAAACAGTGGCAAGAGAGCCAGCCGAAATGAGCGCCTGCCGTCTCGTAATGAGCATTCTGCGACTCCTTCGGAATTTTGACACGTCAGACTCTGAACATGACGCTTGGAGCTAGCTGGTGCAAGGCGGGTCCATTACCTTGTTGATAGTGGAACTACAACTCTTTCGTCCAATGAATTAATAAATACTCTGTGATAACTTATAGTCATGTATCTGGAGATGTCCGAACTCAATTCCTTCGTTGTGCTCGCGAAAGAATTGCACTTTGGTCGAACCTCAAATCGGGTCTTCCTTTCGCAACCGGCGCTCAGTAAGCGGATACGGCGGTTAGAGGACAAAATTGGGGGACGGCTCTTTGTGCGAAGCCGGCGCAAAGTCGAACTCACAGAAGCAGGCAGAGTATTGCTTCCTTACGCAGAAAAAGTGATTCGAGAAGGAGCAAATGCCTTGAGCGCAGTCCAGCAAGCGGCGAAAGGATTGGCGGGCACCCTGCACATTGGTTTCGGTATTGCGTCTGTCCTTGACATCCTGCCGCGTGCCGTTGTGAAGTTCCGAAAAGCTTTTCCTCTGATTGATTTGCAGATGCAATACATGAAGACTCCTTCGCAAGTCGAATCGTTGCTGGATGGACGGATCGACATTGGCATCCTGAGACTGCCGGTTGCGCATGCTGAACTCGACAGCCTCTTACTGGACTGCGACTATTTTGTTGCTGTCACTCCGAAATCGATGCACTACGACACCCGGCAGGGATTGGCTTGTTTGCGTGACGCGCGGTTTATTCTATTTGACGCCGTTACTTTTTTGGATCGGGCTTTCACGCTGTGTCGAAAGGCGGGCTTCACGCCCCGGGTAGTCCAAGAAACAAATGAGATATTCACGATACTAAGTCTCGTTAAGGCAGGGCTAGGAGTGTCTCTCCTTCCGAGCAAGGTAACCAAAATTCGATTCAGCGGAATAAAGTTTCATGAACTGAGGAGCGCGGAAGCCGAATATCAAATTGGCGTCGCTTGGAACCGCTCCTCTGAAAAAGGTGAACTAATCACGCGCTTCACCACGATCACCAAGCAAGTCGCTAGAAAAAGTTGATCAAAGCCGATTACTAGCAGCAAGATGTCACAAAATATCTAAATCCTTCACACTCCGATCGGTGACGCAGCCGGACATAGGATCGCCTTCGATCTGAGAGCTTCGAGTCGAAATTTTTCACAGAGTTTAGACTAGATTTCTTTGAAGGAGTTTGAAGAATGGAGGGCCCGAATCCTGGCAAGGTTGACGTGGGATCCAAAAAGCAACGCCACGAGAGCGCTGCAAAATCCGCGCATGGCGAGTTCTCTTAAGCTCTCACCAAATAATGAATTGCGACTGGAAGGACCTTAAGGCATCTCGATAGCAATTACCAGTGTGGGTCAATATGCTTAATGATCTCGAATTGGCAGGAAACGCTCAATAAGCTAGAAAAAAGGAGGCGGGCCAGGTCTTCCCGCCTCCCTGTATCCCCTTGCGGGGATGTGCCGGTTGACTTGACGGAGGGTGGTCAACCGGTCGTGTGTTGGCCTAGCTATTTAACCCCGAAACTGGCAAAACGGTTTCGTTTATTTTCGGAAAAGACACAAATCCTGATGAAATCTTTACGAGAGCCCTGGCAGTGAGCGATAAGAGAACTGAGATGAATGACCATGCTCCCTTGAGCGTTGATAACATCCTGCGTTTTCTGCAAGTTAGGGAAAGCGGAGCCTCCGCAGACGAAATTCTGCGTGGATTGCGGCTGCGCCGTCAGGAACGACGACCGCTGCTCAAGACGCTGGCTAAGCTAAAGAAAAGAAAGGTCATAGCTGAGCTTGCGGGCGGACGATTTGCGTTGTCCTCGCGGCGCAAAGAAGCGCCACTGGCGCAGTCCGACCGGAATCGTGGCCACTCCGCCGATGCTCAGGCGGGCCGCTCCATAGGGCTCACCGGACGTCTTATCCTTCACCAGGACGGTTACGGCTTTGTGGTGCCGGGCAAGCCGATGCCGCAGCTCGATCGAGACGTGTTTATACCTCGTGACGCCATTGGCGACGCCATGCACGGCGATCGCGTGCAGTTCGAATTGGGTCGAGTTAGTTCTGGCCCTGACGGCAAGCGCGCCGAAGGCCGCATCGTCCGCGTCCTCGATCGCGCGCATCCGACCATCGTCGGACTGTTCCGCTACGGCCCGCGAGGCAACGTGGTCCTGCCGTACGACAATCGCATTCAACATCAGGTCGAGATTCCGCCGGGCGACGAGCTCACGAGAGCTCTGAAGGAAAAATATGGCGTGAGCGACGCAAAGAATTCGGTTCACCTGCGCCGTCTTGGACAGGTGGCCGAGCTGGATGGCGCGGTCGTGAACGTCGAACTGCTGCGCTTCCCGAAAGGCGGAATCGCGCCCATCGGCCGGGTCATCGAGATTCTCGGCAAGCCCGGCGAGCTCGGCGTGGACACCGAGATCGTGATCCGCAAACACCATTTGCCGTACGAGTTTTCGGAAGCGGTTCTGCAGGAAGCCGAGCACCGGGCCCACGCGGTCGACGAGTCCGATCTGCACGGCCGCCAGGATTTTCGGGGCTTGCCCATCGTCACGATTGACGGCGAAACAGCGCGGGACTTCGACGACGCGGTTTATGTTGAACGCCGCGCCGACGGCGGTTGGCATCTGCAGGTGCACATTGCGGATGTCGCGCACTATGTACGCAGCGGCACCGCACTCGACAGCGAAGCACGGTTGCGGGGAACTTCGGTTTACTTCATCGATCGCGCTGTGCCTATGCTGCCAGAAGCGCTTTCCAACGGTATCTGTTCGCTGAATCCCCGTGAAGCCCGCCTGGTGATGAGCTGTCTGATGGACTTCGACGCATCAGGTCGCATGCGCGATTCGAAAATGACTGCCGGTGCGATTAAGTCCGCGGAGCGCATGACCTACACCAACGTAAATAAGGTTCTGGAAGGCGACGCCGAGGCCACTGCGCGCTACGCGGACCTCGCTCATCATTTCCAGGACATGAAAACTCTGGCGCTACTGCTCAACGCCCGCCGCAACGAACACGGCTCAGTGGATTTCGATTTGCCTGAGCCGGTTATCGAATTTGACGAAGAACAGCGAATGACCAACATCACCCGCAGCGAGCGCAATATCGCGCACCGCCTGATCGAAGAGTTCATGCTCGCCGCCAACCGCGCCGTCGCAGGTTATCTGCTGCGCCGCGGACTGCCGGCCTTGCATCGCGTTCACGAGAAGCCGGATGCCAGAAAAGTCTTGGAGTTTGAGGAAGTGGCCAAAGCCTTCGGCTACACGCTGGGAGTGGAAGATCTACACCGCCGCGAAATTGCCGTGAAGCACGGCCGCGTTCCTGCCCCCGCCAGAGCCGGCGGTCCGGATTCCTACGGACATGGGCGCGAGCGCGGCATGCGGGTCACTTTGCCTGGCACGGGAGATCTCAACATTACCCCGCAGCATTACCAGCGGCTGCTGAAAAAGCTGGAGGGCAGGCCGGAAGAGCGCATCGTCTCTTATCTGATGCTGCGTTCGCTCAAACAAGCCCGTTATGCCGCCGACTCGATGGGCCATTTCGCGCTGGGCTTTGACGAATACGCGCACTTCACCTCGCCCATTCGCCGTTATCCGGACCTGATCGTGCACCGCACACTAAAATGGGCGCTGGCTCATCCGAACCAAACTGCTCCTGCCGCTTCGCACACGCCGCAACATGCGCAAGCAGTGGTCTACAGCCACAAACAGTTGGAAGAGCTGGGCACGGAAACTTCGGAAGCGGAACGCCGCGCGGCGTCCGCTGAACGCGAGTTGCGCGAATGGAAGACGGCGCAGTTCATGGAGGAACATTTGGGCGACGAATACGATGGGCTGATAATTTCCGTGCAAAAATACGGCTGCTTCGTGGAACTGTTTGACGTTTTTGTGGAAGGTTTGTTGCCGATTGGTGCGCTGGAAGACGCGGCGGACGCGCATTGCGTTTATCGCGAACCGGACCACGCCATCGTCGCGCTCGGTCGGGTGCCAGGCAGTGGCCGAGGGCGCGGCGCTGCCGTTAAGTCGAAACAAAGAGCCTGGACCCTCGGCGATCGCGTCAAAGTGCGTGCCGAACGCATAGACCCCATGCGCCACCGCGTGGAATTCGCGCTCGTCAGCTAACCGCGCGGCCAGGGGCTTCCGGCGACCATCACCTGCTGCTTTGAATCATCAAACGTGACGCGCGCACCGGATTGAATCGCGGCAATCGTCATACACAGCGCCACCGAGTGGCTGTAGCCCGCCTCGATGTGGGCGGCACGCAGATGGAATGCAGGCAGCAGCGCGTCGCGAGACCGTTCTGAAAAACCACACAGCCCGACGCGCACCCGGTCGTTCGCACCCAGAATTTTCGCGTAACTCACCGCCGACGAGTTCACCGCAATTCCCGCCGCAGCCACCTTCAAAAACGTGCGTCGCGAACTGCCAGCCGTTTCTTTCGTTCGGTTTCGCTCATTTGAGTGCTCCGGCCTTGCGTAGCAATTCCTTGGTTCCGGCCATGGACTGCCGCGAAGACTCTTCCATACTCCCCGCACCGTCCCAGTGCGTTTCCAGGCTCATCGTGCCGCGATATCCATCGCCCATCATCGCTTTGAACTGCTCGGCGTAGTCAATGATGCCGCGCCCCATGCACTCCCAGTCGTAGCTGCCGTCCTTCTTCTTCTTCACGTCCTTCAAGTGCATGTGCCCGATGCGGTTCTTGGGCAGCAGCGCGTAGCCTTCCGGAAACGCTTTGTCGCCCAGCCGCGCCGCGTTTCCCGGATCCCAGTTCAGAAAGAAATTCTTGTTCGGCACCGCGCCAAGCGTCCGCGCGGACTCCGATCCGGTCGCCGTGTTGCACTCGTACTCGTTCTCCAGAATCAGCTTGATGTTGTTCTTCGCCGCTTTGTCCGAAAATTCGCGCAGCTTCTCGTCAATCGCTTTGCGGTACGGCTTGTCGTCCTCGAGCCGCCAGAAATCGAACATCCTGACTTTGTTCGTTCCGAAGTGCCGCGCCATCGCTGTCGCGCGCTCTAGGACTTCATCCTGCTGGGCGAACGAAAAGCTCGCGGCGTAGGAATCGCCCTTGGGGCTGTATTGCGATCTCGGCGCGCCGGGCCAATCCACCTTGAACAGCGGACTCGCGATGTCGGTCACCTTTAAAGCAAACTTCGCGAGCAGTTTCTTCGCTTCATTCACCTGGTTTTCGTCCAAGTTGACGATGTTCTTGTTCCACAGCCCGCGCAGCTCGACGAAACCAACACCGAATTCGTTCGTGGCCACATCCAGGGCATGGGCAAAATCCTGCGTGATTTCGTCCGTGATTACCGACAGCTGGAACACGCAGTCCAATTTCGCCTCCGGCCGGAAGAATCTCTTCAGGTACGGTGTCGCAGCCATCCCCGCCATCGCCGTCCCGCTCGCCTTTACCCATTCCCTTCGATTCATGCCCGTTTCTCCGCCAGCGATTCTACTCCTAGGTCTGCACGAGCGGGAGAGCAATCCGGTGCGCCGCAACGCCGCATGTTATCCTGAAAGACTACAGGGATGCGTGCATTCCGGTTAGGAAGTGCTTCATCGCCTGGACAGAGAGGATCCCCGATCGTGTCGTCATCCACGGCTTCCGCCACATCCGTCAAGCGCGTTTACAACTTCAACGCCGGACCCAGCGCCCTCCCGCTCTCCGTCCTGGAGCGGGTCCGCGAAGAGCTGCTCGATTGGCGCGGCTCCGGCATGTCGGTAATGGAAATGAGCCATCGCTCGCAGGAATTCGAGTCCATCAACGCCGCCGCCGAAGCCGGGCTGCGCAAGCATCTGACGATTCCTGATGACTACGCCGTCATTTTCATGCAAGGCGGAGGCAGTACCCAGTTCTCGCTGGCCCCGATGAATCTTGCGCTGTCGAACAAGCCGGTCGATCTCATCCACACCGGTACGTGGACCTCCAAAGCCCTCGCCGAATTGAAGAAGGGCATCCTGCACAAAGTCGCCGCCAGCACGGAGCCGGTGAAGCACACGCGCGTTCCGCACCAGGACGAAATCTCGTTCTCGCCCGATGCGTCCTACGTCCACATCTGCACCAACAACACCATCGAAGGCACGCAGTACCGCGCGCTGCCCGCGACTGGCGAAATCCCTCTTGTCGCCGACATGTCCTCGGACATCGCTTCCCGTCCGCTTGACGTCAAGAAGTTCGGCATGATCTTCGCCGGCGCGCAGAAAAATCTGGGCCCATCCGGCGTCACCGTCGTCATCATCCGCAAAGACCTCGCCGAGCGCGCTGACAGGAATCTGCCCACGATCTTTCAGTACCGCACGCACATTAAGGAGAAGTCGCTCTATCACACGCCGCCGACCTTCGCGGTCTATATCGTCGGTCTGATGATGGAATGGATCGATTCGTTGGGCGGTCTCACGGGCGTCCAGAAACGCAATGATGGCAAAGCCCAACTCCTCTACGACGCGATCGACTCAAGCAACGGCTTCTATCATTGCCCGGTCGAAAAAGATTCCCGTTCGTTGATGAACGTCGTCTTCCGCGTCGCCGGCGGCAACGGCCAGTCCGCCGCGACCGATCCAGACGAAGCCGCTGAAAAAGAGTTCGGCCAGCAAGCCGCCGCAGCGGGTATCGTCGGCACGCCCGGCCATCGCTCGGTAGGCGGAATGCGCGTTTCGCTCTACAATGCCGTCGAGCTAGAAGCCGTCGAAGCGCTCACCAGTTTCATGAGAGAATTTCAGCGCAACCGCGGCTAGCCGTTGTTCTGGTAACAACACCAGTTCCTTTGCAGGCTTGGTGAAATTTCCACGGACTTCCGGTGGGGTGTTTATGACTTTGCTCGAAGTGGCGGTCTTTGCTCATCTTCTCGGCGCGCTTGCGCTTTTCATCGGCTACGGCATTGAGTGGACCGCTTCCGCCCTCTTCCGCAACGCGGCCTCAGCCGAGCAGGTGCGCGCTTGGCTGCGCGTGTACAAGGTTTCGCCGCCACTTTCGGGAGCGGGGCTGGCCATGCTCTTGCTCTCCGGGGGACATCTTGCCGCTCTTTCCGGCACGATGAGGCAAGGGTGGGTTCCCGCCACGCTGCTCGGCATCGTCCTGGCTCTCTTGCTCGGCTTCGCGCTGATCCTGCCGCGCATGCGGGCAATTCGTAATACCCTTCCCGCCGGTAACGAACCGGTCTCTGCCGAGCTTCGCACTCGCTTGGCCGATCCCGCCCTGCTCAGCGCGATCCGCGTCCGTGTGTTCATCGCCATCGGCATTCTCTATCTGATGGTTGTGAAGACCGCCTTCGTTTCGTCGCTTATCGCTCTACTGGCCGCGGTTATTTTGGGCATTGTGGTTTCCGTCCCGCTCTTGCGCCAGCCGCAATCCTGAATTCGATTCAGGGGCGGCCTCATCATCCTTTTCTTTTTGCGTTCCTTCCGTTGGGCAACTAGAATTCAGGCCACCAACGCAAGTGGCCTGTAGGTGCTTTGCACGCGTTCTCTGGAGGTTTTGGATGAGCTCACATCCGCGGACTCTTCTCCGGGTCGTGTTGCTGTTGGTCACTCCCACATTGCTTTTCGCGCAGACTCCGGCAGCGCCTGCTCATCCTCTCGACGCTCTCACCGGCCCGGAATACTGGGCCATCTACGACGTCCTGCGCGATTCCGGCAAAATGCAGCCGGGGACAATGACCACCAGCGTCCTTCTTCACGAACCCGCCAAGGACAAAGTTCTCGCCTGGAAGCCCGGCGATCCCGTCTTCCGCGAAGCCGACGTCATTCTGCTTCACAAGGGCGTCACGATCGAAGCCCTGGTTGACGTCGCCAACCGCAAGCTCGAATCATGGAAAGAGCGTAAAGACGTCCAGGCGCCCGTTCTCGAAAGCGAATTTCACGAACTCGACGAGGCGATGAAAAAAGATCCCCGCGTGATCGAAGCGCTCAAGAAACGCGGCATCGTAGACCTTGCTCCGGTGTCCTGCTTCGCCGATCCGTTCAGCTACTTCGCCCTGCCCGAACTCGAGGGGCACCGCATCATGATGGGCGGCTGTGTCAACGCGCACGGCGTCTATCTATCCTGGTCCCGTGACATCCCGGGTTTGCAGATCAAAGTGGACGCCACCGACAAAAAAGTTCTTCAGGTCGTGGACGAAGGAATCACTCCGGTTTCTCAAGCTCCGGTGAACTATCAGGAACTGGCGCTCGCGCCGCGTACGGGCACCACTCCCATCGACATTTCTCAGCCGATCGGTCCCAGTTTTCAGATCAAGGGCAGCGAAGTTAGCTGGCAAAACTGGCGCTTCCGATTTCGCCTCGATCCGCGCGTCGGCGCCATCATCAACTTGGCCGGAATTCAGGATAGCGGCCGGTTTCGTTCCGTTCTCTACGAAGGTTCGATGTCCGAACTTTACGTTCCCTATATGGATCCCGCTCTGAACTGGGCGAACCGCGTCTTCATTGACGCCGGTGAGTTTTATGCCACGGGGCAAACGCTAAAGCGTGTCAGGGCCGATGTGGACTGTCCTTCCAACTCCGTCTATTTCGACAGTGTCTCTGCCGACGAGCATGGAATGCCTGTGATCCATCCCCAGGTCGCATGTCTGTTCGAAAGCTATGCCGGCGATCCCGGCTGGCGGCACTTCGAGGGGCATCAGTTATCCGGCAGTGGCGCGCGCGTTCTCGTCCTCCGCACGGCGGCGGTGATTGGCAACTACGACTACGTCCTCGATTGGCGTTTCGAACGGGACGGTAACCTCCGCGTCGCCGTGGGCGCCACCGGCATCATCGAAACCAAAGCCGTGAAAGCCAAGGACGCCTCGGAAAGTTCCGGCCACAACACGGCCGGCGCTTCGGATGAATTCGGCCACTTCGTCGCTGAGAACACCGTCGGCGTCAACCACGATCATTTCTTTTCTTATCGTCTCGACATTGACGTGGACGGTGTCAATAACAGCTTCATGCCCATGCGCCTGGTCAAGCGCGAACTCAAAAATCCCATGCGCAAAAGCATCTGGGTCGCGGAGCCTTCCGTCGCCAGGACTGAAAAAGAAGCCATGATGGATATCCACCTCGAAAAGCCCTCGATGTGGCACTTCATCAATCCCAACGTCAAAGGCCCGCTCGGCTATCCCACCGGATACGAGCTCATGCCCGGTACTACAGCCGCTTCTTTGCTCGATCCCGATGACGGCCCGCAAAAGGTCGGCGCCTTTTCCACCCACCAGCTTTGGGTCACACCTTACAAACGCGACGAGTTCTACGCTTCTGGCATTTACCCGATCGAAAGCAAGGGCGACGACGGCCTCGCCGTGTGGACCAAATCGAACCGCCCTATTGAAAACACCGACATCGTGGCCTGGTACACCCTCGGCTTCCATCACGTCACTCGCGCCGAAGACTGGCCCGTGATGCCCGTTATGTGGCACGACTTCGTTCTTCGCCCTTTCGACTTTTTCCCGGAAAACCCGGTCTTGACGCTTCCGCCGAAACCCTAGGTGAGCCCGCCAAACTGCGATGATTGGCGATTGGGTGAGTTCGTTGATGGTCATTGCAAAAAAAGGGGCCGGCTCGCAAGCGAGCCGGCCTCCTTTTCCTACCTTTGACTTATTACCTGGTTATTTCTGTTCCCTCAGGCCAGATCAAACACCAGCACTTCCGCGTCGTTCACTCCCGTCAACTCCAGCAACTTCTCCGCGGAAATGGCCGCGCCGTCTCCGGCCTCCAGCGCCGTGCCGTTCAGCGTCGCGCTACCACGCGCTACCTGCACATACCCATACCGCTCCGGCTTCAGCTCATGCTTCACGCTTTCGCCCGGACCGAGCAGGGTTGCGTACAACTGGTTGCCCTGACGGATCTTCACCGAACCTTCCCGCCCGTCCGGCGAAACCAGCAGCCGCAGCTGGCCCCGCTTCTCAGCATCGGAAAAGTGCTTCTGGTCGTACACCGGCTCGTAGCCGTTCTTATCTGGGAACATCCAGATCTGATACAGGTGCACCGGCTCAGTTTCTGAAGCATTGAACTCCGAGTGCGCCACTCCCGTGCCCGCGCTCATGTACTGCACGTCTCCCGGCTTGATCACCGAACCGGTTCCCATGCTGTCCTTGTTTTCCTGCGCGCCTTCCCTGCCGTAGGTCACGCATTCCATTGTCCGGGTG
>JACXTT010012288.1_pt1 | contig 11372 bp, 9 predicted proteins | sample 9270951 | NCBI WGS metagenome assembly JACXTT01 (sample SAMN15532306, study PRJNA645909) | rock metagenome | isolation source: weathered quartz diorite | place: Puerto Rico | collected 2017-06-21 | reverse complement strand
CGGCTCGCGCGCGCGCAGATCCGCGAACGCGTCGGCGGGGATCGGTGGCGGATTCTTCGGCGCGGCCGGCTCCAGCGGGAAGATCGGCTGCGTGCGCGGCCCGGGCCGCTCGATCGGGCCCAGCAGATCGGCGAACGGGTCGGGAATTTTCGACGCCGCCTCGGCACGGGCCGGCTGAGGCGCGGGCGCGGCGAGCGGCGCCAGGGCCACCTCGAGCAGGTAGTCGCCGATCTTGATCTGATCGCGATCGCTGAGCCGCGCCTGGCTGCCCGAGCCGAGCGGACGGCCGTTCAACGTGACCGGATTCTTCGTGCCGTTGTCGGTGATGATGAAGCCGCCGGCCTGGAACGAGATCGTGGCGTGCGTGCGCGAGATGAAGCGCTCCGGATCCGCGAGGACGAGCGTGTTGGTTTCACCGCGCCCTATCGTGCCGCCCGCCTCGCCGAAGCGTGCCGTGAGCTCTCGGCCGAGTGGCTGTCCCTTGAAAGAGATCGCGCGGATCGTCAGCATAGTGACTATGCTCCCGCACCTTTCCGGAATGGCTCCGAAAGCGGCACGGCAATGATTTTACTCCGATCGGGCCGCCCGACGGCTGCGCTCAATGTGCTGTACATCGGCAAGTTCGAAACGCTAGACTCTACCTGCGCGTCGAGCACGCGCGCGACATGGGCGGCCAGGCCAAACGACCCAAAGCACTGACGTTCCAGGAGCTCACCGAGCTCCGGCGCAAGACCGAGGTCGTCTCGAAGTTCCTGCAGGAGCAGCTGACGGCGCATCTCGACACACTCCGCCCGATCGTCTCGCCCGAGCGGTTGTTCGGCAAGTTCCTCGGCGCCAAGGGCGACGCGACCGCCGCGGACCGCGCCTTCGCGCATCTCCAGCAGAGCTACAAGCCGTTCGCCACGAAGCCGTTCGACATCCCGTCCGAATTCGACGAGCACTGGCTGACGCTCGTCGGCAATCGGATCGCGCTCTACCCGTGGGAATACTCGTACGAGGCCAAGACCGACCGCGAGACGAAGACGATCGCGATCGCCTCGCCGGTGCGCTGGGTCGTGAGCTTCACCTCCGGCTACACGCTCACCCAGGTTCGCCAGGGCCTCGCCGGCAAGGGCGAGCGGCGTGTCGAGCACATCCGACAGTTCGTCGTGAACGCGCTGGTGACCCAGGCCACCTTCGCCCACGCGAGCGGTCTCGCGGCCCTGTTCGCGGACCTCCGCTACCAGGTCCAGACCGAGATCGCCCCAGATCTGCCGAAGCTGCCGCTGATCACGATCTCGTTCGGGCTGCCGTCGTTCCGCCCCGCGGACGATCTCGTCCTCGCCGCGACCACGTTCTCCGGCGTCTCGGCGTTCGTCGAGCTGATCGACGTCGACGCGCTCGCCCGGTTGCAAGATCCGCTGAAGACGCGGTTGCAAGAGCTCGTCGGCTAGTCCAGGCGCCATCAGCGCGTCACCTTCACGCGCGCGATCTCCATGCTCTCGAGGCTCGAGAGATCGGTGACCGCACGGAAGACCTCGTAGAACACGCCTTGATCGGGGACGAACACCACCGTATCGAGCACGCACTTGACCGACTCCTCGACGAGCGGCAGCGTGCTCGGAAGTGACCCGTCCGATGCCGCGTGCTCTTGCACCCATTGTTCGGGCGGCACGGTCCAGCGCTCGACGCTGATCCTCGGCGCGAGTCCAGGGAGCCTGAAGTGCACCCGTGACGCCTCGGCGCAGACGTTGAGCAGGTCCACCTCCTCGTCGCCTCTGAGATAGCCGCCGACTTGAAGATCCGGGTGCGCGCCGTTGAAGAACCGATACGAGAAGTCGGCGGGGAGGAGGGGATGGCGCTCCTTCATGTACTTCTCGTCGTAGGTTCCCGCGTACGCGAGGCGAGGCGCCCACGAGCGCCCGTAGAATCCGAGGCCGGCCGGGCGCGGGCGGCTGTTCCACGCGCTGATCAGATTGCGCGGATCCTCCAGATTCGGCAGCCGGAGTCCCTCCACGCGCTCGCCGCTGCGCTTCCCGATGTATCCCGTGCCGACGTGATTCTCCTTGCAGTACAGGCCCGCCGGCTTGTCGAAGCCGCCATAGGCGCGCTCGTAGACGAGGTCCATCGTCAGGAAGGGCCGCGTGTACGAGATCGTCGGCTTCTCGAGGAGCTGGGTCTGCCACGTCCGGTCGCCGATCACGGCGACGCCGTAGCGCAGCTGGCCCACGCGCAGGCCCGCGACCATCTCGGTCACGGGCTTCCCGTCGGGCGCGTAGGCTTTTCCAACCAGGACGACATCCGTGCAGGGCTTGAAGGGCACCAGATCGGATTCGAAACGCACCGCCGGAGGCTTCGCGTCGGTCATGATGTCGTTGTTGAAGATCGGAAGCTGCTTGGGTGTCGGGCGGACGTCTTCTCCCTCCCGGGGAATCACGAACGTAGCTTTGAACACGATGGTCAGCTTGGGCTTGTTGTCGACGTCGGGCCAGCGGAGGGTCGACACGGCGAACGGCGTCTCGTTGGTGCTCTCCAGGAGCGGAAGGGGCAGGCTCGCCGGGCGCGGCTCGCCGCCGGGCGCCGCCGGCCGGGCCAGATCCGCTGACGGACTCGGCGCGCGGCTCTGCCGCTGAAGCCGCACGAAGAACACCGAGCTGCCGGCCTGGATGCGATCCCCATCCTGGAGCGTCGCTTCGGAGACGCGCACGCCATTCACGAACGTCCCGTTCGTGCTTCCGAGATCACGAACGCGGCAATCCTCGTCGTCACACACGATCGCAAAGTGCCGCGTCGACATGTGGCGATCCGCCGGAAGGCCGCGGCGCGCGTGCGTCTCACGCCCGATCTCGACCCGTTCACCCGAACGGGCTTCCATCAACGTGCTCGGCGGCGCCTCGGACATGATCTCCAGGATGACCACCGCGTCACCCGGCGCTCAGGCCGCGGTTCACGGGTCGAGCTCCTCCTGGAGCCGATCGTGACGCCGAGCCAGCTCCTGGTACTGCGCGCCAAGCGTCTGCTTGAGCTCGTGCAGGCGGTCGTATTCGGCGTCGTGGGCGAGCGCCGCGTCGTCTCCATAACGCATCGCGATGCGCTGCTGCTGGACCGTGATCTCACCGATGCGCCGGCCGAGGGCCTTAATCTCGTCCTTGAGCCGGGCCAGCAGCTCGACCCGTGGGTCCGGGGCCGGAGGGGCATTCATTTGCCGAACTTGAGGAGCGCGTCCCCGCGGTGTTTGATCGGTGGCTCGTAAGAATAGTATGTATCCGCGTCTTGCTTGACGCGGCCCGCGCGCGATGGGTCGGAGGTGTTCTTGGGCTTGCACCCGAGCTCGTTCCACCGGTCGACTCGCTGCTGGAGGCGCCGCTGTTGAATCTGGTAGTGCCCGATGTGAGACTCACCGGTCATCGTCTGTCCCAGCGGGTCGCCGGGCAGCCGCCGCGCGGGGATCTGACCGATGTTCCGCAACACGTCGGCCGCACGCGCGGCCATCCCACCGTGGGGCACGTTGAGGGCACCGGGGTGGGGCTGCGTCTGGGTTCGCGTTTCGGCGTCGTACTCGGTGTTGATCAAGTTGTCCATCTCCTTGAACAGCCGATCGCATTCGGCGATGAAGCAATCGGCGAGTCCAAGGGGATCGATACGGTTCGTGAAGTCATTGTCGACGTACGAGAAGAAGTTGAACCCTTGCAGGAAACGGACCGGGTCGGCGGACAGGTAACGTGGAATCGCCGGATCCAGATAACGCCTCCGGTTGTAGATGAGCCCGGTCTCTTGATCCTGATACTGGCCAGGGAAGCGGAGCGCGCACGATGCCGGTCCGAGCATCTGCGGCTCGCTCCACGGCAACAAACACCGCCAGACCGTCGTGCCTTCCGTGGTCAGTAGCTCGATGGGGCGCCCCACCTGGTCACTCACGCAGTGATACACCGTGTCCCCCACCGCCTGGGCCAGCAGTGGTCCCTTCGGCGTGAGCTGCAGATACGCGATTCGCGGCTCACCGGTCGATTCCTCCTCGAGCACGGAGTCCCCACTCCAGAGGAAGCGCGTGGTGCCCCGATCGCTGCTCTTGGCGATCCGGCGAAGCAACGGATCGTACTGGAACGTGACTTCACCGCCCCGGGCATCGCGCACGCTGCGCAGCTCGTCCTCGAAACCGTAGGCGTAAGAGACGACCCGGTTTTGTGATCGCCGCGAGATGACGTTGCCCTGGAGGTCGGTCTCGATCGCCACGTCGTCGTGGCCGAGTAATCGATTGCCAGCGCCATAGCGAATGTCGCGGAAGCGGTGCGATGTCACGACGTTGCCGCGCGCGTCGTAGCCATAGTGCTGAACGGTTTGCTCGTCCGCTCTCACGCGCACGACCTGATCCAGGTCGTCGTACTCGAACCGCAGGCCGGCCACGAATCGCGGATCGCTCACCGCCGTCACCCGGCCGCGCCGGTCGTACTCGTAGTTGCGTTCGATGAGCCGGCGACGCGGAAGCTGAACGTCTTGACGCCGCAGGCGCCCCTCGCCGTCGAATGTCAGACCTGTCTTGAGCCCGCCCGACCCGGTGACGGCGATCGCGCGCCCGGTCGCGTCATACTCGATATCGAACGCGCCGTTCGCGCTGTCGCTGATTCGGATTGGGCGGCCGCGGGCGTCACGCTCATAAGTAATGGACCGCGATTCGCAGGTGATCTGGGATAGCCGACCCGTCACATCGTAGCGGTACTCGACTCGCCGATCGCCCTGTTGATCGGTCGTGAGTCGCCCGTCCGCATCGAACTCGAACGACACGGCGCACTGGCCGTTGTCCGCGGTCGCCAGGCGCCCCAGGCCATCGTAGGCGAACGTCGTCTCGCTCCCGTCGGGATACCGCTTGGCCACCAGCCTGCCGACGGGATCGTACTCATGATGGACGACCCGTCCGTCGGGGCGAACCCGCGTACCGATGGTGTTCGATGCGCCTCGGGTGTAGGTCTCGGTGGTCCCGTCGAAGAAGCTGACCTGCTCGACGTTGCCCAGGGGATCGTGCCGGAACTCAGTGCGCTCGCCGTGCTCGTTGATTACGCCGACGACGCGGTCCTCGGCATCGTACGACAGTCGCAGGCGCTGGTCGTCGGGCTTGGTCACCTCCTCGAGGTTTCCGAAGGCGTCATACCTCGAGCGATAGCGGCGGCCCAGCACGTCGGCGACCTCGGTCGGATGACCTTCGGGATCGTACTGCACCTCGACGGTGTCGCCGTCGAAGCCTGTGAGCCTCGTGAGGTTACCGGCTCGGTCGTATGTGAATTGTGCCTGTTGCCCAGCCGGGTCCTCGATCTGCGTCAGCTTGCCGAATGCATCGAAGCTCAGGCGAGCCACCAGACCCAGCGCGTCAGAGTAGACGACCTGCGAGAGGTTGTCGGAGTAGCGAGCGAACGCCTGGTGTCCCAGCGGGTCCGTGATCGACGTCCGCAATCCCCTGGCGTCGTACTCGTAGGACCACCGGGCGCCGAGCGGCGTCTCGGTCGCCGCGAGATTGCCACGCGCATCGTATTCCCAGAGGGTCACCTGGCCGAGGGGATCCGCGCGCTGCAGCAGCTTCCCGTTCTGGTCGTACGTGTCCACGTACATCGAGCCGGCGGCATCCACGTTCCGCACCTTGTTCGTCACGGGATCGACGAGGACGACGCTGCCGTCGGACGCTTGCTCGTCCTGACTGAAGAGCAGATTGTTGCCGGCATCGTAGGTCGAGGTCTTGGAGTTCCCCAGGGGATCGACGCGCTCTTCGACCAGATTCGCCTCGTTGAAGCGATACACAGTTCGCCAGCCCAGCGAGTCCATCAATACCGTCGTCCGCTTCGCCGGATGGAACTCGAAGTAGCGGGCACGTCGACCGTTGCCGTTCCAGGTCCGGACGCAGCGGCGACGTTCGTCGTATGCGTAGTACGTCGTCCCGCCCGTCCGATTCGTATAGGCCACCAGCAAATGGTCACGATATTCGTAACGCTGGGCGGCACCGCGCGCGTCGTGCACCGCGCGGAGATCGCGGTGTCGATCGTACTCGAACTCCACGAGCGGGTAGCCGAGTGAGACCCCGTCCACGAGGAGATAGATCTGGGTGATCAGCCCCTGGTGGTCATAGAGCAGGCGGCACTCGCGACGGCGGAAATCCGTGATGGCCTCGAGGCGGCTCTCGGAATCGTAACGATAGGTCACGCCGTCGCCGTTGGGGCCGACCGCACGCGTCAGATTCCAGCTGACGCGCGCACCAACCGGGCGCGCGAACAGCATCCGGGCGCCGTTGGGCTTCGAGACCAGGAGCTCGAGTCCGTCCGCATCCATTTTGACGGTAGACCGGGGTTGAGATGGCGCGGCGATCGCAGCCGGCGGCTGACCGCTGAGCTCGATCGTCAGGCCGTCATCGTCGCCGCCGACGACCGTTGCGACCTCGCCTTCGATCGTCAGGCGGCACCCGAGGTCGCTCCGCCACCCGAAGCCGAGAGCACGACACTCCGCCGTCTGGCTCGAGTACATTCGCGACGCGTTCAGCGCCGGCGGCCCCGCGAGAGCAAAATCGGTGAAGCTCAGCGTGACTTCGCCGTTGGCGATGTTCACGCACATCGGACAGGCTCTCGTCGCGCCGGGCTCATCCGGCCGCTACCGGTATTCGCTGAGGCGAGACAGAGGCCGAGGGGCGATGGCCGGCGGATCGGCATTCGGTGCATAGGTGATCGCCGTGGCGACCGCCAGGCACGCCCCCGTCGTACGCGAGGCGGCGAGCGCCGCCGCGTCGTAATCCGCGAGGTAAAGGTCCGCGCCGGTCAGGTCGCAGCTGATCAGGCAAGCGCCCGCCAGCTGCGCGCCGAGCAGTGAAGCCCCGGACAGGATGGCCGCCGTCAGATCCGCTTGCCGGAGATCCGCGAACTCGAACGAGGCGCTCTCGGTCTGCAGGCCTCGCAGTACCGACCGAAAGAGGGACGCACGATCGAAGCGCGTGCTCGTCACGTTGACGTCGGTGAGATTCGAGAGGGAAAGATCGGCGAGGAGCCACACGACGCCGTTGAGGACCGCGCCTTTGAACGATACCTGGCGCGCGACTGCTCCCGCGAGATCGACACGCTCGAACGAGCTCTCGTCACAGACCGCCTCGCTCAGGTTCGCCTCGCGGAGGTTGATATCTTGTAAATTCGCGCGGCGCAAGATCGCACGGGTGAGCGTCGCCCCGCTCGCGCGGGTGTTCGTCATCGTTACGCCGGACAGGTCGGCGTCTGTCAGCTGCGTCGTCGTCAGATCGCACGCCGTGAATCGCGCTCCGGTCAACACCGCACGCGATAGATCGGCGTTCGCCAGGGTGCTCGCCTCGATCCGGGCCCCCGTGAGATTGGCCCCGCGAAGGTCCGCAGCGGAGAGATCCGTGTCGCTGACCACGACGTTGCTGAGATCGGCGCCCGCGAGATCGGCGCCGCGCAGCAGCCGGCCGTTCAGCATGGGATCGTTGAGGATGCTCATGATCCCGATCTCCGCCCGGAGATCCCCCTCATGTTCACGTTCCACCCGGGGGACATCCCCCGCCGCCGCCCATGCCGATCAACACGGTGAACTCGCCGACCACGATATTGTTGGGCGGCGGCAAGGGAACGAGCGCGTGCGGCTCGGTCACGAGATCGCCGACCCGGGCCGCCGGCTTGCCTTCGATCAGGACAATTCCGCTGCCACCATCCGGAATCGGCGCCGTGATCCCCGGACCGTGCGGAGCGCCGTCGCACACCGGCGGCGGCGCATTTGGAATGGGGCACGTATGCGTATCCGTACCCCGCCAGGCCGGCTTGCCGCCGATCAGAACGGTCGTGGCGCAAGCGCCCAGCAGCGGCGATCCATGCATCGTCGAATCGGCGAGCCGCGCGGCTGGCTTACCCACGAGCTTCGCCGCCTGAGCCCGGCGCCATCTCGCGGACCGAAATGTCGACGACGGCCTCGATGCGGAACAGGCGATCGCGTGCGATCACGACCGCGTCGCGCGGGTCGACGAGGTTCGCTCGCTGGATCCCAGAAAACTGGTAGACGACTCCCGTTACGGGCCCTTTGATCAGCACCGGACGGCCGCCGGCGTAGCTGACTCGCATGCGATGCTCGGGACCCAACGGTCTCGTCGCCTGTGGGCAGCAGCTCATGGTGCGGCTCGGCGATTCAGGCGATCCGCGAGTCGCTCATCGGACCCGTCGGCGTCTTCGCGCGCCCGATTGTTGTCCGGGCCTGGTTGCCACTCGAACGGTGGCCGGGTCCACTCGTCGATCAGCGCGACAACGCCACCGAGCGCGAGCCAGGTGATGACGAGCTCCCAACGCTCACCTCCGACGAACAGCGCGAACGGCACCGCCACCCAGAGCCCGACACATTTGACACACGTCAACGCCCTGCCGCCGATGCCGGCGCGCCGGAACCGACCGACCACATCCCAGGGGCCGGACTCACGGGCCAGGAGGAATGCCAGCCTCCACGTCGCAAGCGCCGCGATCAGAAATCGGAAATAGACGCCGGCGTCGCCCGTCATGATGACTAGTTGATCTTCACCAGGCTGCCCTTGATCGTGTTGATCCCGGACGCTTCCACGTCGACCATCGCCCCCTTGGTCACGCTCTTGGCCGACGCCTCGGAGGTGATGTTCATCGCCTTCTCTTCGATCTTCTGCATGGCATCGAGCGTGATGCTCTTGCCCTTGATGGTGATGGTCCCGTCCTTCTTCATGTTGAACGACGACTGGCCACAGGTGATCGTCACTTCGTCGCCGATGTTGATGCTGAGCGTCTTCCCGACCTGCCGCTTCTCGTCGTCGCCGATATCGGTCGTGAGATTCTTGCCGATCTTCACGTCCTGGTTCTCGCCGACGCTGAGCTTCTCGTTCTTGCCGATGTCGGTTGTGTTGTTCGAGCCGATCTTCGTCGACCGGTCGGTCCCGACGCTGGTGGTCTGGCTCCGGCCATAGGTCTCGGTCTGGCTCAGACCCACCGTCTCCGTCTGGGCGCCTCCGACCGTCACGGCCTGCGCGCCGCCCACTGTCACCTCACGGGCCGCGCCGACGGTGATCGCCTCGTTAACGCCGACCGTGTGCGTGCGAGTTAGCGCCACCGTGATCGTCTCGTTCATCCCCACCGAGCGCGTGCGGTTACTCCCGACCGTAATGGTCTCGTTCACGCCGACCTGCTCGGTGCGGTTGTTGCCGATCGTGATCGTCTCGTTGACGTTCACCGTCTCGGTCCGGTTGTTCTTCACGGTGACGGTCTCGTCGTGGTCGATCGTCTTCGTCCGGTCGTGGCCGACCCACTTCGTCTCGTCGTTCTCGACCTCGATGTCCTGGTTCTTCTCGGCGTGGATGAAGACCTGCTCCGAGCCCTTCTTGTCCTCGAGGCGGATCTCGTTGAAGTTGGCCGCGCCGCCGCCCTTGCTGGAGCGGCTCTTGATGCCGGTCTGGGTGGCATTGGCGGGCAGCGCGTAGGGCGGCATCTGGTCGGCGTTGTAGACGCGGCCGGTGATGATCGGCTGGTCGGGGTCGCCTTCCAGGAAGTCGACGACGACCTCCTGGCCGATGCGCGGGATCGCGATCCCGCCCCAGTTGCCGCCGGCCCAGGGATTGGACACGCGGATCCAACAGCTCGAGTTCTCGTTCTTCTTGCCGTAGCGGTCCCAGTGGAACTGGACCTTCACCCGGCCGTACTTGTCGCAGTAAATCTCCTCACCGCTCGGCCCCACCACCACCGCGGTCTGGGGGCCGCCGACGGTGGGCCGGTGCGTGGTGCGGGCCGGGCGGAACTGCTGACGGCTCTGGAGGACCTTCATGGTGCACCGGTAGATCGCGTCCTCCTGGGTGACCGTCTCGTAGGTGTTGTTCTGCAGCTCGTAGTCCGCGCGCACGATCAGGTAGTCCTTCTCTTGATCCTTGCGCGGCGCGTTGGTGAAGCTGAAGAGCTTGCCGACGGCGATCTCGCGCACGTTACATTCGGCCTCGGCCAGCTCGAACTCCGAGTGCAGCTCGTCGATGCGCACGCGGGCGTAGTGGTCGCCGTTGTCGGCCTGGATGTAGTCGCCGGCGTAGTCGTAGATCTCGTAGTCCGCCTTCTCGTGCTGCTGGACGTTCTTGGCCTTCACGCCGAGATCAGCCTTGGGCTTGCCGAAGTCGAACGAACGCATCGCGTAGGTGCCGGGCTGGATGTTCTGGTCCTGGTGGAAGGCCTGGATGTACTCTTCGTCGCCGTGCAGCGCGCGGCCCGGCAGGTGATAGGCGATGCTCGACTTGCCGGTGAGCTTCTGGTGGCCGGTATCGGAGTCGACGAGCTTGAGCGTGTGCTTGCCGTCGCTGTGCTCGAAGTAATAGTAGATGCCCTCTTCTTCCATGAGACGGCTGACGAAGTTGAAGTCGGTCTCCCGGTACTGCACGCAGTACTCCCGCTGCGAATACTTGCCGGTCAATGCGTCGTCGAACACCGCCACCGGATGGTCGGCGAACACTTCCTTGATGATGTCGGGAACCGTCTTCTCCTGGAAGATCTTGCAGTCCGCCGTGCGGGTGAGAAACCAGAGCCAGGGGTGCACGATCATCCGGTACTCGTAGTAGCGGCCGACCGTCTCCCCCTGTGAGAAGCGGGTGACGTAGCCGTTGAAGTACCGGTAGCCGCCCTTCACCAGCTCGAGCTTGATCGTGACGGTCTTGCCGAGAAGCTCTGTCGGCTTGATGTCCTTCCTGGTCGACAGGGCCGCCAGCTGGAACTCCGAGGCGCGGCCGAGCTCTTCGTGCCCGTGCAGCGAGCGGAAGAGCAGGTCCTTCCCCAGCGGGGACGTGAGCTCGATCATGCGAGCCATCACGGCGCTCATGCGACGTCGATGGCGAAATCGCCGTTGCGAACGCTGAGCGTGATGGCGCCCAGCGGGCGCCCGGCCACCATGCGGGCCAGATATTCTTCGCTGATCCGCGGCAAGATCGTGTTGGTCAGGATCGCGTCGATCATGCGGCCTCCGCTCTCGACCTCGGTACAGCGTGAGACCACCAGCTTCACGACCGCATCGTCGTAGGTGAACGGCACCTTGTGGTGCTCGGCGATGCGGCGAACGATGCGGTCGAGCTGCAGGCGGACGATGTTACCGAGCACCGTGTCCGGCAGCGGATAGTACGGGATCACCACCAGACGTCCTAGCAGCGCTGGCGGGAAGACCTTGAGCAAGGGTTCCCGCACCGCGCGCGCCAGCGCCTCGGGATCGGGGCGCAGATCGGGATCCTTGCAGAGCGCCATCATGCGATCGGTGCCGGTATTGGACGTCAACAGGATGACGGTGTTCTTGAAGTCGATGTAGCGGCCGTCGCTGTCCTCCATGAAGCCCTTGTCGAAGACCTGGAAGAAGATCTCGTGGACGTCGGGGTGCGCCTTCTCGAC
>JACXTT010012287.1_pt1 | contig 11372 bp, 10 predicted proteins | sample 9270951 | NCBI WGS metagenome assembly JACXTT01 (sample SAMN15532306, study PRJNA645909) | rock metagenome | isolation source: weathered quartz diorite | place: Puerto Rico | collected 2017-06-21 | reverse complement strand
CACCGGTGCGCTTTTCCGTTATGGCGGCGCTGGCCGGTGCGGAGTCCTTGGACTTTAAGGACCTCCGCGACACCATCCAGGTCAGCGACTCTGTGCTCAGCAAGCAACTGGCCGTATTGGAAAAGGCTGGCTATGTGAAGATCAGGAAGTCCTTCGCCGGGAAAATGCCGCGAACGTCGGCCAGTTTGACCCCTCACGGACGCGAAGCCTGGACCGGACACCTGCAGACCTTGCGGGAGATCGCGGGCGGCTAGTGCTTCTTTCGCCCTCCCGCCAATAAGCCTCGCTGGTCTAGGAGACCTCAAAATCGGCTTGAGGGCCGCCTCTGACAGCTCGCAGCTTTGTCGGGCGGGCGCCTGGGCCGCCGCCGGATGGTTCACTCCCTGATCCGTTCGCTAATGACAAATCCGCCGCGGCACGCAAGGGATTTGTTCAGTTTGACCTTCTACCTCGGGCTCGTCGCCGCAGGGCATGTCAGAGGAAAAGCCCTGCACGATCTTTTTACCTCTTGACGTGAGCTGGATCATAGTTCTAATCTTCATTTAGTCGTAAATAAAGGAGAATACAATGGTTCGGCCGAGCGGCAACGCTGACGTTACGCGGTCTGCGATCCTGGCATTTCTTGGTACCTCCGGAGGCGCTTCCCGGGCTGACCTGGCAAGGGCACTCGGCGTCTCCCCGGCTCTCATGACCCAGCTCATCAAAGAGCTCATCGCGGATGGCCTCGTGAGGGAGCTGTCGATGTCTCCCTCCAACGGGGGCCGTCCTGCCCGGATGCTGGGCCTGGCCACCGCCGCCGGGCGCGTGGTGGGGATGAAGATCTCGAAAGACCATGTCGCTTTCGTTGAAACGGAACTTAGCGGGCATGTAGTCCGGTCAGACAATCGGGCATACGACGCTTCCTCGATGACTTCGCTTTCGGACGTCGTCTCACTCGTCCATTCATTCGTTGGCGAAGACCGTGTCACCCCCCTCCTGGGAATAGGTGTAGGTGTTCCCGGATCGGTGGACGCGCAAGGTAGTGGTGTTGTTGATTCAAGCCTCCTCGGGTGGCGGCAGGTACCGCTTGGAGCCGTTCTGAGCCGGGAACTGCATGTTCCGGTCCTGGTGGAAAACAATGTCAACGCCCTCGCTGTAGCCGAACGGCTCTATGGGTCGGGCCGCGATCATGCCGAGTTTCTGGTTGTGACGATCGGCGAAGGCGTCGGTGCTGGCTTTGTCACCGGCGGCGCCGTGGTGCGCGGCAGCAGGGGCGGTGCCGGCGAAATTGGTCACATACCAGCAGTTGCGGGTGGCCCTCTTTGCACCTGCGGCAACCACGGATGCATTGAAGCCCTGATCGGGGAAAAGACACTCGTCACGCAGGCGCGGCAATCCGGAATCATTTCGTCGTCTGCCACCATGGCAGACCTGCAAGAGCGCGCAAACGACGGCGACCCCCTCGCGCAAGATATTTTCCGGGAAGCCGGTCAGCCCCTGGGTCGAATCGTCGCTGGTCTCGTGCAGATCCTCGATCCGGAAATTGTCATTGTCAGCGGGGAAGGAACCCGCGCATGGCGCCACTGGGCAGCAGAATTCGAGCGATCTTTCCGGGGTGCCCTGACGGCAGATCGCCGGAGCATTCCCGTGATCGTCGAGTCCTGGGACGACGAGGCCTGGGCGCGCGGAGCAGCCGCGCTCGTCGCGTCTGCACCCTTCTACAGCGAAGAAAGCTCAGGTGAGCAGGGGAGACAGGTTCGTGCCCGGCTCACCCACGTACCGGCGGAGGTCGGAGGATTGTGACCGCTCTACAAGACTCGAGGTCCGGCAATCCCGGACCCACGGCAACTACGAAGCGCTACCGGGGACCAGGGATTCGGCGCAAAGCCGCAGGCCCGCGTCTCAAATACGGGCTGACTGTCGCAGCGTTCCTCATCCCCAGCGCGTTGCCACTCCTGTTCCTCACCATCACTCCCATATTTTCCGCGTTTTGGAGCAGCCTGAACCAATGGAATCTAGTCGGTCCGATGAAATGGGTTGGCCTCGCGAACTACGGCAAGCTCATCGGCGACCCCGGCACGCAGGGCGCCTTCCTGCACACCATCTACTACATCGTCGGATACCTGCCGCTTGTGTACATCGGTGGGCTGGCCATAGCGCTTGCGCTCAATTCCCGGATCCGGGGACGCAGCATGTTGCGCGGACTCTACTTCCTCCCGGTGGTGACGAGCTGGATCGTCGTTGCCCTGGTCTGGCGTTGGCTGCTGAATCCCAGCACGGGAATCGTCAACTGGCTGCTCGGACTCATCGGAGTGACAGGGCCGGGGTGGTGGACAGATCCTGCATGGTCCATGCCTTCGATCATCGTGGCTTCGGCGTGGAAGGACCTTGGCTTTGTCATGGTGATTTTGCTGGCTGGCCTCCAAGCCATTCCGGAGGACTTGTATGAGGCCGCGACCGTCGACGGCGCCGGCCGGTGGAGGCGGCTGTTCAGCATTACGCTTCCCATGCTTTCCCCCTCGACCTTCTTTGTCATCGTGTTGTCGCTGATCAACGGATTCCAGGTCTTTGACCAGGTCTATGCCATGACCGGAGGCGGCCCCAACAACTCTTCCCAGGTGGTGGTCGAGCAGATTTACGACCTCACGTTCCGCTACGGCAGGGCCGGCGAAGCATCGGCTCTGTCATGGCTGCTGTTCCTTTTCATCCTGGTCATCACTCTGATTCAGGTGCGCGGTCAAAAGAAATGGGTGCACTATGCGTAAGCAGCGTCCCTCGATCACCTTGAACATCTTCGTCCTCGTTGGCGCCCTCATGATGGTTTTCCCTTTTCTCTGGGCGTTCGTAACTTCCATCAGCCCCGGCGCAGGCCTCTCCGCGACACCGCAGCTTATCCCGGAGAATCCTTCACTGTCCGCCTACGCTCAGTTGCTCCAACGGCTCCCGTTTGCCCAGATCGTCCTTAACAGCCTGATCCTTGCCATCCTCACCACGGTGTTCCAGCTTGTCACGAGCTCACTGGCCGCCTATGTCTTTTCCCGGATGCCGTTCAAGGGGCGAAATGCAGTGTTCGCCGTGTACCTGGCCACCATGATGATCCCGATGCAGGTGCTGGTCGTCCCGTTGTTTGTGGAGATGAAAAGCCTGGGCCTTATCGATACCTATCTCGGCGTATTGATGCCGGGGATCGCCAGCGCCTTCGGAGTGTTCCTCCTGCGGCAGGCAATGAATTCTGTGCCGCAGGACCTGGATCAGGCCGCGACATTGGATGGTGCAGGCCACTTCCGGATCTTCGGCCTCATTGTGCTTCCTTTGGTCCGTCCGGCGCTGGCCACTCTGACGGTGTTCGCTTTCCTCAACAGCTGGAACAGCTTCCTTTGGCCGCTGATTATCCTGCGCACTCCCGCAATGAAAACCCTTCCCGTGGCGTTGGCAGGATTGCAAGGCCAGTACACCACCCAGTGGGACATCGTGATGGCCGGATCAGTGGTCAGCGTCCTGCCAATGCTCGCCCTCTATATCTTCACCCAGAAGTACATCATCCAAGGGGTTGCGGGCACCGGACTCAAATAGACCGGATCGGCCAGTTTCCTCACCTATCAATGGAGATACACATGAACAAGAAGCCCCTGGCATCGCTGGGTCTAGCACTCACCGCAATCCTGGCCATGTCCGGCTGTGGAACGGCGGCAAGCTCAAATGTTTCAAGCACCGAAAAAGTAACCATCAAATACTCAAACTTCATCTCGAACGGAGGCAACGAAAAGAACCTGGACACCATCGTTCAGGCCTTCGAAAAGGCCAACCCGAACATCACAGTCCAAGTCACTACCTTGCCCTACAAGGACTACGCCACGGCGCTCCAGACAGACCTGGCCGCCGGGACCCAAGCCGATACTTTCGATATCGAATACGCGAACCTGCGCTCCTACGTGGCCAGTGGGGCTGTCGCTCCCCTCGACGGAGTCGACGGTTCCAAGTACAAGCAGTCCCTGCTGCAGTCCTACCAGTCAGACGGCAAGCAGTACGCGCTGCCCAGTTCCTTCTCCGACGTCGTCCTCTACTACAACAAAGCACTCTTCGACGCTGCCAAGGTCGCCTACCCCACGTCCAGCTGGACATGGGCTGATGAAACGGCCGCAGCAAAGAAAATCACGGACAGCGCCACGGGTGTCTACGGGGACTACCAGAGCGTGAGCTTCTACGAGTTCTACAAAGCACTGGCCCAAACCGGCGGCAAATTCCTCAACGACGACGGCAAATCGGTCGCCTTCAACTCGCCCCAGGGCATTAAAGCTGCCGAATGGCTGGCAGGTAAGAGCGGAACCACCATGCCTACACCCGCGCAAGGCGCCGGAACCCCGGACTTCGACACGAAACTGTTCAAAGACGGCAAACTTGGCATGCTCCACAGCGGCATCTGGGTGGCCAGCAGTTTCGCCGATTCACCCAAGAGCTGGGATATCGTCGTCGAACCCGGAGACACGCAGAAGGCAAGCGCGGAGTTCTCCAACGCCATTGGGGTATCCGCCAACTCCAAGAACAAGGCCGCAGCCCAGAAATGGGCCGAATACATGACCAGCTCAGACGTCATGGCACAGACCCGAATCAGCGCAGCATGGGAACTCCCCGCCACCTCTGATGACTCAGTCCTGAAGCCCTATCTCGCAAAGGACAAGCCGGCAAACCGCAAGGCCATCTTCGATGCCCTTGACAACGTCGCCCTCCCGCCGGTTATCGGCGACAACCAGCAAAAGATGGTAGACATCATCACCAATGCTCTTGGCGAAGTCGAAGCGAAGCGCTCCAGCGCGGCCGATGCCCTGAAGGGCGCCGCGGACCAAATCAACGCTCTGTTGAAATAGCCGGGCTTAACCCGAAGAAGGCCGGTGAGCGGGCCGCGGTAACACCGTGAGCTGCCGGCGGCACGGCGACCCGCTCACCATCTGAAAGAGAAGCCAATGATCGACAAATCAAAGCAAGGTTCAACGGTAATGCGCAACGAGGATCCGGCGGTCCGTTCGATAGTCCAGGCCGGCATCCGCCTCATCCTGGAACAGCAAACCCCTGGGGGCGCCTACCCGGCAAGCCCGTCGTTTTCCGCCTACGCGGGGTACTGCTGGTTCCGCGACGGCTCATATATCGCTGACGCCGTGTCCGCCGCCGGGCACATCGAATCCGCCGAACGGTTCTTCGACTGGTGCTCGAATGCCTTGACTTCCCGTGCGGGAAGGATCCGCCGTATCGTGGCTGAAAGCCTGGCCGGCAGGCCGGTGGCCAGCGAGCAAATGCTGCCCACGCGTTTCACTCTCGACGGGGCCGAAGGAAGCGATGACTGGTGGGATTTCCAGCTCGACGGATACGGTACATGGCTTTGGGCACTGGCTGAGCACAGCGCCCGCCATGACCGGCCACTCGACCGCTGGACTGAAGCCATTGACCTCACCATCGACTATCTTTCTGCCTCCTGGCAACGGCCCTGCTATGACTGGTGGGAAGAGTCGGCCCAGCACGTGCATGTGAGCACTTTGGGTTGCATCGCCTCCGGATTGGCCAGCATCGCCCAAACCGGGTTGATCGAGGAGTCACTCTCAGAACGGGCAGCCTCGACCGCTCACCAGATCCGCCGGCGAGTCCAAGACGAAGGTGTCCACGACGCCCATCTCACGAAATGGCTGGGAACAGACACGGTAGACGCCAGTCTCCTCTCGCTGATTGCCCCGATGAACTTCCTGGCCCCCCACGGTCCCTTGAGCGCAGGGACCATCGCGGTCGTCGAGGAGCAGCTCACCGTCGACAACGGAGTTCACCGGTATCTTGCTGACACCTACTACGGCGGTGGCCAATGGCCGTTGCTTAGTTGCTTCCTCGGCCTGGCCCATGCCGCTTCCGGAAACAGGACCAGAGCCCTGGAGCTCCTGGAATGGGCCGCGTCGACCGCCGCCGCGAACGACGAGCTTCCCGAGCAGGTCGACCATCACCTTCTTGACCCCGATTACCTTGAACCTTGGAACGACCGCTGGGGTTCCTCGGCAAGTCCGCTGCTGTGGAGCCACGCCATGTTCATCCGTCTCGCCATCGCACTCGGCGTCCCGTACGACACCGCCGATCTGGCTCCGGCTCCAACAGAGAAAGAGAGCGCTAAATGATCCGCCACAAGCCATTCGGTTCCGGCCACCCGTATGTGGACGACACCGATCAGCGCAGCCCGTCCCATCCTGTCGCGGGGGAGCCCGTCACTTTGGGCGTTCGAACCTCCCCGGAACTGACCAAGGTGATCTGCGAACTCGAAGTCACCGTTCGCGACGGCGCTGTCACGAAACTGACCGAAACCCTCGAACGAGTACCGGCAGCATCCCGCGGACAGGTCATCGACGGCGGCCACCTAGCATCCGCCCAGGCCAAACTCGCCCGTTCGGCGAGCGGCTGGCAGGTAACCCTCGCGCCGGCGGAGCCCCGGACAACCTACAGGTACCGCTTCACGGCGCAGACCCCAAGTGGAGGAACTCAAAAGACGCAGTGGTTCAGCTATAGTGCCGCCACCTGGGCGCCCACCAGCCAGGCTGTTAACGTCATTGGAGCTGACCGCATGATCGCCGACTCCGTTGAGGTACTGCATGACGGTGTCCGGCCTTTGCGTGTTCGTTTCGCACTCCCGTTGGCTTTGAACGAGCGTGTCACCGGCTTTGGAGAACGTTTTGATGCCCTCGACCACCGGGGGTCCAAGCTGGACGCGGTCGTTTTCGAGCAATACAAGAGCCAAGGAGCGAAGCGGAAAACTTACTTGCCCATGCCGTTCGCCCATGTAATAGGCGGTGACGGCTGGGGATTTCACGTCGAAACGTCCCGGCGCACGTGGTACGACATCGGTGCCTCCGACGAAAACCGCCTCGTCATTGAAGCCGAAGTCGGCCCCGAACCGCTGAAGGGGGACACTCTTCTGAACTTGAGGTTCTTCGAAGGAACTCCGACGGCGGTCCTGAAGTCCTTCCTGTCCGTCGCCGGCAGCGCCAAGGAGCTTCCGGATTGGGTATTCAAGCTTTGGGCGAGCGGAAACGAGTGGAATACCCAGGCCGAAGTCATGCGACAGATGGATCGGCACCGGGACACCGGGATTCCGGTCGGGTCGGTCGTCGTCGAAGCGTGGAGCGACGAGTCTACGTTCACGGCATTCCGCGACGCTGAGTACGAGCCGAATCCCGACGGTTCACCGCACCATCTCAGCGACTTCACGTTCCCGGAGCATGGTGCCTGGCCGGATCCGAAGGCTATGGTCGATGACCTTCACGCCCGGGACATCCGGGTGGTTTTGTGGCAGATTCCGCTTATCAAAATGCGACCCCACCCACAGGGACAGGCCCGATTCGACGCGGAGGCGGCGATTCGTGACGGCCGGCTCATCCGAGAGGAGGCCCCGGACGGCAGCCTGCGTCCATACCGTAACCGAGGGTGGTGGTTCCCGCTCAGCCTGATGCCGGACCTGACCGACCCGGAGGCTGCCCGATGGTGGACGGAGAAGCGACGCTATCTCGTCGAAGAAATCGGCATCGACGGATTCAAGACCGACGGCGGGGAACACGCCTGGGGCGAAGAGCTCCGGTACCTGAGCGGAATGCGCGGAGACGAAGGAAACAACCTCTTCCCGGTCGCCTACGCCAAGGCCTACGGTGACCTTCTTGAATCCGCAGGCAAGGCCCCCGTCACCTTCAGCCGCGCGGGATTCACCGGTTCCCAGGCACACGGGGCATTCTGGGCCGGGGACGAGAATTCCACATGGGATGCATTCCGTTGGTCCCTGTTTGCCGGACTCTCCGCGTCAGCATGCGGAGTCTTGTACTGGGGCTGGGACTTCGCCGGCGTCTCTGGCGACGTCCCGAGCGCGGAACTATACCTCCGGTCGGCCGCCGCGGCAGTATTCGTGCCCATCATGCAGTACCACTCGGAGTTCAACCACCACCGGAAGCCATCGAGGGATCGCACTCCATGGAACATTCAGGAAAGAACCGGGGATCAGTCTGTCATCCCGGTCTTCCGTGAACTCGTCGAACTGCGCGAACGCCTCGTTCCCTACCTGGCTGCACAAGCGCGAAAAGCTATCGACACCGGAGCCCCCCTCATGCGCCCGCTGTACTTCGACCACGTCAAAGACGAAGAGGTATGGAAGCACCCCTTGCAATGGATGCTCGGTGAGGACCTGCTTGTTGTTCCCGTCACCGATGAGGGGGTCCGCACCTGGACCGCGTACCTTCCCGGCGGCAACTGGGTCGACGCCTGGACGGCGGAAAAATACGCCGGCCAGCGAACGGTCGAGGTATCCGCGCCCCTGAACCGTGTTCCTGTCTTCGTCAGGGCGGAAGCCTGGAACGAGATGAAGGACGTTTTCCTTCCGACGGCGTAATCAAGAACTGAACAGGACCAGCTACCCCGAAGGAAATCCTTGGAATACAGAAAACTTGGCCGAAGCGGCATGTATGTCAGCGAGATCGCCTACGGCAACTGGCTAACGCACGGATCGCAAATCGAGGACGACATCGCAGCACAGTGCGTGCATGCTGCGCTCGACGCCGGCATCAGCACCTTCGACACCGCCGATGCGTACGCCGAGACGCGTGCAGAAGCCGCCCTCGGTTGGGCGCTTTCCGGGGTTCGGCGCGAAAGCGTGGAGATCCTCACCAAGGTGTATTTCCCCACTGGGCCCGGAAAGAACGATCGCGGACTCTCTCGGAAGCACATCATGGAGGCGATCCATGGAAGTCTCCGCAGGCTCAAAATCGACTACGTAGACCTGTACCAGGCACACCGCTTCGACTACGAAACACCCCTTGAGGAAACGATGCGGGCTTTTGCTGACATCGTGCGCGCGGGCAAGGCCCACTACATCGGCGTCTCCGAATGGACGGTGGATGAGATTCGGTCAGCCGCGGCTTTGGCAAAAGAACTCAACATCGAGCTGGTCTCCAACCAACCCCAGTACAACATGCTGTGGAGGGTTGTTGAACCAGAAATCATCCCGGCCTGCGAAGAGCTCGGGATAAGCCAGATCGTGTGGTCGCCGCTTGCCCAAGGAGTGTTGACAGGAAAATATTCACCAGGAAAGGGCGCCCCTGCCGGTTCCCGCGCCACCGACCAAAACGGAGGCAAGGACACGATGGCCAGGTGGCTTGGCGATGAGGTTCTCACAACGGTCCAACGCCTTCGGCCCCTGGCAGCAAGCGTGGGGCTTCCGCTAGGAACCCTCGCCCTGGCATGGGTGCTTCAGAACCCGAATGTATCGACTGCCGTCGTCGGGGCCTCGAAGCCAGAACAGATCAAGGAAAACGCAAAGGCCGCCGGGCTGACGCTGGAGGACGCACTCCTGAAGGAGATCGATGAAATCCTCGAACCCGTCATCGAACGTGACCCTCGAAAGGTCGATAGCTGCCACAGCAGGCCTTGAGCACCATAACGGCAGCAGCGATAACAAGCTGGGCCCCCTAAGAGATCAAAGGATCGGACCAACATGCCTGTAAACATGACAAGAGCGGGCCATTTCATTGGCGTCGACATCGGTGGCACCGGCGTCAAGGGCGGGATCGTCAACCTCGAAAAGGGCGAAATCCTGGGAAGGTGCGTGCGTCTAGCCACGCCCCGACCACCGGATCCAGAGTCTGTCGCAGATGTCGTTCGGCAGCTTGTGGACGAACTCACCGCAGGAAGCGAAGCGGGACTTGATTGAACCGTTGGAGTTACCTTTCCGGGCATCGTCCAGCAGGGCACGTCCCGATCTGCGGCAAATATGGACAGGACCTTCATCGATTTCGACATCGGCACCCACTTCTCCGATCGCATTCGGCGGCCCGTCGCCGTCCTGAACGACGCCGACGCTGCAGGACTCGCGGAAGCCCGCTACGGCGCCGGCAAGGGAACAAGCGGCACTGTTTTGGTCATTACCTTGGGCACAGGGATCGGATCAGCCCTGATTTTCGACGGAAACGTCGTGCCCAATGTAGAGCTCGGTCACATTTCCATCGATGGCTACGACGCTGAAACCCGAGCATCCGCCGTCGCCCGTGAACGCGACGGATTGGGCTGGCAAGAATACAGCGTTCGCTTGCAACGCTACCTTTCTGAGCTTGAGTTCATGTTCTCGCCCGAACTCATCATTGTTGGCGGAGGCATCTCCCAAAGAACCGATGACTACCTGCCTCTCCTCACGTTGAGGACTCCAGTCGTCCCGGCGAAGCTCAGAAACGATGCTGGCATCGTAGGGGCCAGCATTCAGGCAGCATCAACCTCGCCTACTCACCGTCCTGTCGGCGAACCATTTCAGTGATCCAGATGGGCGCGAACGGAGAGGTGCAGTTCGGGGGAGTCGGGTAATCCTTGAGCACCCCCAGGCGCTCACCGATGTCGACGGCGCGGACGCGGTGCTCGGCGTGTTCGATCCCGATCTGGGCCAGGCAGTGGTTCATGGCCCATTGCAGGCGGTCCGGGGCGTCTTCCATCTCCGCCTCGATGACGTCGAGCAATCCTGCGAGATCCAGGCCCTCGGGATTCTTCGCCACCCGTTCGCTCGTCAACGCCCAACCGGCACTCGCGACCACCGGATCCGGATCGGTGAACCAGGCAAGACGCAATTCTTCGCAGTGCGGGTTCTTCTTCGCCACGTAATTGACGAGCCAGTCCTGCACCTTCGGAGTGCGCGCCTGACGCAACATGGAGTCCAGCTCATCACGGTCGAACCCCTTCGGACGGCAGATCAGGATGGCCAGCAGCCTGGCGGCCGTTTCATCCGTCGCCCAGAGCTGGTGCGCGAGTTCCTGCTGCGTCTTCAACCGCTTCGCGAGGGCGCGGAGTTTGCCGAGGTTCACACCGTGATCGTCACCGTGTCTTTCGTTCACCGCGCGAGCCTTCGGGTCCTCGAGCGCGGCCAGCTCGGCCACGATCTCGTGCACAGTCACTTCGACCACTTCAGCCTCCTGTTGGTCACTCGTGGGGTTGAGCATACTAGGTACACGCGCTCAGGCAGCCCCGGGACAGGACACTCCGGAAGCTGTGGCCTGCGTCCCTCCTGACGGACTTCCAGTGGATCAGGCGGTTTGGAACTCGGCGCATCCCGGGTAGGCGTCGTTCAAGGGCACAGGCCAATCCGGATCGCCCGGCTCACCTGGATCGTCTGGCGAGGCTGGATCGTCGATGTCATCGATGTGGTCGGGGTCGGGCCATGGGTGTGCGGCCGTGAAGGAGCACCAGTCCGGGAAGGGATCCTGCGGCAATTCCGGGTCCAGCGGCAATTCGGAATGTGCCGGCGGTTCATGGCCCGGTGTCGCACCCGTGTCGTTGATCGTGAAGTGGTGTGGCCAGCGGGGTGGTTCCCAGTCCTGCTGTTCGCTGGGGTAGTGCCGTTTGGATGG
>JACXTT010012286.1_pt1 | contig 11373 bp, 13 predicted proteins | sample 9270951 | NCBI WGS metagenome assembly JACXTT01 (sample SAMN15532306, study PRJNA645909) | rock metagenome | isolation source: weathered quartz diorite | place: Puerto Rico | collected 2017-06-21 | reverse complement strand
ACGCCGCCCGCAAGAACCCGCCGCGTCATCCGTCCACCCGAAGCACCCCCACCTGGCGAGCATGACAACCGCTGCGTAACGGGACAACCCGCGTGAGCAAAGGCTCGGTCAGGTTCTCGTCAACAAACCAGCAGCGGCGTCAAACGCAGCGCCCTACATCGCTTCATCGCCGATCGGTCGGTCCGCGGACTGCTAGCCGACGAGTGTGGTCTTGGGATGTACGGGCAGGATGAGGGGTCGGCGTGGTTGTTGGTTGAAATCGAAGTCGTTGGCGAGGTCGCCGAGGATCGCGACGTTCTCGCGAACGGTCGGTCGGGGGTCGGGGCGGCCGTCATTCCTCGCGTCGAGCCGTCGGCCGTTCAGGAAGTCGTCTTCGATGAACTTGGTGTATGCGTCGAAGCTGAGGACCTGGTGGTCGATGACGCCTTGGCGTGCGTACGGGCTGATGACCAGCGCGGGAACGCGCAGGCCGTAGCCGTTGGCGTCGACTCGGGGCGGGCGGACGTGGTCGTAGAAGCCGCCCCAGTCGTCCCAGGCCAAGAAGATGGCGGTCGACGCCCAGTCGGGGCCGCGCATGATGGCGTTGACGAGGCTCGTGACGTACGACTCGCCGTCACTGATCCTCGCTGGAGGGTGCTCGCTGACGGTTCCGGAGGGCACGACCCACGACACTGCCGGGAGGGTTCCCCGTCGGGCCGCCGTGTAGAAGTGTTCGACGGACTGGATGTTTCGTTCTTGGTGGTCGGCCCGCACGGTGTCGAAGTAGGGCAACGGGTTCCAGATGCCCGGTGTGCTCGCCCGTTGGTTCACCCCCGCACAGCTGATCGCGTCGTCGTTCTCGCAGTCAGGCTCGGTACCGGTGACGACGTAGTAGCCCCACGACACTTTGTGGCGATGCAACAGGTAGGTCAGGTCGGTCCACGCATAGATCGGCTTGTGGTAACGGCCGTCGACGCGTCTTCTCCGGGCGGGGAGCTGCAACGCGTTCTTGCACGAGGACGGGTGATGGTTGGCGCAGCGCGCCGACCACTCTGAGACTTCGAACAGGTGCGCGGGAAGGCTCCACGACGCGTTCGGTTCGAACATGTGATCTTGGAGCACGAAGTTGTGCGCATACGCCCAGTAGTTCGGGATGTCGCTGCCGGTGTGGTAGCCCATCACATCGCCGCCCCGCCGACGGAAGGCACCGATGAGGGCGCAGTCCGGGTCGTCGGCACTCCTGCAGTGCAACGGAGCGAGCTGCAGCGCGCGAACGAAGCCGTTCATCTTGCCGTCCGCGATATCTCGGCGCGCCGCGTCGGCGCCGTGCGGTCCACCACTCGTGATGTTCGCGTGATTCGGATACGGCGACATGCAGGCCCCCGTCGCGGGATTGGGGGCGCACCCGATCGCCACGCCGTGTCGCATCGAAAGGCCATCGGCCCCTGGGTACGTGCCGAAGTAGCTGTCGAATGACCGGTTCTCCTGCATGATCACCACGACGTGGCGGATCTTGTGGATCCCCGCCCTCGCCGCGCCATGCGACCGAGACGGCGCCCGATCGCGCCATCCGGCACACGTCGAGACCAACGCGGCGACAAGCGCAACGGCGAGGAACAACGCCGCGGCGCGCCGACCAACCACTCGCCGACCCCCCAGGCGCTCCTCGCCTTGCGCTGTCACAACGCCGGTGCACCTCTCGGTCACGCCTGACCCAATCCTGACACACGCTCACGCTTTGCACCGGACACTATGAAGCGGAAGACCAACGACGAGGCGGTCTTCCGCGCGCTATGACCGAGCGCCGATCGGCAGACATGGCGCGGCCGACGAGTTCAGGTGCGTTGGCCGGAGGCAGATCGCGCGAGCTCAGGGGCCCGACGTCGATGGCTGCACGCGTGTCCGGCGTCGTTTGCGCGGACGGGGCCCGGCCCGAAGTGGGTTGCCCATGACATAGAGCGCGATCGCACCCAACACCAGCAGACCAACGACCAGAGCGGCGCGCTTGTGCGAGATCCCTGTCGAGGACCGCTTCTTCTTCCCGTGGTGAGCCCGCTGGGCGATCAACCGTCCGCGACGAAGCGGCGGGCGTCCTCGATGCACGCCCGGCCGGGCAAGTCGGCCGGTCCCCGGACGGACCGCCCCGCGATGGACAACACTGCGCTTCGCCGGTCGGCGCTTCGGAGCAATGACACGGGCTTTTGCGCTGGTAGTGCGAACCCGGTGTCGGACAACCCGTCGTCGTACGCGCCGGTGATGTCGGACAACATGTCTGCGCCGATGATGCGTGTGTGTCGCTCGACGGTGCCGAACCGGCATCAAACGTCGAACCGTGCGTGCTCGCCCATCCGCGGCCGTAACGCTCGACGCATCACGCGCGATCGCGGCCTCGGCCGGAAGCGCGATCCCAGCCGCCGCAACCACGACCACGAACAGCATCGACGTGACCAACCTGCCGGCCGGTCGCCGGTCTCGCATCATGCCCCCCAACAGAGGTCACCATGCTGGCAGACCACCAGCCTCGGGCGGATGCGGGCCCAGCACTTCTTTTGAAGAACTTGACCGTTCCTTGGCACGTCGCGCGCTTCATGGAGGCCTCAGCCGCAACAGCTCGGCAGTGGGGGGTCTTGCGCGTACGTGGCGCGATCGTCGGGTCCGCGACGGGCACTCTGGCGCGCTTACCGTTCCCGAACCTCCGCGAGCACCACGGCTCCGCTGCTGCCGTTCCAAGTCGCCGTCAACCCCATCGTTGGACGAGGCCCTGGAACCGGGCGCCGGAACACGGTCAGTTCGAACCGATCGTTGCGAAGCACTGAGGCGTTCGCGTCGTCGGACTCCAGGTTGAAGCGGTCGACGGGCACTCGCTCCTCGGTCCATCCGCCGCCCTGGATGCGGACATTGCTCGGCGCGATGTACCAGCGGCCTTCGTACACAGCCATCCCCAGGGCCTCGCCCTGACCCGTCATCGTCACTCCGGCGAGCATCACGACGAACAACGGGTCGCGCAGCCCGTCATACACCCAGCGGGTGCCGAGCACTGAGTGTTCCATCTCGGTGATGAACGCGTCGGCGGCGCCGTCCAACGGCTCCTCGCGATACGTCAGCGGAACCTGAAACAACGCACCGCCCGCGTTGACGAGGTGTGTCTCCATACCAACGCGCCCGTCGGGATCGTCGAATCGGTAGGACCCGACCACCTCGATCGGGTCCGCGACCGACGGCCCCCACGGACGAGTCGGCGCCCACTCCGCAATGAGCTCGCTCTTTGTCGGTGTGATCGTCGCTCGGTGAAAAATGGCCATGCGGTGAACAACTGTACGAGGAGTGGGAGTGCCGACCGGGCGGTCACTCGTGGGAGAGCACTCGCTCAGGAGTTATGCGCGCCAGACGGTGTGATTCGGCGCGGGATCGCCGTGTCCCGTCGTTCGCGTGAGGAGGCATGACTCGATGTCGAACTCGAACAACACGTCATCCGCGGACGGCGGCACGACCCCGAAGGCGTCGCGCTCGGCAACGAACTGCCTCGCGAGGGCTTCGCGGCGGTCTGCATCCGGCACGAGTGCGGCCCGACCGGTCAGGTAGAACGCGTCTTCGTTGGCAGGGCAGGGAAACGAATGGAGCGCGTACGCGCCGTTCTTCTTGAGATCGCGCTGCTTGGGTGACGGGACGATGAAGGCGAACAGCCCCTCGTCGCCGATGAGCGGGCACATCGGGTGCACCCGCGGGCGACCGTCCGGTCGGGCGGTCGCGAGGAACCCGAGGCCGACACCGTGCTGGTAGAGCAACGCCCTTCCTTGAGCCGCCATCTCTGGCTCTCGTTGAGCGAACGCAAGCCATGACACCACGGCGCCAGATTGCCCGATCCTGCTCGAATGGTCGAGTCCGATCGGCAGATAGTGGCACGTCGTTTGGGTTCCGCCGCTCGGAGTATCAGCCAAATCGGCGCTGCAGCGACCGATGTCGCCGGCGGAACATCCGTCGGACTGCCCACCCTTCGATCGGATCGAGCACGCGGAGTCGATGTTCGATTTCTACCGAGTCACGCACGACGCAGCCGCCGGGATCGTCCAGGAGGGTGCGTTCGTGCCACCAGACACGGTGCCACCAACTGGACGACGACTCACGGAATCCACGCCCTTCCGGCAGCGCGACCAACTCGATCCGATGGCGATCGACCGGGATGACTCCGAAAAGCAGCTGCCAGCTGACCGGAGCGCCAACCCGCCACGGTTCGGCGTCGAAGGGCGCACCGTTGGTCGGATCGGTCATTCGGACGAACGGCGCGAGCTCCCGGTTGACGGCGCCGACGGTCGACACCGCAGCCCACACCTCTGAGCGGTTGGCCCGCAATGTCAACGTGACGGTCAGGCGCATTGCCCCAGCCTTGCCGTCAGTGACGCGGATCTCCGTAACGAGCACGCAGAATGCCGGCGGTTGCCCTGCGGGCACGTGATCGCGCTCGTAGGGAAACCTTCAAATCCCGTTGCCTCGAGCGGGTGATCGAAATTGCTCCACCGCAGCGTCCAGGTCGGCGACGCTGATCCGAACATCGAGTAGGTCCTTCGCAATCAGAACAGGCGACATGTGGCAAGAGATGCCCGAATGCGAGGTGCGCAACCAGTAACGATCGGCAGATATGGCGTGTACTAAGCGAGCAGTGGGTAGATGTCGAACGTTCCTTCGAGTCCTCGCAGCGTGACGGTACGGCACTCACCGAAGTCAAACGTTCCCAGGCCATGCGCGAGGGCATGTACGAGATCAGACGCCAGAATCTCGTTACCCAGCGCAAGTGCACTGATCCTCGCGGCGATGACCACGGTTCGCCCGTAGAAGTCATCGTCATGCCGGAGCGCTTCGCCAGCGTGGAGTCCGGCACGAACTTGGACCGGCGTGTCGCGGTAGTCCACCCGGACACGATCCCGCAAGACGATGGATGACCGAAGCGCAGAGGCAGCCGACGGGAACGCGAGCATGAATCCGTCGCCCTGGGACTTCACGATGAATCCGCGATACTCCTCGACGGTGTCGCGGACGATCCCGTCATGCCAAGCAAGCATTCGCATGTACTCGGGTTCACCGAGGCGATCCATCAGCGTCGTCGAGGATTCGATGTCGGTGAACACCACGGTGACGGTGCCGTCCGGCGCGACCGCCGAGCGAAGCTGGGGCCGATCCGACCGTACTAATCGCACCACCTTGTCAATGGTCAGGGGCAACTCAACGAGCTCGTCCGGATTTGGTTGCGGTATCGACAGGTGCCAGTGGATGATGCGCCAATGGCCATGTTCGATGACCAACACCAGCGTGACGCGGGCGCGAAACTCGGGCAGACCCCCCAACCCGATTGTCGGATCGTCGGTAATCCAGCCGACGTTGCCGCACGAGTATGCGTGCACGTCGTGCGCCTGTACCGACCAACGCGGCACTAACCGCATCTGTTCGGCAAACACGTTCACGGCATCATTACCGGTCAATCGCTGGGCAGGATCACTCCCCATGATCATCAGCGAGGGCTCTCGCGAGAAAAGGGCCGCGAGACCGTCGGTGTCACGCGCCTCCCAGATCGCATAGACCCGGAGAAGGAAGGCTCGGAGCTCTTCGTTCGGCACAACGTCGCCCACCGACGCCCTCCGTCGTCACCGCTGCTCGAACCTCTCCGGTCAGCGCAGGGGCAACAACCGAAGACGCACCGCATAATGCCCGATCCGGCTCGCCTCGGCGAGTGCCGGTAGGCAGCTACGGCGCGGTGGAGCGCGTCGCCTCATCCGACGCTCGGCGTAACACCTCCGTGGGAGATGCGGACCTAGAGATCCCGCCGGTCGTAGATGAGGTCGAGAAGCCGTTGCACGCAGGCGCGAGATTCGGATCGATTCTCCAGCCTTCCCGCTCGTAGAAGCGCCTCGCCCTCGCTTATTTGTCGACGACGCGAAGCTGTGCCGCACGGTGTTGCATGGCGGCGGAAGCGTTCAGCGATTATCCAGCGCCCGGTAGAGATGCCAGGTTCCGTCGAGGCCGCGCAGGTCGTGTTCACCTCGGTCGGCAAAGCGGGTTCCGGAACCGGCAGCGAGATCGGTGATGGTCCGTGAGACGAGAGTCTCGCCCGGCTCGGCCGTCGTGCAGATTCGCTGTGCGATGTGGACGGCTATGCCGGCAATATCGGCCCCGCGCTGTTCGATTTCACCTACGTGAACACCGGCTCGAATGGTGATCCCAAGCTGGGAGAGCGCATCGTGAAGCGCGAGAGCGCATTGGACAGCCCGCGCCGGCCCATCGAACGTCGCGAGGACACCATCGCCCGTCGTCTTGACCAGTCGTCCGCCGAATCGCGAGACCTGGCGTTCCGTCACGAGGTCGTGTTGGTCGAGCCGGTCCCGCCAGGCGTGGTCTCCGAGCCGTCGTGCCTCGTCGGTCGATTGCACGATGTCGGTAAACACGACGGTAGCGAGGCGTCGATTGCTCGGGGCGAGGTGTCGTGTGCCGGTCAGGAACTCTTCCACTTCGCCCACGAAATCGGCATCGCCTGTCCACGGGAGATGGTCCGCGGACTCCATCTCCCTATACGTCGCGGTTGGGAGGTGCTGAGCGAGGAACCGGCCGTGCCCGGCGCGGAAGTACTGGTTGTCGCGTGAATGCAACACGAGCGTCGGCGCCTGCACCCGTTCGAGCATCATCCGCACGTCGGATTCAGCCGCCATCATGTGCATGGCCCGCGACGTCGCTGGGCTCGCGCCTCGATGTCCGGCGGCATGCCACCAGTTTCGGAATGCCACGTCCTTGATCCGGCTCGGCGCCATGAGCGGAAGATCATCGGTCTGCTCGTCGTCGGCGGAGCCCGGTTCCACGAGTCCGTCGACGAACCGGTTGAACAGGTCCAGTGGGATGCCGGCGGGGTAGTCCGGTGCGCGCAGCAGCCGAGCGCACGTATTGACAAGAACGAGTGCTCGCACTCGCTCGGGTCGCGTAGCGGCGACAAATATCGCGGCCGGCCCGGCGTGCCCGGTCGCGATCAGTGCCGGCGCGGCCGCACCAGCAGCATCCATGACCGCGACCGTGTCGTCGCCCCACGCTTCGAACGTCGGCCTCGCACCACCGAGAGGATCGGAAAGTCCGATGCCACGAGGATCGAATCGAATGATCCGGGCGAAGCCGGCGAGACGCTCGAAGTACGCCGTCCAGCGAGATTCATCGTTCGCGGCGTCAAAAGAAACGTTCGTGCCGTTACCGACCTCGACGAGGTCTATCGCCCCAGACCCGAAGACGGAGTACGCAAGATGCGCGTTGTCGCCGGTTTTCGCGTAGCGCACGTCCGCCGTTACCACCGCGAACATCTCAGCAGTAAGGGCGCCCCGCGACAAACTCGTCCGCGAACCGCAAGCCCACGAGGATCGGCCACCCACCCCCGTTCGGTGGCTCAGGAACGCCGAATGTGCATCGTTCCTTCGCCTCGCGGCGCCTCGGCATGTCGTCCCGGGACGCGCCCAACGCGCGCATAACGCGCGTCCCCCAACGACGCGCTGGGCTGTCCCGGAACGCCGGTACCGCGGCGCGTTATCCGACGGGCACCCGCGGTGGTGCTTACCAGCGCGAAGTCGCACAGACAGGCAGGACGAGCGGACGCCTCGCTACGCCCTCGGGATCGGGGACAAGCGTTTCTGGTCCGACGAGAGCTCGTCCCCATGGCGGTGCGCGAGCTTCCACTCGCCGTCCTCGCGCCGGTAGATCTGTGTAACGCGCAGGGTGTATGTCCGCGGTTCGCCGTCGACCGCGACGGTGTTGTGTTCGTAGGCGACGGTGTAGGCCAAGTCGCCACTCGCACCCGCAGTGATGAGCTCGATCTCATATGAAGTCGAGTCCGAGAAGCGCGAGGCGAGTCGGCTGAACAGTTGGCTCACGTCCTGCCATCCGGCATCCGATGACCAAGCGCCGAAGACGGTGACCGGGTCGTGTCGCGACCACATCTGAAGGCGCGGTTCAGCATTCCCCCTGTGCAAGTCTGCCTCGGCGTCGATCAAACGAGGCATCGTCACGCGCAGGAAATCATCGACCTCAGCCATGCCATCCTCCTCGCAACGACTGTCCCGCGAGCACCCAGATGATGCCCGATCCCGCCCGTAGCAGCGAGCGCCGACCGGCAGATCTGGCGCGGGATGTCGGTACCAACGCGCCGAGGTTTCGCGCCGCCCATATTGGTGAACCAAAGATGTCGTGTCGGCGAGGACTGACACCGAAGGAGGTGTCCCAATGAAAGCGATCGTGGTGTCGGATGAGGCTGCGGGTACGACCGGGATGACGCTGGTGGAGCGGCCCGAGCCGGAACCGGCGATCAACGACGTCGCCGTTCAGGTTCGTGCGTCGGGATTCGTCCCGACCGAGTTGGCGTGGCCGTCGACCTGGACCGATCGCCTCGACCGCGACCGAACACCGTCGATCCCCGGCCACGAGCTGGCCGGGGTCGTCGCTGCCCTCGGCTACGGCACGACGGGACTGTCGGTGGGACAGCGGGTGTTCGGCCTCACCGACTGGTATCGCGACGGCACCCTGGCGGAGTACGTGGCCGTCGAGGCGCGCAACCTCGCGCCGCTGCCGGGCGACGTCGACTTCACGGTGGGCGCGAGCCTGCCCATCTCGGGCCTCACCGCGTGGCAGGGACTGTTCGAGCACGGCCGCCTTCAGGCGGGGCAGCGCGTCCTCGCACACGGCGCCGCCGGCGCCGTCGGGTCGATGGTGACACAGCTCGCATGTGAGTTCGGTGCGTACGTCGTCGGCACCGGACGCGCCGCCGACCGTGATCTGGTGCTCGATTTCGGCGCGCAGGAGTTCGTCGACCTCGACAACGACGCGCTGGAAGACGTCGGCGGAGTCGATCTGGTTTTCGATGTCATCGGCGGCGACGTCCAGAAGCGGTCCGCGGGTCTGGTTCGAGCCGGAGGAACGGTGGTGACCGTCGTCGGGCCGCCCGAGGCGTGGCCCGCGGACGGTTTGGCGATCGACTTTGTTGTCGAGTCCGATCGCGCTCAACTCAATCAGATCGTCCGGCGCGTGCGTGATGGACGGCTCCGGACGAACATCGGCAACGTCGCTACCCTCGATGATGCCGTTGCGGCCCTCAACCCGACCCAGCGACGCGCGGGCAAGACGATCATCAGCGTTCGTCCATAAGGACGTGACCGACGTCGACCAATACCGAAAGGGCGGTTTCGCGTTGCCGCCTGGCGGGGCACTCCCCGACCACGCCCGCGTGCCTCACCCGTAGCGCCGCGGGGCGCGCGCGTTGAGCCGGGGTCGCGCCCCCGTGGGGAGAAGCCGTCGCCTGCGTCGAGCCCTCGTCCGAGTCGCCGCCGCGACGTCAAGGGACTTCCGACAAGGCAGTAATGAGTGTCCGGTCCTCACCCGAGAAGAACTGCCCAGACTCCTGCGGGACCGAAATGTCGGGATCACGCGTCAGACGCTGGTCGTCCTCACCGGCGGTGGTCCACGCGAACGTGGCGACATGGGCGTTGAGCCCGCTTTGCGGGAGTCGGATCAAGGTGCCGTTTCCGAAGTGGTTCGGGCTCCCGCCCGTCGGCTCACCGACGAAGACCGCAGATGTTTGCTGTTCGAGATCGATGACGAACTGCATCGCCGCCGAGAACGTCTCGCGTGAGATGAGTACGGCGATGCGCTTGTCAGTCGCGAGCCGCGTCAGCGTTTCCAAGAGCGGACCGTAGGTGCGATTGTCGCCGCCGCCGTTCAGGCGGAGATCGAGCGCCACGAGTCGAATTCCTGGCCCGGACGCGAGCGCTGCGACCTCCCGAGCGAATCGTGCGGTGTCGCCGAGTGTCACGTTGTAGCCGATGTGCACGGCTCGCCCATCGGACGTGCGGTCGACCCAGTGCAACTCGTTTCGGCGGCGCAGGTACGCGGGCTGCGGTTGAGGCGACCAGGTTGGGTCCGCAGCCTGGGCGAGGTATTCACCGACGGCCATCGCCTCGAGGACGGTATGGACGACGGAGCCATCAGCGGTGCGCAGCCGAAGGTCTGTGCGCTCAATGTCGTTGATGACACCGAGTCCGCGCAGTACGCGAGCGTCCAAGAGGAACGCGGGTCGGCGCGCACGAATCGTCCACTCGTTGTCATGAGCGACCAATGGCGTCACCGCTCGGAGGATGTCGTCGAGGTCGGAACCTCCGATCCCCAGGAGCTCGGCGCCGACCAGATCCCGGCGTGGGGAGCCGGTGACGAAGACGCCGTCTTCGAACTCGGACAACCGCAGGGGATAGACGCGGCAGGCGGTCGGATGGTCGTCGATCGGAAACATCACCGTGTGCCCATTGCGCGGTCCAAGAAGGGCCAGCATGCGCATCAGTTCCACGGTCAGCAGGTCTCGATCCTTCAGGTCGAGCGCGTCGATCCGTGCAGCCTCTGCGCGCAAGATGGTCCTGCTCACCGCCCGAAACGGATCAGGGTGATGCGCCTCTATTGCATCGGCGAGAGCGGAGCCATCCCGGGAGGCCGCAACGTCATCCATCGCTTCTTGCTACCCCCAACCCACCCGATCGCGAAGCGATCGCGCCTACGCCGACACGCCGGCCGAGTGCCGATCGGCAGATCTGTGTGTTGCGGCTATCTCGCCCGGCAGGGAGATGATTGCAGTTCGGCGTCGCACGTAACCTGCCAGTCGCGACCCCCGTTGGCGGTTGAGTACACGCGGTCCAGACTGGCGACACGCCCGACCAGGTGCACGGTGCCTGCGTCCTCGGCCGTCAGATGAATGGTGACGCGGTCACCGGCGTGGTGGGGCGAGATGCCGAAGCCCGTGTCGGTGACGGTCCAGGTCACGCCGCTGTCCGAACTCCGCAGATTCAGGAGTTCAGAAGACATCGCGACATCGGCCCCGCAGATGGCCCAGCGAACAGCGCCGTTCGCGAAATCCGCGTTCGCCTGCAGCGGGGCGCGCTCGGGATGATCCACAGAGGCGCCGTATTTCCCTTCACGCTTGGCACATGGCGGAGCACCGTCATGGCCTCCAACTACCTGACCGACTCGGAAGGAGGGAGCTTCGGTGGTCCCCGGCCGAGTTCGAGCGGTCGAGGACGGCGCAACTGTGACCCTCGATCCGAGTCCGGTCGTTGAGGTCGTGGACGGCGGAGGAGTACTGATCGAAGTCGCGGTTGCAGCAGTTGTGGGCACCGCCGATTCCACGCGGCTGCTCGAACAACCGCTGAGCACGAGAGCCACGGCCGCGACGCAGGCGACGATCATGGTCCGCCGGTCCGACAAGACACCGACGGCCGCTCGACTCACACCACTAGAAACGTCCAACTGGCCTGTTTTCGTTGACACCGCGGCCAGTCATTGTTGCTCGGAGCGCATAACGCGCGATCCGTCGCTCCACGGCGAGCGCCGAAAGGCAAC
>JACXTT010012285.1_pt1 | contig 11373 bp, 5 predicted proteins | sample 9270951 | NCBI WGS metagenome assembly JACXTT01 (sample SAMN15532306, study PRJNA645909) | rock metagenome | isolation source: weathered quartz diorite | place: Puerto Rico | collected 2017-06-21 | reverse complement strand
GTAGTCGCCGTGGATGCGGATCCGCGTCGTGCTCAGCCGGCGCGCGAGGAATGCCTTCAGCATGGTTGCGATCTGGGGCTCGAGGCTCAGGACCTGGCGCGCCTCTTCCCGCACCTCCTGCGGCAGCTTGTTGACCTGGCTGCGCAGCAATTCGATCGCGCGCATCGAGAGGCCGCTCGTGGATTGATAGATCGAGCGTTGATCCTGGGACGAGATCCGCTCCGGCGCAAAGGCGATGTCCGTCACATCGCTGGACAATGCGAGGTGCAGCTCGGCCGTGCGGCGGCCGAGGAGGCGGGCCGAGTCGAGGTACCCGCCGATCGACTCGGTCGCGATCTCGGGCAGGTCGCCGGCGCTGGTGAACAGCATCGCCCGCGGGATGAGCGGAGGGTCGCTCGTCCGCAGCTCGGCGGCTTTGAAGTAGCTGGCGAGGGTGGACTGCGTGTATTTCCAGGCATCGCCCTGGTTCGGGACGTAACCCTGGAGCACGGCGACGGTGATCGCCTCACCGCGGTCGGGCCTGTACTCGAGGCTGCCGGCGAGCGGGGATATCTGCGTGAAGTTCGTGTGCTCGGTCAGAAAGCGCCCCAGCTCGAGCTCGGGGTTCACACCTTCCTCCATGCGCCGGAACACTTTGAGGATCAGGCGCTCGCCGAACACGACCGAGTTGTTGCTCTGCTCGGCGGCTGACAGATTGGCCTCGAGCTTGATCGTCTCCGGGCCGCGGAGGCGCGTAAACGCCTTGGTCGTGGAGCCGACCAGTGTCCCGCTCGGACCGCCGAACCGGCGCCGCCGCGCCATCGTAGACAGCAGCGCGTCGGCGAGCCCTGGTGGGCCGAGCGAGTCGTAGACGAGCTGCCGCTGCTCCTGACCTGGAATTCGGATCCAGGCGATCGCAGCATGTGGCCAGCGCTCGATGATCTGCGTCGACTCGGCGGCGTTGGCGTGAGAGAGGGGCAAGAGGTACGTCTCGGGGTCGCCCTCCGCGTACGACAGAAGGATCGTGGTCAGGTACGCGGTGCCTTCGGCAGTCCGGATGTCGACCCAGTCCGAGATGCGAACCGACTTCAGCTTGCGCGCCTTGCCTGCGAACCACCGGCGTTTCGGGACGTACCGCATGAGCACGGTTTCCAGTCGTTCTCGCCCGGCGTCGGTGAGGATCGAGTCCCAGCCTTCAGGCAGCTTGATCTCGGGCAGGGTCGTCGCCGTGGCCTCACCGTCCGACAGGAGCTGCTGCGTGGGCTTGGGTTCCAGCGAGAACCAGAAGAACGAATGAGGGCCCAGCGTGAGGTAGTACGGGCTCTCGCCGATCGCCGGCAACTCGGTCGAACCGAAAAGCTCGATGGGAACGAGACCTTTCCACTGGGACAGGTCGAGCTCGACGACCTGCAGGAATCGCGACAGGTTGGCGACGCACAGGATCTGCTCCGACTCGTAGCGCCGGACGAAGGCCAGCACCTTGCGGTTCTCGGGCCGAAGCAGCTCGAGCGTGCCGCGGCCGAAGGCGCGGTGGCGCTTGCGCAGGGCGATGACGCGCCTCATCCACGACAACAGCGAGTGCGGGTTGGCGGATTGCGCCTCGACGTTCACCGCCTCGTAGTGGTACTCCGGGTCGGTCACAACCGGCATGTACAGCCGCTGGCTGTTGGAGTGAGAGAAGCCCGCGTTGCGGTCGCCGCTCCACTGCATCGGCGTGCGCACGCCGTTGCGGTCGCCGAGGAAGATGTTGTCGCCCATCCCGATCTCGTCGCCGTAATAGATGACCGGCGTGCCGGGCAGCGACAGCAGCAGCCCGTTCATCAGCTCGATACGTCGCCGGTCGTTGCCGAGCAGTGGCGCCAGGCGGCGCCGGATGCCGAGGTTGATGCGCGCGGCGCGGTCTTGCGTGTAGGCCTTGTACATGTAGTCGCGCTCTTCGTCGGTGACCATCTCGAGCGTGAGCTCGTCGTGGTTGCGGAGGAACAACGCCCACTGCGCGCTGTCGGGAATCGCAGGCGTCTGGGCCAGGATGTCGACAATGGGGAATCGGTCCTCCATCCGGATCGACATGAACAGCCGCGGCATCAGCGGGAAGTGGAAGTTCATGTGGCACTCGTCGCCATTGCCGAAGTAGGCGACCGCGTCCTCAGGCCACTGGTTGGCCTCCGCCAGCAGCATCCGGTTCTTGTAGTTGTCATCGATGTGCTTGCGCAGATCGCGCAGGAACGCGTGAGTCTCGGGCAGGTTCTCGCAGTTGGTGCCTTCGCGCTCGTACAGGTAGGGGATGGCGTCGAGGCGCATGCCGTCGATGCCCATGTCGAGCCAGAAGTCGCAGGCCTTGAACACTCCTTCCCTGACGCGGGGGTTGTCGAAGTTCAGGTCTGGCTGGTGGGAGTAGAAACGGTGCCAGTAGTAGGCGCCGGCGGCGTGGTCCCACGTCCAGTTGGAGACCTCGAAGTCCTTGAAGATGATCCGTGCGTCCTGATAGCGCTGGTTGGTCTCGCTCCAGACGTAGAAGTCGCGGTACGCGCTGCCCGGCTTCGCGCGGCGAGCGCGCTGGAACCACGGGTGCTGGTCGGACGTGTGGTTGCACACCAGCTCGTTGACGACGCGGATGCCGCGGTGGTGGGCCTCCCTGATGAACTTGTGCACGTCGCCGAGCTCACCGAACATCGGGTTGACGTCCTGGTAGTCGGCGATGTCGTAGCCATCGTCGCGCTGGGGCGACGGGTAAAACGGCAGCAGCCACACCGTGTTGATGCCTAGCTCCTGCAGGTAAGGCAGCTTTTCTAGCAGGCCTTTGAAGTCGCCCATGCCGTCGTCATTGCTGTCTTTGAAAGCCTTGACGTGCAGCTCATAGATGATCGCGTCCTTGAACCACAGCGGGTCGTCCTCGAGCCGGAGCGATTCGTGGTTGCGGCGCCGCCTCTCCTCGGACTTCTCTGCCTGCGCGCCATTGGACTTCTCGTCGGGTTTCTCGACGATCACATGAAGTACTCGAAATCGTGCTCGCTGCGCACGCGCCGCCGGAACCTGAAGATTTGGCCCGGCACCGAGGCTGGGTTCAGCTCGACGTAATTGCGCGGACCGTTCCACATGTAGCGCGCGCCGCTGAGAAGCTCGTGCGCCTGGTACGTGCTGTCGCGTTTGATGCCCAGCTGTTCAAGGGGCAGGGTAACCATCCCTACCTGCGTGTGGTGCGGGTCGAGGTTGACCACGGTCAGCACGACGTCCGACAGGTCGTCGGTGCTTTTGGTGTAGGCGAGGAGCTGGTCGTTCTCGGTGGGGTGGAAGCGCAGGCCGCGGTCGGACTGCAGCGCCGGGTTCTCGCGCCGGACCTTGTTCACCAGCGTGATCAGCTCGCGCAAGCTGTCGGGGCTGTCGAGGTCCCAGCTGCGCAGCTGGTACTTCTCGGAGTCGAGATACTCCTCGGAGCCGGCCTCGCGCGGTCGGTTCTCGCCAAGCTCGAATGCCGGTCCATACATGCCGTAATTGGCGCCGAGCGTGGCGGCGAGCATGAAGCGCACGGCGAACGCTGGGCGCCCGCCGTGCTGCAGGTACTCGGTGAGGATGTCGGGCGTGTTCGGCCACAGGTTCGCGCGAAAGAAGTCGACCACGGGTGGCTGCGTGATCTCGGTGAAGTACTGGGCCAGCTCCCACGCGTTGTTGCGCCAGGCGAAGTACGTGTACGACTGACTGAAGCCGGCCTTGGCCAGGCGGAACATCACCTTCGGTCTGGTGAACGCTTCCGAAAGAAAGATGACCTCAGGGTGCTCCTTTTTGACCTCGCCGATCAGCCACTCCCAGAACGCGAACGGCTTGGTGTGCGGGTTGTCAACGCGGAACACGCTCACGTCCTGACCGATCCAGAACTGCAAGATCGAGAGCATCTCCTGCCACAGCTCGCGCCATGCGGGTCCTTCGAAGTCGAAAGGCACGATGTCCTCGTACTTCTTTGGCGGGTTCTCGGCGAACTGAATCGAGCCGTCTGGCCGGTGCTTGAACCACTCCGGATGCTCTCGCACGTACGGATGGTCGGGCGAGCACTGGAACGCGATGTCGATAGCCACCTGGAGGCCGTGCTCGGCGGCGACGCGTACCAGGCGCCGAAAGTCGTCGAGGGTCCCGAGCGCCGGGTTGACCGCTTTGTGGCCGCCTTCCTGCGAGCCGATGGCCCAGGGGCTCCCAGGATCCTCGGGCGCCGAGCGCGTGCTGTTGTTGCGGCCCTTGCGATGGGTGCGGCCGATGGGGTGGATGGGCGGCAGGTACAGCACGTCGAAGCCCATGCCCGCGATGTAAGGCAGGCGCTGCTCGAGATCGCGGAAGGTGCCGTGGCTGCCGGCGCGTCCGGTGGACCGCGGGAAGATCTCGTACCACGCGCCGCACCGCGCGCGCTCGGGCTCCACGATCACCTGCGGCTCGCGCTCGTAGGTGGTGCCGTGGCTGCGTTCGACGTGGCGCTCCATCAGCTCTTCGAGCTCTTCGCGCGCGGCAACCGCCATCGTGCCGCTGTCCTTGCGAAGCGTTTGGGCCAGGGTCGCGAGACGTGCACCGTCGGCGCCGCTGACGCGCCGGGCCGTCTCCTCGACCATCCCCGCGCCGATCTCGAGGTCAGGCCTCACGTCCTGCCCGGCCTCGAGCCGCTTGGTCAGCTGCCTGGCCCATGTTTTGAAAGGGTCGACCCAGCCCTCGACCGTGAAGCTGTAACGCCCCAGCTGCGTGACCACGAACTGGCCGCGCCAGCGATCGTTCACCAGAGGGGTCATCGGCGACTCCGTCCATTCCGCGTTCGATTGATGGCGGTGCTTGAGGACCGCGCCAAGGATGTCGTGGCCGTCCGCGAATACGTCGGCCTCGACCGTTACCGTCTCTCCGATCGACCGCTTGACCGGAAAACGGCCCGCGTCGACCTCCGGTGAGACGCCCTCGACCACGACGCGGCGGCGGCCATCGCCTGGATCAGCCTGGTCGACCGCCGGGGAGGGCGCAGTGGTGCTGGACGGTCGTCGCCTGGCGGGTGCACGAGCCACGGCCTTCAATCGTGCCACGCATGGCCGGGGCAGTGGGTCTTAGGCGGCTGCCGTCTTCCTTATCTGGTAAAGGGAGCTGATCACCGCGGTGCACTGGTCCTCGACGTAGTCGAGCCCGCCTGCTTCCGCGATGCGTCGCGCTTCGTCGGATCGGATGTCGAGCTGCAGCCACAAGGCTTTTGCGCCGACCTGCACAGCCTGGCGTGCGATCTCGGGCGCGTCGGCGGCCGGGCGGAACACGTCGACGATGTCGATGGGCTCGGGCACGTTCAGCAACGAGCGGTAGACGCGCTCGCCGAACAGCTCGTCCGCGAACGGGTTGATCGGGATGATGCGAAAGCCGCGCGCCTGCAGTCCGACTGGCACTGAACCGCCGGCCTTCCGGGGATCACGCGATGCACCGACGACGGCGATCGTCCGCGCTCGCTCGAGGATCTCCTGCGGACTTGGTCTCACCTCCAACCCCAAGCGAACCGGCCGCTGCATTATTCCGAGCCGGGCCATGACCGGTTTTTGGCACCAAAACCTCGCCTCACGGCCCAGGATCGCGTCGTTTTGGTACCAAAACCCGGAGTTATCCTGATTTGCGGTCCCCCGCCTAGGCGGCTTCGATCTTTGTCTGATGCGCGGGCTCCAGCGCGTACTGCAGCACGTCGTCGACCTTGCTCGCCAGGTGGAACGTCATGGCGTTGCGCACGCTCTCGGGCACGTCGTCGAGGTCCTTCTCGTTGCGCTTCGGCAGGATGACTTCCTTCAAGCCCATGCGGTGAGCCGCGAGCACCTTCTGCTTCACGCCCCCGATCGGCAGCACCAACCCCTGCAGCGTGACCTCACCGGTCATGCCGACGGTGTTGCGCACCACCCGACCGGTGAGCAAGGACACGATCGCAGTGGTCATCGTGACGCCCGCCGAAGGACCGTCCTTCGGCACCGCGCCCGCGGGCACGTGGATGTGGAAGACCTTCTCGATGGACTTCGGGTCGATGCCGAGCTCCTCGGCGTGAGACCGCACGTAAGACAGTGCGATCTGAGCGGACTCCTTCATCACGTCACCCAGCTGCCCGGTCAGGGTCAGCGACCCACCATGGCCGTTTGACGTCGGCGTTGCGGTCGCCTCGACGAAGAGCACGTCGCCGCCCACGCCCGTGACGGCCAGTCCAGTGGCCACGCCGGGGACCGCGGTCCGGGCCGCGACCTCGTTGTCGAACCGAGGCTTGCCGAGAAACTCGCCCACGCGCTCGGGCGTGATCGCGACGGGCGGGATCAGCGCATTGGTTGCGATCTTGGTCGCGACCTTGCGCGTGATCTTGCCGAGCTCGCGCTCGAGGTTGCGGACGCCCGCCTCCCGAGTCTGCTCGGTGATCACCTTCATGATCGCGGCGTCGTCGATCGACACTTCCTCCGGCTTCAGTCCCGCCTGCTTGACCTGGCGCTTGAGCAGGTGGTCACGAGCGATCGCGACCTTCTCCTCTTCTGTGTAGCCGTCCAGGCGGATCAGCTCCATGCGGTCCAGAAGTGGGGCGGGGATGGTCTCGGACACGTTCGCCGTCGGGATGAACAGCACCTCCGAGAGGTCGAGGTCGACCTCAAGGTAGTGGTCGCGGAAGGTGTGATTCTGTGCGGGGTCGAGGACCTCGAGCAGCGCGGATGAGGGGTCGCCCCGCCAGTCGCTGCCGACCTTGTCGATCTCGTCCAGCATGATCACGGGGTTCTTGGTCCCGGCGTCCTTCAACGCACGGACGATCCGACCGGGCAGCGCGCCGACGTAGGTGCGCCGGTGGCCGCGGATGTCCGCCTCGTCGCGGATGCCGCCAAGCGATACACGGGTGAACTTGCGACCGAGCGCTCGCGCGACGGAGGCGCCCAGCGAGGTCTTGCCGACGCCGGGAGGTCCGACGAGGGTGATGATGGCGCCGCTTCCGCGGCCGCTCAGCACCTCGAGCCCGCGCTCGTTGCGCAGCTTGCGCACGGCGAGAAATTCGATTATGCGGTCCTTGACGTCGGATAGCCCTGTGTGGTCCTCGTTGAGAATGTCGCGGGCCTTGATCAGGTCGAAGTTGTCCTCGGACCGCACGTTCCACGGGATGTCCAGCATCCAGTCGAGGTAGGTGCGGATCCAGCCGTACTCGGGGTTCTGCTCGCTCGTCCGCTCCAGGCGGTCGAGCTCGCGGTTGACCTCCTTGAGCACGTCCTCGGGCATGCTCGCCTTGGCAACGCGCTCGCGGTACGTCGAAACGACGTCGCTCGAGCCTTCGTTCAGCTGCTTCTTGATCGCCTCGAGCTGCTGCCGGAGCAGGAACTCGCGCTGGGTCTTCTCCATCCCTTCCGCGACGTCGCTGCGGATCTTCTCCTTCAGCGAGGCGTCGGCCAGGATCTGCTTGGTCCAGCCGATCAGGAGCGTCAGGCGCTCGTCCAGGTCGATGGTCTCCAGCACCTGCAGCTTCTGCTCGGTGCTCAGGTCAGGCGAGTAGCCGGCCAGGTCGGCCAGGTGGCCGGGAGTCTTGGCGGCGCGGATGAACTGGACCACCTGGGGCACGCCCCTCGACTCGACGAGGTTCTCCAGGAGGGCGCGGTACTCGCGCATCAGCTCCAGGGATCGCTCGGTTGGCGGCTCGGGATCGGTGATCGGGTCGGCCTTCACCCACAGCGCGCCCGCGATGTCGGCCTGGCCGCTGCCCAACCGGGCGCGGTACTCGCCCCGGACCATGAAGGCTTCGGCGCCGGTAGGCAGCTCGCCGGAGTCGCCCAGGCGGCCCACGGTGCCGATGGCGCCGAACTTGCCATCAATGCGGGGGACCAGCAGGACGAGGCGGCTGCCCTGCCGGGCGGCCTCGATCGCGGCCCGCTGGTTGTCGCCTTCGACTGCCAGCGTCACGGTCATATGCGGGAGGACGACCACGTCGTCCATGGGGAGGACTGGGAGGAGTTCGGACCGGGGGTTAGTTGCCATCGTCAGCAAAACTTTTACCCGCCCCGGGCAATTCCCAATCGCGGGTCCGCCAGCCTAGATTCGGGCGACGCTCCCAGAGGCCGCACCGCGGCGAGACAGGGAGTCGATCGTCACGGCGGCAAGCACGACCAGACCGGTGACGATGAACTGCGGCTCCACGTCGTAACCCTGCAGGTACATGCCGTTGTAGATACCACCGATGACGAGGCCGCCGAGCACGCCGTGCAGCGGCTTGCCCCGACCGCCGAAGAGGCTTGTGCCACCGATTACGGCCGCGGCCACCGCGTACAGGACGTACTGGCCGCCGGGGACGTTGTTCGACATTCCACCCAGGTATGAGGCGAACAGGAGCATGCCGATACCGGCGGTAACGGAGCAGAGCGCAAATGCGCCCGTACGCACCAGGGTGAGGTTGATACCGGCCCGGCGGGCCGCTTCCGGGTTGCCGCCGATCGCGTACATGTAGCGCCCGTAGCGGGAGCGCTGGAACAGCACGGTCCAGGCGGCCAGGACGCCGAGCACGATGAGCATCACCCAGGGCACGCCCTCCAGCGTGCCGAACGCAGCCCGGTTCTGGTCGCAGATGGCGACCACCACGATGCCGACCACCGCGATCAGCACGATCTTGATCAGGGTGAGGCTTGCTGGGGGTGCGACCAGACCGCTTCGCCGCCTCCGCGAGTCGCCGAGCCATATGTAGAGGCCCAGGGCTCCGACCACGACTGCCATCAGGATCCAGCTCACCGTCGGGTCGAGTGTGCCCCACATCAGGTCGTAGATCACCACCTGGTTGGTGTCGGTACCAGTGAGGTTTGGCAAACCCGAGAACGGACCGAGCAGAAGGATCCACAGCATGATCCCGTTGCCGATCAGGAAGCCGGCAAGAGTCACGATGAAGGACGGCAGGCGCAGCCGTGTTATCAGAGTGCCCTGGATCGCACCGAACACAAAGCAAAATCCGAGACCGGCGATGATCGCGGCCCACCATGGCCATTTGGTCGTCACGGGCTGCACGAGCTGCACGGTGATCGCGGCGCCGCACGCACCGACGTAGCCGATGGACAAATCGATCTCGCCGAGCACCAGGGCGAAGCTCATGGCCATCGCCAGGACCATGAAGATGGCGCTTTGCTGAAACAGGTTGACCAGGTTGACGGCGGAGAGAAAGACGTGGCCGGGGCTGATGGCCTCGAACACGATCGTGATGGCGACGATGCCGACGAGTACCGGGAGGACACCGCTGTCGCCCCCCCGAATCCTGGACAGCCACGCCCGGAGGTAGTCGCCGAGCGATTGGGCGACAATCCCCGGCGGAAGCTCGGCCTCGGCGGCCTCGGTCGCCGCGGTCAGGTCGGGCGCCAGCTCGGGAGCCTCGCCTCCGATGTCAGCTTGGGCTCTGGCCGTCGTGGCGCCCTCCCGTCGTCATGTACTCGACAACGCGCTGGCGGTCGAGCTTCGACGCATCCTCCTGTACGACCATTCGTCCGAGGTACAGGACGGCGATCCGGTCTGCAACCTCGAACACGTCGTTGAGGTTGTGGGAGATCATCATCACCGCGAGCCCGCGGTCGCGCAGACGCATCACCAGGTCGAGGACCATACGGGTCTGCACCACGCCGAGCGCGGCGGTGGGCTCGTCGAGCATCACCAGCTTGGAGTTCCACATCACGGCCTTGGCCACCGCCACGGACTGGCGCTGGCCGCCGGACAGCGAGGCCACGGGCTGGCGGATCGATCGAACGGTGGTCACCCTGAGGCTGGCGAGCGTCTTCGCCGCCTCGCGCTCCATCGAGTCCTCGTCGAGCAGCCCTTGCTGCAGTCGCTCGCGGCCGAGAAACATGTTCTGGACGATGTCGAGGTTGTCGCACAGGGCGAGGTCCTGGTAGACGGTCTCGACCCCGAGTCGCGACGCGTCGCGCGGACTGCGGATGTGGACGGGTTGGCCCTGCCAGAAGATCTGTCCGTGATCGGGCTGGTGGATGCCGGCCAGCGTTTTGGTCAGCACCGACTTGCCGGCGCCGTTGTCGCCACAGAGTGCGGTGACCTTCCCTTCGAAGAGGTCGAGGTCTACGTGGTACAGCGCCTGGACTGGACCGAAATGCTTGTCGATCTCTCGGACTTTGAGCAGCGGCTCGGCCGTCGAGGGTGAGGACTGGGCGGCTGCCGTGCTCACCTGCACTCCTTGATTGTGGAGGTTTGCGGCGCCGCCGCAAGGGCGGCGCCGCTGATGTCAGCTGGTTACGAGATGCCGAACTGCGTGCAGACTGCCGCGCCGACCGCCCCGCAGATCGTCGTGACGTCCACGAACTTGTCCTTGATCACGGTCGTCTCCATGTTGGTGGTGTCGACCCAGACCGGGGTCAGAAGGGACGCCGGCTGAGTGCTGCCCGCCGTACCGGTCGGAGGGCTGGTCGTGCTGTTGAGCAGCGCTGTCGGCGGGGTCAGGCCCGCGCGCAGCACTGTGGCCAGCGACACGGCGTCCTGCGCCTCGAGGTAAACGGCCTTGTAGACAGTGCCGCACTGGTAGCCGAGGAGCACGTTCTCCAGGCCCTGCGGCGTGGCGTCCTGGCCCGTCGTGGGGACGGTCTTGGCCTTGACGCCCGAGTTCTTCAGCACGTTGATCACCGCGTTGCCGAGGCCGTCGTTGGCCTCGACGGTGGCGTTGATCTTCCGGTTGGCGGTAAAGGCGCTAGCGAAGGTGGCGCCGCCTGCGGTGTTGTTCCAACCGGCTGCGAAGGACTCTGCCACGAGGGTCATGCCGGCGCTGTTCGTCTTACCCGCCGGCTCTGGGATCGTCGTGTCGCCCCAGATCGCGTTGTTGTAACCCTGGGCGAACGAGACTGCGTTCGGGTCGGTGTCGCGCCCGCCGTCGAGCTCGTACACCTGCGGGTTCTTGACGCCCCAGTCCGTTACACATTTGACGAAGCCGTCGCCGATCAGCTTGCCGACCTGGACGTTGTCGAAGCTCACGTAGTAGGTGTTGGTTCCAGTGAAGGTTGCGCGGTCGTAGCTGATCATCTTCACCCCGTGCGACTGGGCGTAGGCCTGGATGGCCTGGCCCGTCGGCGAGTCGAGGGGATCGACGATCAGGACCTTGGCGCCCTTGCTGATGTCAGCCTGGGCGATCGCGAGCTCGGTCGTAGTCGTGCCCTGAGCGTTCTGGATGTTGTAGTCAGACGCTGCATATCCAGCGCCGTCGAACGCCTTCTTCAGGTAGGGCAGGTCGAAGTTGACGTAGCGGGTCGACGTCGTGGTGTCGGGCAGGACGACGCCCACCAGACCGCTGCCGGCCCTGTAGAGGCTGCTGAGATTCGGCATGTACGTGAAGTTGGCGTCGAACGAGGTGACGCTTAGGTCAGACGGCACCGTCGCCGCTGGACCTGATGTCGATGAGCTGCCGCACGCCGCCGCCAC
>JACXTT010012284.1_pt1 | contig 11373 bp, 12 predicted proteins | sample 9270951 | NCBI WGS metagenome assembly JACXTT01 (sample SAMN15532306, study PRJNA645909) | rock metagenome | isolation source: weathered quartz diorite | place: Puerto Rico | collected 2017-06-21 | reverse complement strand
CGCCAGCACCAGCAACAGGAGCGCTGAGATCGAGAACAACTGCAGATCGCGGCTCGCCAGCGCACCGATGTGCTTCTGGATTTCTTGCGAACGACTACCAATTTTGTTCTCGCCAATGCCTGGCTGCACGTTCTCGTCTCTCGATGGCATAACGGCCATCCCCGCATGCTCCTTACCAGGGTGAGAAGACGCGGTTGGGGAGAATCCGCGCGATGCGCCCATCCAGAAGCTTTCCTCGCGGCCTTGGAACGTTCGGTCTCAAGAGCCGGTCCGGGCTTCTTATGCACGAGTGTGACCATCTCAGACTGGCACCGCAAGTGATTGAGATGCCGTCGCTTTTGAGCGAATGCCAGCGTCGGGAAACTCCCGGAACCGGAAACGCGTCCAGACTCTAGAAATGACGGGTGGCAACGCTAGACGGAACCGACAGACGCGGCTTGGGCGCCGCGGTCAAGCTTGTACTGCTTGAGCTTGGCATACAGACTGCTGCGCGGAATGCCGAGTTTCTTGGCTGCGGTCTCGACCCGGCCCCGCTCGGCCTCCAGGACAAGGCTGATGTACTCACGCTCCATCTCTCCCAGAGTCTGCCCAGTATTCTCGGGTCTGATCTCCGGCCAATCGGTCTCATCGAAATGAAGGTTCTTCTCGCCGATCACGCGACCCCCGCTGAGTAGTACCGCGCGTTCCAACACGTTTCTCATTTCGCGGATGTTGCCGGGCCAGGAGTAGCTTTGCAAGCGCCGCATGGCTTCTGGTTTGATCTCCACGGAGCCACAGCTCAGTTCCGTGGAGAGCCGCTCCAGAAGATGGACTGCCATCGCGGGGATATCTTCGACGCGCTCCCGCAGCGGCGGCACCCTAAGTGGGATGGTACTGATCCGGAAAAACAGATCGCTACGAAAGCGTTTGCTCTTGATGAGAGACCCGAGATTTTGATGCGTGGCGGCAATCAGTCGAATATCAACGCGTCGATCCCGTACATCGCCCATCCGGCGAAATTGCTTTTCCTCCAGGACCTTGAGGATCTTGGGTTGCACTCCGAGATCGACATCCCCAATTTCGTCCAGAAACAAAGATCCCTTATGTGCGATGTCCAGGAGCCCGACCTTGCTCTGGACTGCACTCGTGAACGCGCCCTTTTCATGGCCGAAGAGTTCAGTCTCGAGGAAGTCTCGCATCAACCCGCCACAATTGAGGTCCACAAAGGGTTCTCTGGCACGGCCGCTGTGCTTGTGGATCCAGCGCGCCAGCACACTCTTGCCGGTTCCCGTCTCGCCCTGGATGAGAATCGGGCTGTCGGACGAAGCCACGCGCGCCGACAATTCCGCCAACTTCTCGATCCCCGCGCTGGTCCCCAGAAAGGGATTGATGCCCTCCCGGGTCGAGCGATTGTGATCGAGCGCCAGCTTGCGCCGGTTCCTCTGATTCTCCAAACTTCTTTCCAGCATGACAGCCAGAGTGGGCAGGTCGACCGGCTTTGTGAGAAAGTGCTCGGCGCCTAACTTGACTGTTTGCACCGCCAGTTCGATGGAGGCGTACCCGGTCATGATGATGATCGGGATGTAAGGGTCCACGCCGCGCAAACGGGGCAGAATCTCAAGAGCGTTTCCATCACCGAGTTTGTAGTCCATCACCGCCGCATCGGGTTTGGCCGAGCTGTAGATTTCCTCGGCTTGACGGCAAGAGGTGCCGGTAATCACCTCAAATCCATCGTTTTCGAGAAAAGTCTGGATTGTGAGTAGAAACGTGGGCTCGTCGTCCACCACGAGAATGCGCCCGTCGGCCATACTGCTTGTGATCTCCCCACGCTTTCGAGAGGGTTCTGCTCCCGGCACTGTTAGAAGTCTCTAACTATCGTATGCACACTTATGCTACGACTTTAGCGATTTCTAGTGCCATTCGTTACGGGCGTAACTCTGGGGAAGATAAAGTCTTAGATAGGCGCTCGCGGGCTTTTGCCAACAAGCGTCTCGATTCTTTTCAGGAGATCCACGCCGCCATTCTCCAGATCCAGGTCTGCCTTTGCCAGATATCCGTCAGCTCCTTCGCTCTTGAGCCGGGCCTCGTCCAGACGCGTCAGCCCTGTAAGGACGATCACCGGAATCTTGGAGGTCATCGGATCGTGTTTCAACCTGCGCAGCACGCTGGTGCCGGGAAGGCTGGGCAGCATGATGTCGAGCAGAATCAGGTCCGGCAACTGCTGGATGGCAGCGCGCAACGCCGCTTCCCCATCCGCGACGACAACCGTGCGGTAGCCCGCTTCGCGAAGTACTTTTTCGACTGCCATCTGCACGAACCGGCTGTCGTCAATAATCAGGATCGTCATGTTTGTCTAGTCTCCCTCAGCCCGCGTCGAGCGTGTGTTTTCCGGCGAGGCTCTCGACGTGCTCAAGTCGATTGCGGCCTTTCGCTTTCGCGGCGTAGAGGCCTTCGTCCGCCTGGCCCAAGAGCGCCTCGACATCGGCGAGTCCCGAGCCTTCCCAGACGGCGACGCCCATGCTCATCGTAATCAACCTCTTCACACCGGCAGAAACAACCGGCAGGCTGGCTACAAATTCCCGCAATTCGTTCCCGCGCTGGACTGCGTGTTCCAGATCGCAACCCGGCAAAAGCAACAGGAACTCTTCTCCCCCGTATCTGCCGAGCCCGTCGTAGCCGCGTAGTCGTGACCGTAGCCGCCGGGTGATTTCCCTAAGCGCCTCATCCCCGTAAAGGTGGCCGAGGGAGTCATTGACCTCTTTGAAGTGGTCGATGTCGGCCAGAATGATTCCCACCGGCTTGCTGTCTCGACGGGCCCGCTCAAGTTCCCGATCCAGCAATTGAAGCACCTCCGCACGATTCATCAGTCCGGTGAGGGAATCGTGGGTGGCCGCGTGGCGCATCGACTCGCGAGCCGTCACCAGTTCTTCCTGCAAGTCGAGGATGCGATTGCCGACCAGTAGCCGCGCCTTCAACTCAGACGCATCAAACGGCTTCATCAGATAGTCGTCTGCCCCAGCATCCATGGCGTCGAGCATGTTCTGCCGGCCTTCCTTGCTCGTCAACAGGATCACGTAAACATAGTGGCGGGACGAGCCGGCCCGCCGGATGCGCTGGCAAAGCTCGATACCGTCCAGATCGGGCAATACCCAGTCGAGAAGCACAAGTTTCGGAGAAGTTTGTTCTTGGAGCAGACGCCAAGCCTCGGCGCCACTCTTCGCCACAGTGGTGTCAAAGCCCCAGCCTCCCAGCTGGTCACAGATCAGCTTGCGATAAACAGCTGAATCCTCGACGACCAGGACCTGCATGCGTTTCTTGAACCTCTAGTTAAACCCGCCTTGAATGCAGACCGGGCGCTTGGTCAGCCGCCCGGCCCCCACCGGAGAGTGAGCTTTACTTGGAGATCCTATCCGCAACCATGATGAACGCGACTGGATCTGGAGGGTGGTAGGTCGCGTTGCTGTAGTTGGGATTGACAAAGAGCAGCCCACGAACCTTCACCGTGTCACCCTCGTTGAATGTAGGGCTGTTCCGCAGGTACGTCTGTGAAGTCATGCGCACCGTAATCGAAACCAAGCCCGAGTTCATGGTCTTGATGAATGAGTCGGCGGCTACGTTAAGGGTAAACGTGCCCAGCAGTCCGTTGTATCCGGAGACTTGTCCCGAGATCGTCTGCTCTTCGAGTTCCATCATCTGGGGCGACATCAACCCCGCGTTGCTCGAATCGGGATCTGGAACGATCAGTGTGTCCTGCTTCACTTCGACTAGCTGACCCGGGAACACACGACTTTCGTCGAACACCAGGTCTTGAGAATTTGTAAGATCCACGCGCGAGTCATTGACCGAATAACTCGCCCCGAGCCAGTCGATAGTGATGTTCTTCCCGATCAACCCGGTAGTCACGTTCACGCCCAGGCCGCCGTCGACGATGAGGTTATAGTCGATGCCGTCGGGAGCGGCTCCGCTCAAGAGGCCGTAGAGCTCGGAGTTCGATGCGCTGGGTTCAATCAGCGCCACCTGGCTCGCCAGAGCTGCGCCGTCCGTCTGCGTATCGGCTTGGATTTCGATCATCATGCCGGTGAGTATCGACGGATCGCAGTTTACAAACACTGTGCTGCTGAGGTCATAGGACACCTGTGCAGCGTCGCCGGAAGCGGGCTGAAGAGAGATCACGTGGGTGGCCGTGTCAACGCTCGTGACCGTACCGACAAAAAAATTGATGCTTCCCGTTTCCGGCTGGCCCACCGCGGGAGCAACTGGTGGTGCCGGCACCGCGCTCTGCACGGTAACCACTAAGGAATTCACAGTGACACTGTTTGGGTTGACCGTGAAAGATTGTGCCAAATCCAGCGAAACGCTGAACACTTCCGGATCAGTCCCCAGGACGAGATTCGGGCTCAGAGTGACAGTCTGTCCCGTTACATTCAAAGACTGCGTCGTCAGCTGCCCGTTGGAGTCATAGAACGTGACCTGGCCGGTCATGTCCGGGAAAATGAGAGCCGAGTACGTATCCTGATAAATGTCGCGGATGACGATCGGATCCGTTACGACAGCACCGCGCGTCAGTTCCACGGTGATGGGAGCGGTGAGCAGCTCAAGATTCTGCGCGCCGGAATTCGTCGCTTTTAGCGAGTTGATCGTGAGCGGGAGAGAGAGAATCCGGTCGCTCGGCTCGCTGCCCAGGCGAACCTCAATCGTCTGAGGATTGACCGAGCCCAGGGGTCCTGGATCGACCCCGAGATGAAGTGGATCGCCATTCGGCCGATACCCCGGGCCACTGATGACGCCACCGCATCCGATGCTTGCCACCACAGCACAGAGTAGCGCGGCCAACACTAGAGCGTGTACAACTCGATTCAGGTCAATATGGGCCTGCAACATCTTGATCCCCCCAAGACACAACTCGATTGACTCGAGTCGTCCCCTTCCCAGTACAGTTCGCTTGCCAAAGTGATCGACAGGACGGAACGCTGCTTGCTGCCTCCGCATCCGACAGTAACCTGCGTGCACGCAGAGCGGGAATCTCCAAGCAAGGCAAGGTCTTGCGGATCGTGCACCCGCAACGGCTGAATACCATTCTCGGGCTGTGGCGCGACCGCGCGATCATGGCGAATGCCCGGAGTCTTCGGACATAATCCAAAGACTGGACTGCTTTCCATTAGCTGGAATGCCCGAACGCCGCAATCACCCCCTGTGGAGGACGACGTTGGGCGCGCCGCCCACGGTGGCAAGGACTCCTCCGGCTTCGAAGACCGGTGACACGGATCCGCCCTAGGCCGCCGACCAGCCGCATCCTGGTCTGGGTTCTACGTAGCTGAACATGGCCTGCTTCAATTGCGAATCTACTTCATCTGCAATGGTGATAACGTCCAGCAGCACCTTGCTAAAATCCACTCGCGGTAGATTGCTTTGTAGGGTGCTAAAGATACTAACCTGTAGGATTCGAGACTCCTCTACCAGCATGGCGGCGGTGTAGCCTTGCTTACGTCGCAGATCTCCGTGCTCGCGCGCGGGGATGGAGATATCGGCTTTCGCAGTTTGAGAGACGCGCAAGCGGTAAATCAGGTCTGCGAGGAGATTGGGAAGATGGCCGGTGCGGTCTTCAAAACTGAGGGGAATACAGGTCAATTCTTTGTCTTGTTCCACCAGTGCCATCCAGTCCTGAATCGTGGCGTCGACGTTATGTTCCAATATGGAGGCTACGCTCTCCGCGGGTGGCGGTCTATGAGCTACGGGGTTTGCGAGTTTTTTGCGGATAATTTCCCGGAGTGAGACGATGTCGATTGGTTTCACCAAGATTTCGTCGGCCTGTAAGCGGATGGCAGCCAAGGCCTCATCTAGTGCTGGGTAACCGCTGAGCACCAGCGTCGCTGCGTGGGGGTGGGTGTGGCGCATGGCGCTGATCACGGTGAAACCATCACCGGCGTGCGGCATGTGCAGGTCGGAGAGCAGTAGATCAAAGCTCTCTGCAGCGATGAAACTGAGCGCTTCGCGTACGCCCGCTACGGCGACGACATCAAAGCCGTCGCGTTCCAGGGCTGCACGTAACATACCGCGGACAGCGTTGTCGTCCTCGGCTAGTAAGACTTTAGGCATCCTCCCACTTCTTTCTCCCCTTCAATGATGCTGCGCTTGGTAGGATTCCCCGAAAGAGTAGCGGAAGTTCCCCAACTCTGTCAGTTCAAAACTGCACAGTCTTAGGTGCATCGCCTATTGATAGAATTGGTTCTAGGCCGGCTCCGTCATAGAGATTCCTCCCGAACTGACTGAGTGGAATCCTGATCGTGGTTGGGTGTTCAGCTCCTGGGGCAGTTAGTGGCGACGTCTGTTCTGATTTTGTAACAAATATAGGATTTGGTGTGCCCATTTCTAGCTTTCGGTTCACGATTTCTCCGTGGGGGTACCCCCAAGGATGGTTTTATGTCACCCTACAAAAAGCGGACATTTGATCCGAAGGCTTTCCTCGCCCAAGTCGGACTGGGAAGAACAATACTGCAATATCCAAAAGACAAAGTGATCTTCGCGCAAGGAGAACCGAGTGATGCCGTTTTCTATGTTCAAACCGGTCAAGCAAAACTCACGGTTCTATCTCCGCAGGGCAAAGAAGCTACTATCGCGCTTTTGGGAGAAGGGGACTTCATCGGAGAGGGGTGCATTGCCTCCGACCAGCCTCTGCGCGTTGCGTCCGCCACCGCACTGACAGATTGTTGTGTACTAAGAATTGAAAAGAAGGCGATGCTGAACGTACTCCACCGGGAGCATACGTTTTCAGACCTCTTTGTCGCCTATCTCGTTGGCCGCCACAATCGAACTCAGGAAGACTTGGTCGATCAGCTCTTCAACTCCGCTGAGAAGCGGTTGGCCCGGACTCTTCTGTTGTTGGCTCGCTTTGGAAAGGAGGGACGATCGGAGAGTGTAATTCCGAAGATAAGCCAAGAAGCCTTGGCGGAAATGGTCGGTACGACTCGAGCGCGAATTAACTTCTTTATGAATCGGTTCCGACAGCTAGGCCTCATTGATTATAACGGTGGGTTGGAAATCCACAGTTCGCTGCTCGACATTGTGCTCCACGATTAATCTGCCTCCATTGAAAGAATCCCCGCAACCTGTACACATTTGAACAGTTCCGACATCCCTGACTCAGTCTAGGTGCGAACAGGTCAAGAGCACAGTAGTCTTGAAGTTCAGGACGCTTCCCCCCCCAGCTTATTCACAGCCCCTGTTGAAAAAGTCTCCCGTTTCCGGGACTAGGCGTGCACTGGGGCCTGCTACGAGACGAGTGGTGGGGACACCCAATTGTCGTCTCGTGACTAACGCACGACAATTGCTAAACCTGTCCACTTTTGAACTGACAGAACTGGGGCATTCCGGCATGCTGGCGTCAAGATGCCGGGGATTCTCAATTCAATGTACTGGGGGTTCGTCTGGAAATAGCTGCGGGCCGCACCGGTAGCTCAGCCTTCTCTAACCAAAGGCCCTCCCCTATCACGGCTGAGCTATCCGCGCGGTTCAGGCCGTTAGCCGGAGGCTAAATGATGTTAACTTATCCAGCTGCGAAGAAAACCATTCTCTGCATCGACAATGATCAAGCGATCTTGCGCTACGAGAAGAAGCTTCTCGAAAGGTCAGGATACGCAGTTCTTGCGGCAAGGTCGGCGCAACAAGGACTCCGACTTGCGACAATGTGCAAGTGCGATGGAGTGCTCCTCGACTACGAGATAAGCGGGATGGGCGGCCACAAGGTGGCTGTCGAAATCAAACGCGTGAGGCCGGAACTGAGGGTCATACTGCTTTCCGGCAGCGAAGTACCAACGCAGGCGTTAGCGTTGGTCGACGCCTGTGTACCTAAGCTTGAGGCAGCCCGGCAGTTGCTACCTATGATTGCTGAGCTTTGCAGTCGGACTCACGAAATGAAACAAGACGGTCAGCTCGGATATCCGCGATAGCAGTCCCGCCCTCCTCACGTTCTTGCAACCGAGCTCCGGTTCGCAATCCACTCCGACACCGACCATCGCGGCAAACATGGGCCGTGAACCAGCCCGCAAGTGCGTAAAGCCGGTCTGCCTCTCTACGGAGGGCGTTACAGACCGGGTTAGCGAACCGACAAGATTCAATATCTACTCACGCCCAGTTCGAGTTGGGAGTATTTCGTCCATCTGTTCCGAAATCCGAACACCGTGTTCAACGTCTGCATCAGGTCAATGAGTGTAATGACGTTTCTTCAACAGTAATCCAGTCCTGGTCGTTGGTTTTGCTCCAAGGGAGTGAGGCTGCGCTTGGGGAACGTCAGTCTTGTTTCGGTGTTGCTGGACTGGATCGCGTGTGAAGGCGCAATCTATCCCACGGTAAATGTGGCATCCGTCTGGGATACCGCAACCAACGGCTTCTTGACTTGGCTCTTGCACTTCAGCCAATCGTGCAAGATGTCAAGATCAACGGGGGGAATGCGGAGAAATTCGCAACCCACTGCTCCATAGTCTCGCGTCCACAAGACACGGGCGTGAACGAGGATGTCCCTCTTTCCGCCGGGCAACAACAAGCGAAACGACAACTCGTCCCCAATCATGAGTTTCTCTTTGGTGTTAAGGCCCACGCCGCCTTGACCAATATTTGTAACGGTCAACGGCACCTTCCGATTGGTGTCGTCCGTCGCAACTAAAGACATCATCAGTGCATGCCGTGCGTATCGGCGGTGGTCACACAACATTCTGGAATAGGCGATCTTTAACGACTTCAACCCGGATTCATCTGTTACAGGTTTCTGAAGGACGACGTGGGCACCGGGAATAGGACAATCTTGAGATGAAATCGCAACAATAGTGGGCTTTCTCCACCTCTCCCACTGCCAAATCTCGTGCAACAGTTCCGAAGAAGCTTCGCCCTCCCAATCGATCACAACAAGATCTGTACATCCTTTGACTAGTACCTTGAAGGCTGTTGAAGGACTTAAACAGATATTCATGCAGATGGAAAGGTTCCGAAGTATTCGAGTGATGGTTTTGAATACCGCGGGGTCCCGGCAAACCAGCAAACACTCAAACGCCATGTCGGCCGTCATATCTGTCTCTCGCGACTATCTCGCATGATGAAAACCTAGTTTTGCGCAAGACCTGTTCTTTGGTTGCATTGCACGTCAGTGCCCACCGCTCAAACACCTAAATAAGTGGTTAACTCTTAAAGCAATTACAAATCGACTGCTGGACGAGGTTCTGTCCAGTTTTCGGACAGTCTTCCTAAATCAGACGATTTTGCAATGGAGCCTGCCTCTTTCTTCCCCAGCACGACTCTGCCGTGGGCATTGACTCGCCAGTCCAAAGAAGTTGCCGTGAAGTCGGATCACGATGGAGGGGAGGCCAACAAGGCGAACGTTAGGCGAGACAGGTGCGAGTGTGAAGAGTCGGTCAGTGGGAGGGGGAGTTTCTTACTTCTTAACTTGGCCAGCGCTATGCTGACTTCTTGCATCGCCTGCTTAATTGACTTCCGAATCCCGATGTATTCATCACGCGCTAATTTCCCGTGCCGGTAATCAAATCGGCAGCTCCGCAAACGCCCGCCAACGGCGGATGCGTCTGCGGGTAAGTAGCCAAATCGCCGATAAATCATCTCCGCGCCTTGTTTTCCTCAAAGCCCGCTTCTCCCACGGCGCAATGAAATAGTCGCCGCCCAACTTTTCCCAGTCAGGGTTTTCGGACCCTGTGCGGAGGATGTACCAGGCCCGGCGGTGCATGGTCTTCCGTTCATCCTGGTAATCTGGTGCAGACCCAGGCAAACTGCCAAGATTCAGGCGGGCGAACGCGCATGAAGATCCTGCTAGTCGAGGATTCGGTCATCGAAAGGCACCAAGTTGGCGGCCATTTGGCGGACTGGGGACTCGACTATGTCGCTGTCGGAAGTGGCCCGGAGGCTGTGAAGCTTTTGGAGGCTCCTGATCCTCCCCATATGGCTCTTCTCGACTGGCTGCTTCCTGGCCTTGACGGCATTGATGTGTGCCGTCGAATCAGAAGACTGGGAGCAAATGGCACATACGTTTACACCGTGATGCTCACCGCAAAGAATCGTAAGCAGGATCTCCTGATCGCCATGGAAGCTGGAGCGGACGACTATTTGGCTAAACCCGTGGATCCTTCGGAGTTGAGAGCCCGAATACTGGCGGGTAAGAGAATACTGGAGCTGCAACAGTCGTTACGTTTTGCCGCAACCCATGATTTCTTAACCAACCTACTGAATCGTTCGGAAATAATTGCAGCGCTCCAAAGGGAATGCTCACGCAGCGAACGCGAAGGCAAGCCGGCTACGGTCATCATGGCTGATATCGACTACTTCAAGCGCATCAATGATTCGCTTGGGCACTCCGCTGGCGACGAGGTGTTGAAGGAAGTGGGCCAGCGATTGAAATCGGACTTGAGACCGTACGACGTAGCCGGACGCTACGGCGGAGAGGAGTTTCTCCTCATTTTACCCGGTTGTGATCTGCTGGTTGGCGTACGCCGTGCCGAAGAGATTCGTAACCTCGTCGCCAGAGACCCTATTCATACTCCGTGTGGGACAGCCTCCGCCACAGTCAGTATCGGCGTCACCGTGACATCCTTCAACGGGGAGCCTATAGTTGCAGATGTCCTCCAGCAGGCGGATGTCGCCTTGTATGCGGCTAAAAAGAACGGAAGAAATAGAGTGGAAGTCTTTTCTGCGATAGCCCATCGCACTAGTCTTGGCCAGAGTTAGGGTCGTAGTCGTGATTGCGTGCGCAATCCAGCGAAGATGAGGAACTGTTCCAGCGCCTATCGTCGGCGCTCACTGAGCGTTTCCCTCCAGAACTACAGGAAGACCGGGACAAGCTCTATGCTGCCCTGCTTGCGGCACCTTGCGGGCTGCGTGCAATGGCAAGAATCTACGATCTTGATGTCAGCATGGCTCTGGACGATCTCGCGTGGCACTTCGGAAACCATAACGATGAGCGTTTTCTGCAAGAAACAGTGACGAGTCTGAGGGAGCTAGAGGCGAATGAGGCGGCAGCTCTCTTCGCTTCGGCCTGGGATATTGCAAGGCCCTACTTGGCTGAAATTGGAGACAAGGACTGGAATGCGGAGGATCCCCACGATTACTTTGACCGAACCGAAATCCAGTCGAGAATTGATCTACTTAACGATGACATGTGGGCCATCTGTAAGGCGTGCGGGGAGCGCGGCCTCATGCAGTACTGGCTGACGTATTCTCGAAAATATCCAGAAAGATGTGTCCAAGAAAACTGAGGCAAGAGCCGAACCGCCGAACCACTTGCCTGCCGCGAAGTCCGGCTGAGTCTGGATCGCATTCACCCCGGGTTGCAGTTCCGCCAGATCGGTCCAACTGCGGCCATTCAAAGGCAGTTCGCGGACCGTGGTCGCATTGACCACG
>JACXTT010012283.1_pt1 | contig 11374 bp, 10 predicted proteins | sample 9270951 | NCBI WGS metagenome assembly JACXTT01 (sample SAMN15532306, study PRJNA645909) | rock metagenome | isolation source: weathered quartz diorite | place: Puerto Rico | collected 2017-06-21 | reverse complement strand
TCGCCGGTACGGTGGGGGACAACTTGTTCAAGATTAAAGATGAAGACCTTGCCGTCGCCGATCTTGCCGGGCGTGGCGGCCTTGCAGATGGCCTCGATGACGCGCTCGACCCGTTCCGCGGGCACTGCGGCTTCCAGCTTGATCTTAGGGAGAAAATCCACCACATATTCGGCGCCGCGATACAGTTCGGTGTGGCCCTTCTGGCGCCCGAAACCGCGCACCTCGGTGACCGTGACCCCCTGCACCCCGATCTCGGACAAGGCCTCGCGGACATCGTCGAGCTTGAAGGGCTTGATGATTGCTGTGACTAATTTCATTTAACCTCCTTAAAATTTATTTCCCACGCTCTCGGTCACGCGACACACCATTCAATAGCGTCCCCCTCATCGGCCTGGCAGACTCAGCCGATTTAGTAGCCTCGGACGTCGATCGTCTGATTACCAACCGTGCCACCGCTTCATGGCCACAAGCTGATGATTAGCAGTTTCTATGCCACGGATAAATTAATATTAAAAACAATTAGTTAAATTAAAACCGGGCGTAGCGCTCGCATGAATGGCACTAATATTGAGCTTAGCTATGGAGGTGCCGCACCAAAACGGTGCGAAATCACCTCGTCAGGGCATTCGTTAAATTCAGGCCCTATACGGCTAGATAGCTGTGCACGTGGTCAGTTTCCATTTCGCAGCCGAGGCCGCTCTTCACAATCTCGCCGCGCGACACAACCAGGTAGTGACCCGCTAGGGCCTTGGCGAAATCGTAATACTGTTCCACCAGCAAGATCGCTATGTCGCCACGCTGCACGAGAAGCCGGATGACCCGCTCGATGTCCTTGATGATGGACGGCTGGATGCCCTCTGTCGGCTCATCGAGAATCAGTAATTTCGGCCGCATCATGAGCGCCCTGGCGATTGCGAGCTGTTGCTGCTGACCGCCGGACAGATCACCGCCCCGCCGATGCAGCATTTCCCGGAGCACCGGAAACAGCTCCAGAATGTCCGTGGGGATGGCACCGGGTCGCGGCCAGACCGCTGAGCCGGTCAGCAGGTTTTCCTCCACCGTCAGACGCGCGAAGATTTCGCGTCCTTGCGGTACGTAGGCCATGCCCAGCTTAGCGCGCTGATGGGGAGGATGCCGGGTGATGTCGCCGCCGCCAAAGGTAATGGCGCCAGAGGCGACCGGCAACACCCCCATCAGGCATTTCAACAGCGTGGACTTGCCCACCCCGTTGCGTCCCAGCAGCGCGGTGCAGGCGCCTTGCGGGGCGCTGAAGCTAATATCGCGCAGGCTGTGGCTGCCGCCGTAATAGTGATTGATCTTTGTGACGGTGAGCATGAGTCAGCGCCCTAAATACACTTCAATAACCCGCTCATCGGCCTGGATCTTTTCCATCAGACCCTCCGCGAGCACGCTGCCTTCGTGCAACACGGTGATCTTATGTGCGATCTGACTGACAAATTTCATATCGTGCTCGACCACTATAATGGTATGCGTGCCGGCCAGGGTTTTCAGCAACTCGGCAGTGCGCTCGGTTTCCTCCTCGGTCATGCCCGCGACCGGTTCGTCCACCAACAATAGCTTCGGTTCCTGCATCAGCAGCATGCCGATTTCCAGCCACTGCTTTTGCCCGTGCGACAACAGGCCCGCCGGCCGATGCGCCTGAGCGGTCAAGTTGATCAGCGCCAAGGTCTCGGCAATGCGCCCGCTTTGCGCGGCATCCAGTGCGGCGAGCAGGCTGCGCCAGACCGATTTGTCGGTCTTCAAGGCCAGCTCAAGATTCTCGAATACCGTGTGATTTTCAAACACGCTGGGGCGTTGAAATTTTCTGCCGATGCCGGCATGGGCGATCTCGGGTTCCGTCAGCTTGGTGAGATCCGTCGCGCCGTCAAAAAATACCTCCCCACGGTCCGGCCGGGTCTTGCCGGTGATGACATCCATCATGGTGGTCTTGCCCGCACCGTTCGGACCAATCACGCAACGCAACTCGCCCCATTCGATCATCAGTGATAAATTATTGAGCGCCTTGAAGCCGTCAAAGCTCACCGACACGCCATTCAGATAGAGGACGATGTCGTGCCGGTGCGGATGTTCGGCTTGGGGTACGTTGAGATTTTGCGTCATGCGAGTGCGCTCAGCGACGGGAACGCCATACGCTTATCAGACCCATGGCGCCTTTGGGCATGAATAACGTCACCAGGATAAACAGCAGCCCTAGAAAATACAGCCATATCTCCGGAAACGCCACGGTCAGCCAGCTCTTGGCGCCATTCACTATGCCCGCGCCCAGGATCGCACCAGTGAGGCTGCCGCGTCCGCCCAAGGCTACCCAGATGGCGATTTCGATGGAATTGGCCGGCGACATCTCGCTGGGGTTGATGATGCCTACTTGCGGGACATACAAGGCCCCGGCGATGCCGCACAACACCGCCGATAAGGTCCACACGAACAGTTTGTAGTAAAGCGGATCGTAGCCTGAAAACATCAGGCGGCTCTCGGCGTCGCGGATGGCGGTAAGCACCCGGCCCAGCTTGGAGCAGATGATGAATCGGCACAGCAGCAGCACGGCAAATAGTGTGCAGGCGGTGATGACGTACAGGCCCACTTTGGTATGAGGATCGGCCAGCGAAAATCCCAAGATGCGCTTGAAGTCGGTGAAGCCGTTGTTGCCACCGAAGCCGGTCTCGTTTCTGAACAACAACAGCATGAAGGCGAAGGTGAGGGCCTGGGTGATGATAGAGAAATATACGCCCTTCACCCGCGAGCGGAAGGCGAAATAGCCGAACACGAACGCCAGCAGGCCGGGCGCCAGAACCACCATCAGTAGGGCGAAACCGAAGTGATCCGAACCGAACCAGTACCAGGGTAGTTCCTTCCAATCCAGAAACACCATAAAATCCGGTAGGTCGCTGCCGTAGACGCCGTCGCGTCCAATCTCGCGCATCAGGTGCATGCCCATCGCGTAGCCGCCCAGGGCGAAAAACAGCCCGTGTCCCAAGCTTAAAATCCCGGCGTAGCCCCAGATCAAGTCCATGGCGAGCGCCACGATGGCGTAGCACAGGATCTTGCCGAGCAGCGTCACCATGTGATCGGGCACGTACAAGGGGTGACCGGATGAAAGTCCGAGGTTGAGCAGCGGCACGACCACCGCCAGCAGTAGTAACGCACCAGAAAATGTCAGCCAGCCCTTTATGCCATATAACCGCGTTAGCACGCTCATGGAATCAACTCTCGGCGCTGCGGCCCTTGAGCGCGAACAGCCCTTGCGGACGTTTCTGAATAAACATGATGATCAGTGCGAGAATAATGATCTTGCCCAGCACGGCGCCGGCGTAGGGCTCCAGAAATTTATTGATCTCGCCCAGACCCAGCGCCGCGACCACGGTGCCGGCGAGTTGGCCAACGCCGCCCAACACCACCACCATGAAGGAGTCTACGATGTAACCTTGGCCAAGCTCGGGGCCGACGTTGCCTATCTGAGAAAGCGCGCAACCGCCCAGCCCGGCGATGCCGGAGCCCAAACCAAAGGTGAGCACATCCACTTTTGCAGTGGGGATGCCCATGCAGTCGGCCATGCTGCGGTTCTGGGTGACGGCGCGCACGTACAAGCCGAGCCGCGTGCGGTTGAGCATCGCCCATACCAGGATTACGACAAACAGGGCAAACAATATAATGACGATGCGGTTGTACGGCAGCACCAGGCCGGTCATGACCGGCCAACCGCCCGACATCCAGGCCGGATTCGCCACCTCGACGTTTTGCGCGCCAAACAACACGCGCACGGTCTGGATCAACAGCAAGCTGATCCCCCAGGTGGCGAGCAAGGTCTCCAGCGGCCGTCCGTACAGGTGACGTATGACGCTGCGCTCCAAGGCCATGCCGACCAGTGCCGCCGTGATAAAGGACACCGGCACCGCGGCCAGGAGATAACCGTCAAAAGCAGTCGGCCAGTAGTTTCTAAATGCTATTTGCACGACATACGTCGCGTACGCGCCGATCATCAGCAGTTCGCCGTGGGCCATATTGATGATGCCCATCAGGCCAAAGGTGATAGCCAACCCCAAAGCGGCGAGCAACAGGATGCTGCCCAGACTCAGCCCGTTGAAGGCGTGATTCACATACCCCACCCACTTGAGCCTGGCGTCCACCGCCAGCAGGGCGGAGTGCAGCGCCTGACGCACTGCGGCATCGGTCTCCAATGGATTGCCGTCCGCATCTTTTTCCAGCCGCCCTAGCAATAACGACTTGGTGTTATTACTGGGGCTTTGCGTCAAATCTCTGATCGCCTTGAGCCGCATAGCAGGTTCTGCGGCGCGCAATTGCAGACCAGCCTGGGCGGCAAGCAGGGCGGCCTTGACCGTAGCGTCTTGCTCGAGCTGCAAGCGGCGCTCGATCAGCGGCAGCACTGCTTCACTGACGTTCTTTTGCAATTCTATCGCGGCGGCGAGCCGTAGCGCCCGCTCCGGCGCTGCGAGCCGCAGCGCCGCGATGGCGGTGCCGAGCCGCTGACGCAGGCGGTTATTGATGGTTATCTTTTGTAAATTACCCGGCGTTGGCGAAATGGCTTGCAGGGTCAGTGCGTTCATGATGCCGGCTTGGGTTGCGATCACCACCGTTTTATTTTCGGCGACATGCAGTGTCCCCGCCAACAGCGCCTCCAACACCGGTAACGACGTAACGTCGCCGGTGTTTACCAATTGCTCAAGCGCGCTGATCTTGGCACCGGTCTCTCCGGCGGCGAGCGTACTCAGGGTCGCAGCGTCCATCGCCCACACCCGGCCCGTCAGCACGATTAACAGCAGCACCAATACATTCCGCCAGTTGGAGAAATTCGTTTTCATCGTTTACCGTGGAAACAAAAAAAGAAGGCCGGTCTCAACATCGTCCCGGCCTAAATATCTGTCAATACGCTTTTTTGGAGAACTATTACTTGTCGGATTTCTTCTCGTTGCCGGGGATGTAGGGACTCCAGGGCTGGGCGCGGATCGGTCCGTTGGTCTTCCAGACGATATCGAACTGGCCGTTATCCTGCACTTCGCCGATCATCACCGGTTTGTGCAAGTGGTGATTGGTCTCGTCCATCTTCAACGCAAAGCCGGAGGGGGCCTTGAAGGTCTGACCCGCCATCGCCTTGCGCACCGCGTCCACATCGGTGCTGCCGGCCTTTTTGACCGCGTTGGCCCACATGTGTATGCCGACATAGGTGGCTTCCATCGGATCATTGGTGACGCGCTTATCACCACCGGAGAGGTTAGCCTTCTTCACGTAGGCCTTCCACTTGGCCACAAAGGCGTCGTTTTCCGGCGCCTTGACTGACATGAAATAATTCCACGCGGCGAGGTGGCCGACCAACGGTTTGGTATCAATACCGCGCAGCTCTTCCTCACCCACCGAGAAGGCGATGACCGGCACGTCGGTGGCCTTCAAGCCTGCGTTCCCCAGCTCTTTATAGAACGGCACGTTGGAGTCGCCGTTGATGGTGGAGATGACCGCGGTCTTGCCGCCGGACGCGAACTTTTTGATATTGCCGACGATGGTTTGATAGTCGCTGTGGCCAAAGGGCGTGTAGACTTCTTCGATGTCCTTCTCCGCTACGCCTTTGGACTTCAGGAAGGCGCGCAGGATTTTGTTGGTGGTGCGCGGGTAGACGTAGTCGGTACCGAGCAGATAGAAGCGCTTGGCCGCTCCGCCCTCTTCGCTCATCAGATATTCCACCGCTGGGATCGCCTGCTGGTTGGGCGCCGCGCCGGTGTAGAACACGTTTTGCGACAGCTCCTCGCCCTCGTATTGCACCGGATAAAACAGCAAGCCGTTCAGTTCTTCAAACACCGGCAGCACCGATTTGCGCGATACCGAGGTCCAGCAGCCGAACACCACGGCGACCTTGTCCTGGGAGATCAACTGACGAGCCTTTTCCGCGAACAGCGGCCAATTGGAGGCCGGGTCCACCACCACCGGCTCGAGCTTGCGGCCCAACACACCTCCCGCCCTGTTGATTTCCTCTATGGTCATCAGGGCGACGTCTTTCAGCGAGGTCTCGCTGATCGCCATGGTCCCGGACAGTGAGTGCAGGATGCCGACCTTGATGGGCGGTTCTTCGGCTGCCGCCGTCCCGGCGCCCAATATGCTCAGCAGCGCGACAAATGCGACCGAGTGGATCGTCACCACTATTTTATGGAACATGATTAGCCTCTTGGGTATTCGTTTAGGTTCGACGCCGGTTATTTGCTGAACTCAAAGACGTAACCGATGTTGAGCACCACATCGTTGTCTTGATCCACACCGTTGCGATCCTTGCCGCCGATCACGTAGGTGATGCCAGCCGTCGCACCGGTGTTGCCGATGGGATGCGAGAGGTTGAGATCAAGATGCCTGAAGGCGAAGTTTTCCGAGCTGCTGGCGATGTATTTACCGCTGTCCTTGTAGTGGTAGTAACCCAAGGTGGCGCCGAAGCTAAAATCCATCGGTAAGGCGGTTTTGTAACCCAGCGTCCAATAGGTGTCGCCCTTATTACCCCACACCACGTCGTCGGTCAGATATTTAAAGCCCAAGGTAACCGGTCCGGTGCCGACGGTGCCCACTGCCTCCAGGCCATCAAAGTTGTCCAGATGAATGTAGACATACTTAATGAGGCCTATGGAATAATTAACTGGCCCTGCACTGCCCGCATAACCACCATAGAAATCATTTTCAAAGCCATTGGATTTACCCGGGTCCGCATAACCCAGATTGGAGCCCCAGTAGCCCAGATAGAAGCCGCTGTCGTGGGTGTAATCAACACCACCCTGTATCGAAGGCTCATCGTTCTCCGGCACCGTGGTGATACCGCGCAGGATATACTTGGAATAAATCCCAATATTACCGGTGAAGGCGGCCTCTGCGGTGGGCGCGGTGATGAATGTCAGGCTGGTCAATGCCGCAGCGAATGCCATAACAGACAGGTTTAGTTTTTTTATCATGATTTAGGTCTCCGAGCGTGTTGTTGTGAATGTCCGAAGAGACCTAGGCAGTTTTCATGCCATCGATTTTTATTATAATAAAATTAATTACTTACAATTTATTTGTCGCAATACAATATCCTCCGTATGCACTGTTTCAATGCGCACCCAAGGCCGTTGCACTTGTTTAAAGCAAGGGGTGTGGCAGGTAGTGTAAAGCAGCTACTCCCGCCTAGACAGCGGGAGTAGCCAAAGACGAGGGGCTAATCGAATGTCATGGACGCCGTAACGAAGAACGCGTCATTGGAGATGTTTTTGCTCTTTCCCGTAGCATCGCTGATGGTGTAGAGCGCCGCGTCGGCATCTGTGTCGCTGTAGGCGGCAGTTAAAGTGACGCCACCCAGCTCCCCAGACAGACTGACCTTGTAATCGGTGTAGTCGAGATCACCATAATTTTTTATCTTTTGGTGACCGATATGCAGACCCAGTAGCAGCTTTTCCATGATCTCATAGCTTACGTTGGCCTCGATGTAGCCGGATCCTTGCGAATCACCGTTGGGAGGGCTGAAAGTAGCACTGTTTACGCCGTAGTAGTCAGTGAGGGTGTGGGAGTATTTGACATTCAGAAACTTGTAAGTGAGCCCCGCCGTAGCCTCCAGCGTGTGGTATTTCTCATCGGGCGCGGCATTAAATTTGCCGCCGGGGTAAAGATATCCCAACAACGCTACGTTATAACCGAAATCGTCGCTGATGCTGCCGTTGTAGCCGCCATATAAATCCCACTCCAGATTGGTGTTGTTGTAGCTATTACTGCTGATGGTCGAGACCCAGGTACCCAGATAAAAGCCGCTGGGATGAACCCAGTCCACGCCGCCCTGGATGGCCGGCTCGTCCCAGGTTTGCGAAATGCCGCGAAAGATGTAGTTGCTGGTTAAGGCGAAATTACCGGTCAGCGTATACGGGGGGGCGGGTGTCTCCTCAGCGAAACCGGCCAGAGGGCTTAGGCCCAAACCGCAGATGAGTAAGGTTTTTATTGATGTTTGCATAGCGCATCTCCCAAGGTTAAGGTTAAGGTGGCTGCAGTATGATAGGTCAAACAGGGCTTTTTACAAGCTATTTAGCGGCGTTTACAGCAAACCTTGCTTGATGATGAACGCCTCGACCTCCGGCAGGCCCACGCCGGTCTTGAGATTGGTGAACACAAAGGGCCGTTCGCCGCGCATCTTGCGTGCATCGCACTCCATCACCTCAAGCGATGCGCCCACATAGGGCGCGAGATCCATCTTGTTGATAATCAGCAAATCGGACTTGGTGATGCCCGGGCCGCCCTTGCGCGGAATCTTGTCGCCGGCGGCGACGTCAATCACATAGAGTGTCAGATCAGATAACTCCGGGCTAAAAGTGGCCGCCAAATTGTCGCCACCACTCTCCACCAAGACCAGATCAAGATCGGGAAAGCGTTGGCCCAATTGCGCCACGGCGGCGAGATTCATCGAGGCGTCCTCGCGAATGGCGGTGTGCGGGCAACCGCCGGTCTCCACCCCGATGATGCGCTCCTCGGCGAGCGCGCCGCTACGGATCAGAAATTGCGCGTCTTCGTAGGTATAGATATCGTTGGTGACCACCGCAATCTGATAACGCTCGCGTAACCGCTTACACAGGGCATCCACCAGCGCGGTCTTGCCGGAGCCGACCGGCCCGCCAACCCCAATCCGTAACGGTGACATTGCGGTCTGTGTGGAGGGTGTGCTCATGAGCGGAATAAACGGCTGTACTGCGCCTCGTGCCGCGCGCTTGCCAGCGCCAGCCCCGGCGCTAACGCGCCGATTTCGTCATCGGAGATCTGCAATCCCTGTTGCACCACTTCGGGGATAATCTCCGTAGCACGGCAAAGCAGGCGCTGGCCGGCGCTTTGCCCTAATGGTGTTAATTTCATTGCGGCCGTCGTTTGGTTTTCCACCCACGCCCACAGGTAACCGATGGCTGTCTCAGGCAATGGAATAGTCCATCTCAGCGCCGCTAACGCAAACAGGTTAGCGAAACTCGCACAGGGATGCGTTGCCCATGTCTGAGCCTCGGCAATCCCTAATTCGCTGAGCAGCCGCGCCAGGGCCATGCCCAGTTGCTGATCTTCGCATTGCAGCTCGGCGCTCTCGCGGCTGGCATGCAGAAACGCGCTCCAGTATTCCAGGGCCGCCGCGTCCCGCCGCTGCCAGGCAGTGTAAAAACGCGCCAGCACCGGCACGTCCAGGCGGCAAAGGGTGTGGGTCAACAGGCCCTGTATCCAATCCGCGGCGCCCTCTTCATCGCACACCCAACCCTGGTCCACCGCCCACTCCAATCCTTGCGAATAGGCGTAGGCGCCGACCGGCAACGTGGGGCTCGCGAGCCGCATGAGATGCAGCAAGGACCTATGGCCGAGCGGGGGGCTAATCATGTTCATGGTGAACAGGTGTCTCTTGGTAGGCGCCGCCTTCGGGTTCAAAAGGCACCCGTTCGCTGAACAAGCTCAGCCCCATCTCGCGCACCAGGTCATCCAATACGTGGTCGTGCAGATAGCGCAACCAAGTGTGGCCGATCTCCAGCACCACGTGGCGATTGCCGAGGTGATAGGCGGCACGCGCCAGCCGCAGCGGGCTGTTGGTAAAGGCGGTGGAAACCTCTTCGGGCGCGGCATGAACCTCTATCAGCAGACCCCCTTCCGCACGTAACACATCGTGTTGCCGGAGTACGGCGCCACGCGGCAATCGCAACGCCGCCTCACGGCCATCGTCTAGTCGCACCCGCTGGCGGCTCTTCCGGCGTGACTCGAAGGGCAAGGTCAATGTGGCCTGACAGATTTCATCCGTTGCTATGCGTTCGGTAACCTGCAACAGGTTCCCGTTTGAAGGCTGATCCCGGTCTGCTGAATTCATGTTTCCTTAAAATAAAAAATAGCGCTGTGCGAGCGGCAATTCTGAAGCCGGTTCGCAAATCAACAACTGACCGTCGGCGCGCACTTCATACGTTTGCGCGTCCACTTCGATGCGCGGCTGATAATTGTTGTGCACAAGATCGGCCTTGCGCACCGTGCGCGTACCGCGTACCGCCACCAGCCGTTTGCGTAAATCTAATGGCTTACCTACTCCCCTCTTAAGTGCTGTCTGCGAGACGAAGGTTACACTGGTCGTCGTGCGCGCCCCGCCCAGTGCGCCGAACATGGTGCGGTAATGCACCGGCTGCGGAGTGGGGATCGAGGCATTGGGATCGCCCATCGGCGCCGCCGCGATCATCCCGCCCTTGATAATGAGCGCAGGCTTTGCACCAAAAAACGCAGGACGCCAGAGCACAATGTCGGCGAGCTTGCCGGTTTCAATCGAACCCACCTCATGACTGATGCCATGGGTAATGGCCGGATTGATGGCGTATTTGGCGATGTAACGCTTGGCGCGGAAATTGTCGTGGCGTGCATTATCTTCGGGCAGCGCACCGCGCTGCACCTTCATCTTGTGCGCCGTCTGCCAGGTGCGGGTAATCACCTCGCCGACCCGGCCCATGGCCTGCGAGTCGGAGGAGATCATACTGAAGGCGCCGAGGTCGTGCAGGATGTCCTCGGCGGCGATGGTCTCGCGTCGGATGCGCGACTCGGCAAAGGCGACGTCTTCAGGGATGCCGGGGTCCAGGTGATGACAGACCATCAGCATGTCGAGATGTTCGTCCACGGTGTTGACAGTGTAGGGCCGCGTGGGATTGGTGGAAGACGGCAACACATTGGCTTCACCACACGCCTTGATGATGTCCGGCGCATGGCCGCCGCCCGCACCTTCGGTGTGATAGGTGTGTATCGCGCGCCCCTTGAAGGCGGCGAGGGTATCCTCGACAAAACCGGATTCGTTCAAAGTATCGGTGTGTATCGCCACCTGCACGTCGTATCTCTCGGCAACGTCGAGACAGTTATCAATCGCGGCGGGCGTGGTGCCCCAGTCCTCGTGTAATTTAAGACCGATGGCGCCGGCCTCGATCTGCTCCTCCAATGCAATCGGCTGGCTGGCGTTGCCCTTGCCGAGAAAGCCGAGATTCATCGGCAATTCTTCAGCGGCCTGCAACATGCGCTGTATATACCACGGACCCGGCGTGCAGGTGGTGGCATTGGTGCCCGCCGCCGGACCGGTGCCGCCGCCGATCATGGTGGTGACGCCCGACATGAGCGCGTCTTCGATTTGCTGCGGGCAGATAAAATGGATGTGGCTGTCTATCGCGCCGGGTGTGGCGATCAGTCCTTCGCCGGCAATCACCTCGGTGCCCGCGCCGATGATGATAGTGATACCGGGCTGCACGTCCGGGTTGCCGGCCTTGCCGATGGCCGCGATGCGCCCGTCTTTGATCCCGATGTCGGCCTTGACGATGCCCCAGTGATCGAGGATCAAGGCATTGGTGATCAGCGTGTCCACCACCTCGTT
>JACXTT010012282.1_pt1 | contig 11374 bp, 6 predicted proteins | sample 9270951 | NCBI WGS metagenome assembly JACXTT01 (sample SAMN15532306, study PRJNA645909) | rock metagenome | isolation source: weathered quartz diorite | place: Puerto Rico | collected 2017-06-21 | reverse complement strand
GGTGTGTATTCAGCTTTGGTAACGGGACGATGGCCCATAATGGCAATGGCTACCTCGTCTTTAGTGATGACGGCCTCGTGAGTTACCCACTCGTAACTGGCTTCGGGGTATAGCGGGCGAAGACCGGTTCCATCGGCCATAACGGTCCAGGTGCGTTGAGGCGATTTACCGCCGGTTTCCCAGCAGAACACGATTTCGCCGGGAACCCATGGGTTCACCTGGATATGGCCTATCTGGAAGGGTACGGATACGATGTACTTGATAGCGCCTGTGTTTACGTCCATACTGATGAGCCCTGAGGGGCCTGCACCCATATTACGGGGGCCAAAGGCAGGTTCAATTTTGGCATTGGCAGCAAGGTGTTTGGCGGCTTCGGTTTTGCCTACGCGGCCGTAAACTACCTGCTCATCGGCATCGAGGGCCATATCATTGCCGGGGTTCATTTCAACGGGGATGGTGCCGCAAAGGCGTTGGTATTCGCTGGCGGGCTTCATTTTACCGGCCTTGCTGTCGGCGAATACCTTAGCAAGGTCGACCACCATGATGTTGATAGCCGTTGGGCCACGACGAGGCGCAGCTGCGGCACCCGGAGCAGTTTGTCCCGGTGTACCGATAGGTGTCGATTCGGCATCGGGATTAACGTTGCGCATGAAGTAAAGCTTCATGCTTTTGCGGGCAAGGCAAAGCATACCGGTATAGCCGCCTTCGGTAACCTGCACGATGTCGCCGGTCTGTTCGTTCACGGCCATGGCTTCGTTTTTAGCTCGGCCGGAGCGGAAGATGAGCCACTGGCCGTCGGAAGTCCACTGCGGGTGGGTTTGGTATATTTTGGAGTCGCCGTTTGGGGTACTGGTTAAAAAGGTGAGCATGGTGCCTGTCACAGGGTCTTTCACCAGCTTCTTTTCGGATGGAAAACGGCGGCCGATTTGAGCATTCGCGCTAAGCGATACTATCGCGGAAGCACATAAGGCTGCTAAAAACAGTGATGATGTTTTCATTGTATGGTTTGGTTTATTGCGTTGGTTAGTCGACCGCTATTATAGGGTTTATTTGGATATGATGATGCAATAATTTCAATACACTAAGCTAATCTACAATGCTTTGATACACCAGGTTCTTGTATTTGCCGATGAGGGTCTCATCCCAGTTACTATCTACCTGCGACATAAAGATACAGATCAGATCCTCTTTAGGGTCTATCCAGTAACGGGTGTAAAAGGCGCCATCCCAACCGTAGCTGCCAAGACTCTCCAACTCGTCGAACACACCATGTTGGGTACGGATGCCGAAACCGAGGCCAAATTTATCGCCCATAATGCCATTGTGGGCAAAGGAGGTGTAGATGAAGATATCGCCGATGGAGTTGGATGTCATCAGTTCGACCGTCTTGCGGCTCAAAATACGGGTGCCGTTGAATTGGCCTTTATTGAGCAGCATCTGCGCGAAGTGGGAGTAATCCGTGGCTTTAGATACCAAACCGGCACCGCCTTCAAAGTAGGTTTTCTTTTTGGCGTAAGGGAAGTACTTAGTTACCTTGTTGAGTTTGCCATCGCGGCCCAAAACATACAGACTTGCCAACCGCGGGAACTTGCTTTCGGGAAGGCTGAAGTAAGTATCGTTCATACAAAGGGGTGCGAGGATATGGTCGTGAATGTAGGCATCGAGAGTTTGGTGGCTCAGTACCTCAACCAGGTAGCCCAGCACATCAACCGACATTCCGTAATGGAACTCAGTTCCGGGTTGACATATCAGCGGCAATTTGGCAAGGGCCTTTATCTTATCGCCAATGGTGCCTTCGGTTGGCAAAAGGCCAACGGTCATTCCGGCGGGGTCGTAGTACTTCTTCTGCAGCGGGTCCCCGTAGGTGATGCCGGATGTATGGTTGAGTAGTTCGCGGATGGTGATCTCGCTTTTGGCGGGAATGAGCATGGTGCTGTCGCCGGTTGGCGCTTTGATCACCACTTTTGGATTTTTGAACTCGGGGATGTATTTGGATATAGGGTCGGTGAGGAGGAATTTGCCTTGTTCGTAGAGCGTCATCACGGCAACGGAGGTTACGGCTTTGGTCATGGAGGCGATGCGGAACTCGGCGTTGAGGGGCATAGGTTTAGCCGACTCGATATCCTGCATCCCGAAGGACTTGTAATAGGCCAGCTTGCCATGCCTCGCGATAAGCGCAACCATGCCGGGCATCCGGCCACTTTTGATGGATTCTTTCATGGCAGAGTCTATCCGCGCGAGGCGCGAAGAAGACAAGCCCAGGGTTTCGGGTTTGGCGGGTTGCAGGCTTTGCGCCTGAATTGTCATCGCCGAAAGGCAAAACAGCAAAAGGGCGCCGAGGCATTTATTGGTCATGATGGGTTGGTAATTGGTTTTGTTGCGAAAGGTACACATCGTAAGCACCAAATGCAAAAGCTAAGCGATGTGCAGGCGATGGGTGGCGATATGATCGATCTCGCCGGGGTTATGGCTAACGATGATGGCGGTGGCTTCGATTTCGTGGATGATGTCGGCCAGGTCGCTGATGAGTTCGGTGCGCATATCGTGGTCGAGGGCCGAAAAGGGTTCGTCCATCAGCAGAAGTTTGGGTTTCGTAGCCAGGGCGCGCAGTATGGCCAAACGTTGCTGTTGACCTCCCGAAAGGAACTCCGGCTTGTGTTTGGTGAGTGTTTCGAGTTTGCCGAAATGGAGCAGGCGGTCGATCCATTCCGCATCATCAGTAGCGTATTGCAGGTGTTGCAGCACCGTCATGTTAGGGAAGAGGGCGTAGTTTTGGAAGACGAAGCCGACGCCACGTTTTTGAACGGGCAGGTTGAATTTTTGTTCAGTATCCAGCCAAAGCTGTCCTTCGAAGGAAAGGCGGCCCTTTTCGGGGATGATGAGCCCGGCGATGATCTTGAGCAGGGTGGTTTTACCCGCGCCGGACAGGCCCGAAACTTTGGTAATGGAGCCGGTGGTTATCCAGTTATCCACCTTAAGCGTTTGGTGCCCGGCGTAGGTGCGCATCTGCTTTTCGATGTTGATGGCTATCATTCCAAAGGGCTTTTGGCCTGGCGGCGGTTAAAAATGAAGACGGCTATCACGATAACAAAGGTGAGCGCGAACAGGATAAGCGAGTAGTTGTTGGCAGAAGTGTAATCCATGTTCTCCACGGCATCGTAAATGGCGATGGAGGCTACTTTGGTAACGCCGGGAATATTGCCGCCTATCATGAGTACCACGCCGAACTCGCCCAGTGTATGGGCAAAGGTGAGTACGATGGCGGTGAGTAGCGAAGGCAGAATATTAGGTAACAGCACTCTGCGGAAGGTTTCCATTTCGGATTTGCCGAGGGTGTACGAAGCCTGAGATAATGATAAAGGTAGTTGCTGCAAAGCCGATTTTACAGGGCCTATCATAAAAGGCAGGCTGTAGATAACGGAAGCGACAATTAATCCCGGAAAGGAAAAAACGAGTTGTACATTGAAAGTTTGAGCCAGCCAGTGCCCGAAGCCTTGTTTGGGACTAAATGCCAGCAAGAGGTAAAAGCCCAGAACAGAAGGCGGAAGTACCAGCGGCATGGTAATGAGCGCATCGAGCAGGGTTTTGATGAAGGAGCGGCCTTTTGACAACCAATAGGCAAGTGGCAAACTTATCACCAACAGTATGGCGGTAGTTATCGCGGCAAGCTTAAGGGTTAACCAAATTGGCGACCAATCCATCAGAAAAAGGGTTGTGTTGAATTATGGCACAAGATAGCCGTATTTTTTGAATATGGCTTTAGCAGGCGAAGATAAGAGGTATTTGTAAAACTTTTGGCTTGGCGCGAGGTTGGTTTGGTCGGTATGTTTGATGATGACCATACCTTGTTCGATGGGAGCGTAAAGCTTCTTATCCACCGCCGCCCAATAGAGTTTGGTGATTTGGTTGCCATCCATCAGCAGCGATTGGCTGGTGAAACCAAAGCTCACCACGCCGTTAGTAATATAGGTGTTCACCTGCGCGATGCTTTCGCCGGACACCAGTTTGTTCTTTGACTTATCGAGAATACCAAGTTTGGTCAATGCTTCAGTCGCAGCTTTGCCGTAAGGCGCAATGGCAGGATTACCGATGGCCACTTTGCCGATATCATTTTTGAGGATGAGCGTTTGCCAATGTTTCAGATCGAGGTTTTGGGTGCTGCAAACGATCAGGCTACCTGAGGCATAAACTACCGGCTTATCAACAGCAAAACCATCGGTAAACAAACCTTGCGGGAAGTTCATATCGGCAGAAAAGAATATATCGAAAGGCGCGCCGTTTTTGATCTGCGTAACCAGGTTACCCGATGAACCGATGATAGGTTCGACGGTGATTCCGGTACGCTTGTTGAAATCGGCACCTAAAACTTTGATAACAGATTGCAGATTAGCGGCTACGGCTACTTTTATGCTTTGCGCGACGCTGAACTGCGCCAGTAAAACGGCCAATAATAGCAACAATGATCTTTTGATGTTCATCATAAACAGAAAGGTTGATGCGCAAATATAGGCTTTATGTTGCAGGTTGTTTCAGCATATTCAGGGCATCATCGCAGGTAATTTCCTTATTATAAACCTGCGAGCCGGGCTGTTGCAATTTACCGCCTTCGCGCAGTGTGCCTGTATCAACTGCGGCAAAGCCAATTTCCTGTATCAGGTGAGATACTTTGGCCTTGGCCCGTTTACTATCGCCCGCTACAAAAATGGCACGTCGCTCCCTCAGGGGCAGTTCGCGGTGGCCGCTTTCGGCAAGGTGCCTGAAATTGATGGTGTTGAAGGCTTTTACAATAATGGCCCCGGGCAGCTTATCGGCAGTAGCCTCGCTTGATGTGGCTTCACCCAGGTCGACCAGCTTGCCGCCTTTGCCGTAATGGTTCATGGCGTCGATCACAATTTTGCCTTCGAGCAGGGTGGGGTCGGGTAGCGCGTCGGGGCTGCTCCAGGGTACGGCCAGCAAAACAACTTCGCCAAATTCGGCGGCATCATTTACGCTTAGCGCGATGGCGTTATCGCCCAGCGAGGCGACATGTTCTTTGAGCGAATCGGGGCCGCGCGAATTACTGATGGCAACAGGGTGCCCGGCTTTAACAAACAAGTTGGCAAGCGTGGTGCCGATCTTGCCGGCTCCTATAATTCCTATCTTCATAAACCAGTTTTTTGAGTTGGAAAGTAAAAACAGGTAGAGTTTCAAACAAATTCTATTGATTTTGTAGATTTTATACAGAGTTAACACATAAGTATATGCGATTGTTTTTTTATAAAATGGTAATAATTTTATTATATAATTGTAAAAAATGAAATTTCTATAATAAATACCATATCTTTATTGAATAATGTGAAAAAAAAGGCAAACATTTTATAATTTTCATCATAATGTCTAATTTAGTCATCACACCTTTTTAGTAAAAATGGAGCAAACTGATTGGAACCAACAGGGCTTGTACAGACCTGAATTTGAACACGACTCGTGCGGAACGGGGTTTTTAGCCAACATAAATGGGCACAAATCAAACCAGATAATTGTTGATGCACTTACCATATTAGAAAATATGGAACACCGCGGCGCCTGCGGATGCGATCCGCTTAGCGGCGACGGCGCAGGCATACTGATACAACTTCCACATGAGTTTTTTATGGAAGAATGTACCAGCCTTGAAATTAGCCTGCCCGAACCGGGCGAGTACGGCGTGGGTATGACCTTCTTTCCGAAGGACCCTGCTGCGAAGAAAGCCTGCCGTAACATTATAAAAAATGCTGTTGAAAAGCTTGGCCTGCATATTTTAGGTTACCGTAAAGTGCCTGTAAATTCAAGTGGCATTGGTGAAACGGCACGCGCTGCCGAACCTGATATTGAGCAATTGTTCATTGCCCGTCCGCATCATATCATCAATCCTGATGATTTTGAGCGCAAGCTGTATGTGCTTCGCCGTTACATCACCAAAACAGTAAGCGAAACTATCAAGGATGCGCATGAGATATTCTATTTCACTTCGCTATCCTGCAAAACTATTATATATAAAGGTCAGCTAACCACTTACCAGGTGCGCCAATACTATACCGATTTGAGCGATCCGCGCATGGCATCGGGTTTTGGTATGATACATTCACGTTTCTCTACCAATACCTTCCCGGCATGGCGTTTGGCACAGCCATTCCGCATGATTGCGCATAATGGCGAGATCAATACTTTAACAGGTAACTTAAACTGGTTCTATTCGGGTTTGAAATCGTACATGTCGCCATTCTTCACACAGGAAGAGATGGAAATGTTGTTGCCCGTTATCGATAACAATCAATCGGACTCGGCTTGTTTGGATAATATAGTTGAGGTACTGTTGCACTCGGGCCGCTCATTACCACACGTAATGATGATGCTGGTTCCCGAAGCATGGGATGGCAACGAGCAGATGGATCCGATTAAAAAAGCCTTCTACGAATACCATGCTACCTTGATGGAACCATGGGACGGACCTGCAGCCTTAACATTTACCGATGGTAAACAAATAGGCGCGTTGTTAGACCGTAATGGTTTACGTCCGCTGCGTTATGTGGTGACCAGCGATGGCCGTATCATCGTAGCATCGGAAGCAGGTGTTTTAGCTTTGGACGAAGCTACCGTAGTTCGCAAAGGCCGTTTACAGCCCGGTAAAATGCTGTTGATAGATACAGCGCAAGGTAAAATAGTTACCGACGACGAGATAAAAAGAAGAATTGCCGGCGCGCAGCCTTATGGCCGTTGGTTAGAAAATTATAAGATACGTTTGGAAGAACTGGCTGAGCCGCGTTTGACTTTCTCGAGCTTAGCTCCCGATTCGGTATTCAAATACCAGCAGGTGTTTGGCTATTCGCGCGAGGATATCGAAACCATTATTATGCCGATGGCGATTGATGGTAAAGAGCCCGTTGGTTCGATGGGCACCGATGTGCCGCTGGCGATATTGTCGGACAGGCCACAGCATTTATCGAGCTATTTCAAACAGTTCTTCGCACAGGTAACCAATCCGCCGATAGACCCTATCCGCGAGCGTTTGGTAATGAGCCTGGCTACCTTTATAGGTAACAACGGCAACCTGTTGGACGAGGACAAAATGCATTGCCATTGCGTAACGCTGAAGCAACCCGTACTTAATAATTATGAGTTAGAAAAGCTGCGTAGTATTGATACCGGCCTGTTCCATGCCAAAACACTGCAAACCTATTTCAAAGCCGACGGGCAACCCGGTTCGCTTGAAAAGGGGATAGCAAGGCTTTGTCGCTATGCAGAAGATGCTGTTGACGATGGTTTTGAGGTACTGATATTATCAGACCGAGCTATCGATTCGGAGCACGCACCGATACCTTCGTTACTGGCCGTTTCTGCAGTGCATCACCACCTCATCAAATCGGGCCGCCGTGGTTCGGTAGGTTTGGTTGTTGAAGCAGGCGACGTTTGGGAAGTACATCATTTTGCATGTTTGCTGGCTTTCGGCGCAAGCGCGATAAATCCGTATTTGGCTTTAGCGAGTATCGAAACCCATAAAAATGATGGTAAACTGGATAGCAGCCTTGATATGAAGGCGCTATCGAAAAACTATGTGAAAGCTGTTTGCGATGGCTTGTTGAAGATATTCTCGAAAATGGGTATTTCCACACTGCAATCGTACCATGGTTCGCAGGTGTTCGAAATACTGGGTATCCACAAGGATGTGGTTGACCGCTACTTTACAGGAGCAGTTACCCGCATTGGTGGTTTGAACAGCGATGATATTGCCCGCGAAGCATTGTGCAAACACAAAATAGGCTTCGGTGAATCGAAGAACGAAGTTCATTTGCTGCCCGAAGGTGGTATTTACCAGTGGAAACGCAGGGGCGAGGCGCACCTGTTTAACCCGGATACCATCCACCTGTTGCAACACGCTACCAAAACCAACGATTACAGCGTTTATAAACGTTACGCCAAGCTGATAAACGACCAGAGCGAGAAGCATTATACCATCCGTGGTTTATTAGACTTCGCTCATCACCGTGAATCGATTTCGATCGACGAGGTTGAACCAGCAGAAAGCATCATGAAGCGTTTTGCTACAGGTGCCATGTCGTTCGGCTCTATTTCGCACGAAGCGCACAGTACTTTGGCTATCGCGATGAACCGTATAGGAGCAAAGAGCAATACCGGCGAAGGTGGTGAAGACGAAATGCGTTACATCCCGTTAGAAAACGGCGATTCTATGCGTTCGGCTATCAAACAGATCGCTTCGGCAAGGTTTGGGGTTACATCAAACTACCTTACCAATGCTGATGAGTTACAGATTAAAATGGCGCAAGGCGCAAAACCGGGCGAAGGCGGACAGTTACCAGGCCACAAGGTTGACGACTGGATAGCCAAAACGCGCCACGCCACACCGGGCGTAGGTTTGATATCGCCGCCGCCGCACCACGATATTTACTCTATCGAGGATCTGGCGCAACTGATATTCGATTTGAAGAACGCTAACCGTGCCGCACGTATCAACGTGAAACTGGTATCGAAAGCAGGCGTAGGTACTATCGCAGCGGGGGTCGCGAAAGCTCATGCTGATGTGATATTGATCGCCGGATACGATGGCGGTACAGGTGCCTCGCCGATAAGCTCTATCAAACACGCGGGTTTACCTTGGGAACTTGGTTTAGCCGAAGCTCATCAAACACTGGTTCGCAACAAACTGCGCAGCCGTGTGGTATTACAGGCTGATGGACAAATGAAAACCGGTCGTGACCTTGCCATTGCTGCTTTAATGGGAGCAGAGGAGTGGGGCGTAGCTACTGCGGCTTTGGTTGCAGGCGGATGTATTATGATGCGTAAATGCCATCTGAACACTTGCCCTGTAGGCGTTGCGACGCAAGACCCTGAACTGCGTAAGTTGTTCACCGGCAAGCCGGAACATATTGTGAACCTGTTCCGCTTCTTAGCGGAAGAGATGCGCGAGATAATGGCTGAGCTTGGTTTCCGTACCATCAACGAAATGGTGGGCCGTGTACAGTTCCTGAAAGTAAAAGACGGATTGAAACACTGGAAACTGAATAAAATAGACCTTTCGGGAATGCTACACCCCGTGTACAATCCTAAGGGTGTTACTTTATACAACAGTGAATCTCAAGATCACGGCATGGCCGAGATACTGGACTGGAAATTACTGGAGCATGCAAAACCTGCGCTGGAAGACCAAAGCCCGGTATTCGCGTCATTCGAGGTGAAGAATACAGATCGTACCATTGGTACACTGTTATCCAACGAAATATCAAAACGCTATGGTTCTGCAGGTTTACCTGAGAATACCATCAACTACAAGTTTACCGGTTCGGTGGGGCAGAGTTTCGGCGCGTTCTCGGCCAAAGGCTTGTCGTTCGAGTTGGAAGGTGAAGCAAACGATTATGTTGGCAAGGGCCTTTCGGGGGCACAGTTGGCTATCTATCCATCAAAAGATGCCACGTTTGTTCCTGAAGACAATATCCTGATAGGTAACGTTGCCTTATATGGCGCTACATCGGGCGAGGTGTTTATCCGTGGTATGGCAGGCGAACGTTTCGCGGTGCGTAACTCGGGCGCTACAGCCGTTGTTGAAGGTGTTGGCGACCACGGTTGCGAATACATGACCGGGGGTAAAGCCCTGATATTAGGAAAAACCGGCCGCAACTTTGCCGCGGGTATGAGCGGTGGTATCGCCTGGGTTTATGATCCGGAAGATACCTTTACCGAAAACTGCAATACCGAGATGGTGGACCTTGATCCGCTATCGGCAAAAGATAAAGAAGAGATAGTAACCTTGCTGCGCAAACACATACAAATTACAGGCAGTACAGTAGCTAAAACCCTGTTAGAAAACTGGGAAGAAGCTTTACTGAAATTTGTAAAGGTATTCCCTAAAGAGTACAAAAAAGTTTTGCAACAGGCACAATATCAAACCATCAGTTAATTATTATAATGGGAAAACCAACCGGATTTAAAGAGTTTGGAAGAGAGCTGCCATCAAAAACAGCTCCCCAGGAACGCGTATCCAACTACAAAGAGTTTGTAAACTTATATTCTGAAGAAAAGTTGAACGAGCAAAGTGCGCGCTGCATGAACTGCGGTGTACCATTTTGCCATAACGGCTGCCCGCTGGGCAATATCATTCCCGAGTTTAACGATGCTGTGTATCGTAAAGACTGGGAAGAGGCTTATACCATACTGTCATCAACCAATAACTTCCCGGAGTTTACCGGCAGGATATGCCCTGCGCCATGCGAATCGGCATGTGTGTTAGGTATCAACAAACCTCCTGTAGCTATCGAAGAAATTGAGAAGCACATCATCGAAATAGCTTACGAAAAGGGTATGGTAAAACCTACCGCGCCGTTGATCAAAACAGGTAAAAAGGTTGCTGTTGTTGGTTCAGGTCCGGCAGGTTTAGCTGCTGCTGCTCAGTTGGTTAAAGCAGGTCACAGTGTGACTGTTTATGAACGCGATGATAACCCCGGTGGTTTGCTTCGCTACGGTATTCCTGACTTCAAATTACAGAAAGACGTTGTTGAGCGTCGTATCAAAATAATGGAAGAAGACGGCGTTGTGTTCAAATGCAATACCGAAGTCGGCAAGGATATTATGCCTGAAGAACTCACTCGCAATAACGATGCAGTGATATTGGCCGGAGGCTCAACTATCCCGCGTAATTTGCCTATTCCGGGTCGCGACCTGAAAGGCATCTACTTCGCGATGGACTTCCTGAAACAACAGAACAAGCGCGTAAGCAATATCGAAGTTACCGCCGAAGACATCTTAGCCACAGGCAAAGATGTGGTAGTGATAGGCGGTGGTGATACAGGTTCCGACTGCGTTGGTACTTCAAACCGCCAAAAGGCACGCTCTGTTACCCAATTTGAGGTAATGAGCAAACCGCCTGAACAACGTAACCAGCATATGCCTTGGCCAACTTACCCGATGGTGCTGAAAGTAACCTCTTCGCACGAAGAAGGAGCCCAACGCCACTGGGGAGTAAACACCAAGGAGTTTTTAGGCGATGCCGATGGTAACCTTCGCGCACTCAAAATAGCCGATGTAAGCTGGGAAGTTGATGTAATGAACCGCCCCATCAAATTCAGCGAAGTTGAAGGCTCTGAACGCGAAATACCTTGCCAGGCTGTATTTTTAGCTATGGGCTTTTTACACCCGCAACATACCGGGATGTTGGGGCAATTAGGTATTGAACTCGATGAAAGAAAGAACGTAAAGGCCCGCGAAGGTAACTTCCGTACCAACGTTGGCAAAGTGTTCACTGCCGGTGATATGCGCCGCGGACAATCGCTCGTGGTATGGGCAATATCCGAAGGCCGAGAATGCGCCCGCAAGGTGGATGAATTTTTGATGGGCCACTCCGCGC
>JACXTT010012281.1_pt1 | contig 11374 bp, 8 predicted proteins | sample 9270951 | NCBI WGS metagenome assembly JACXTT01 (sample SAMN15532306, study PRJNA645909) | rock metagenome | isolation source: weathered quartz diorite | place: Puerto Rico | collected 2017-06-21 | reverse complement strand
CTCGTGCCTATTTTCATCTTTCTCCAAGTAATAACGGTGCCTGCGGTCCTCTTTTTAGCTTTCTGGTTTTTTCTACAACTCGTCAACGGTACGGTGGCGAGCGCAGCGAGCTTTGGCGGCGGGGTCGCCTGGTGGGCGCATGTCGGCGGTTTTGTCGCTGGGGCACTGATGGCCCTGCCGAAGCGGCGGGAGCCATCCTACTATTAAGGTCTAGTTGTTTTTATGCTGACAAGTGCTTTGGCGAAGCAACCAGCGTGAAGGGTGCGGGCAAAGATGGGGGGATAAGTTCGTTGGCGGTCTGCCAAGCCGCGAGGTCGTGTAAGGCCCGCTCGGCAAGCGCCGTCTTTTTTTCTCGACCCCGCAGTTTGCCAGCAAGCGGCGGGAACAAGCCATAGTTGGTGTTCATCGGCTGAAATTCGCGGCGTTCATCGCTCGTCACGTACGTGAGCATCGCGCCTACTGATGTGGTCGGTGGCGCCGTAAGCAACGGTTCGTTCTTGACCAATCGACTCGCATTGAGACCGGCCAAGAGACCAGCGGCGGCGGATTCCAAATAGCCTTCGACGCCGATCATTTGTCCCGCAAAGAACAAGTCCTCTCGTCCCTTGAATTGTAACGTTGGTTTCAACAACCGCGGCGAGTCAATGAACGTATTTCGATGAAGACTGCCGAGACGGACAAATTCCGCTTTCTCTAGACCAGGAATCATGCGGAATACGAGGCGTTGCTCAGGATAGGTCATCTTGGTCTGGAATCCCACCATTCCCCAGAGTGCGCCAGCTCGGTCATCTTGACGGAGTTGCACGACAGCATAGGGCCGGGCGCCCGTCCGTGGATCGGTGAGACCAACGGGCTTCATAGGACCGAAAGCGAGAGTATCTTTACCGCGGCGCGCCATCTCTTCGATCGGCAGGCAGCCCTCGAAATAGATACAGCGCTCGAAGTCCTTTTCTGGCGTCTTTTCAGCTGCGAGGATTTCATCGACTAAGTGGTAGTATTCGTCGCGAGTGAGCGGACAGTTGAGGTAGTCATCTCCTCCGTGATTATAGCGAGAGGCGCGAAACACGACGTCGGTGTTTATTGACTCGGCGGTAATGACTGGGGAAATGGCGTCATAAAAATACAGATATTCGCTGCCGAACAAGACGCGCAGCTGGGCCGAAAGTGTGGGAGAAGTCAACGGACCACTAGCGACAACAACGACTCCTGAGGGAAGTGACTGCACCTCTTCACGGCAAATTTCGACGAATGGATGGGTTGTCAGTGTATCGGTGATATAGCGTGAAAAGAGATCACGATCCACCGCCAGTGCTAAACCTGCCGGGACTTGGGCGGCATCCGCCGCCGCCATCACCAACGAGCCAAGACGACGCATCTCTTCTTTGAGCAAACCAATAGCCGCTTCGAGCGAGGCACTACGCAATGAATTTGAACAGACGAGTTCTGCGAAGCTATCGGTTCGGTGAGCTTCGGTAGCGCGGACCGGTCGCATTTCGTAGAGGCGCACAGGAACTCCACGGCTTGCGATTTGCCACGCGGCTTCACTGCCCGCGAGTCCACCGCCGATTACCGTCACCATTAAGTCATTGGGTGAGTGAGTCATTGAGCCATTGATTGATTAAGTGAGTGAGTCATTGAGCCATTGATTGAGTGATCAGGATGCTAAGTACAGCAAGGACCCGATAGCCCGATGCTTCAATGGCTCAATTTCCCAAGAACCTTATTACGCAGCCGTCTCAGTCGATTCCAACGCTTCTTGATAATCACACTCCTCACGGAAGCAACGCCGTGTGGTCCCCGCTCGTTTCGTGGTTTTTTCTATAATGAACGGCGCCTGGCAACGCGGACAGGGTTCGGCGATCGGGCGGTCCCATAAAGCAAACTTGCATTTGGGGTAACGACTACAGCTATAAAACATCTTGCCACGTCGTGACCACTTTTGTTGGATGTCGCCTTCATTACATTCTGGACAGGTAACGCCCAGAGAAGTCACTGGCTTGCCCATTTTCCGCACGTTGGTGCATTCGGGGTAGCCCGAACAGCCCAGAAATTTTCCGTAACGACCAAACCGCACCTGCATCGGCTTGCCGCACTTCTCGCAGGTTTCATCGGTAAGGATTTGCTCTTTTTCCAGCGCAATTATTTTTCCTTGATCATCACGCGTAAAATTCCGCGTTGATCGACATTCTGGGTATTTTGAGCAGGCGAGGAATTCTCCGTTACGGCCCCATTTGATCATCATTTCGCCGTCGCCGCATACGTCGCAGGCCAGACCGGTTGCTTCGCCCGAACCTTTCAGATCGCGCATCTCCTTATCAGCGCGTTCGAGGTCAGCTGAGAACGGGACATAGAAACGCGCAATCGCTTTTCGCCAATCCTCTTGACCGTCTTCAATCTGGTCAAGCACGCCTTCCATTCCGGCCGTAAATTCGACATTAAGAATGTCAGGAAAAGACCCGACCAACAGATCGTTAATCAGCATGCCCAACTGGGTAGGCCGCAGCCGTCGCTGTTCATCTTCCTGAACATATTCCTTACCGAGAATCGTGTCCATGATTGACGCATACGTTGAAGGGCGACCAATACCCTTTTCTTCGAGTTCTTTGATCAGCGTAGCCTGGGTGAACCGTGGCGGCGGCTGGGTGAAATGTTGATTCGGCGTGATTTGCAGCAGCCGTAACTTATCTCCTTCGTTTAACGGCGGCAGCTGCTTCTCGTCATCATCTTCATCATCGTTCGTTTTGTCGTCTCGGCCTTCCATGTAGACGCGGAGGAAGCCATCGAAGCGCAGCACTTGTCCAGTCGCGCGGAACGTACACTGATTTGCCGTGATGTCTGCGCTGGTTTGCTCAAAGAGCGCCGGCGCCATTTGGCTGGCCATGAACCGGTTCCAGATTAGCGTGTAGAGGTTCAACTCTTCTCGGCTCAGATACGGCGCCACGCGATCCGGCGAGTATTCCAACGAAGTGGGTCGAATCGCCTCATGCGCTTCTTGAGCCGATTTCGCTGATCGGTAGATATTCGGCTTTTCAGGAATGTATTGCGCTCCGTAAGTCTGACCAATGAAGTCCCGCGCGGCCGTCATCATCTCCGGCGAAATACGCGGAGAATCAGTACGCATATAGGTAATGAGCCCTACGGAACCTTCTGCCCCAAGCTCAATGCCCATGTAGAGCCGTTGGGCGATTCCCATCGTACGCGCTGGGGAATAGCCGAGTTTACGAGAGGCTTCCTGCTGCAACCGCGAAGTAATGAATGGGGGGGCAGGGTTGCGGCGCCGATCGCGCTTTTCAACTTTTGCAACGATCCATTCCGCGCCTTCGACATGCGCGAGAATCTCTTTTGCCTCGGCTTCATTGTTAATGCGGAAGGTTTTGTTGTCGAGACGTTTGTCGCCCACTTTCGCGAGCCGCGCATCAAACGGCGGCGGAACCTTGCCTTCGAGATTTGCAATGATAGACCAGTATTCTTCAGCAACAAAGGCTTGGATCTCACGTTCACGTTCAGTGAGAATACGGACAGCAACCGACTGCACGCGACCAGCAGACAGTCCGCGTCGCACCTTCTTCCACAAGAGCGGGCTGATTTGATAGCCGACCAAGCGATCGAGCACTCGTCGAGCAATTTGGGCGTCATAGCGCTCGCGACTGAGATTGACGGGTTTTTTGATGGCCTCCTGCACAGCTTTCTTCGTGATCTCGTTCAGCAAAAGGCGATAGACTTTCTTGCCTTTTTTGTCGATTTTATCTGCGATGTGCCAGGCAATAGCCTCGCCTTCGCGGTCTGGATCTGAGGCGAGATAAATACGCTCTTTATCTTTTGCCGCCTTGCGCAGTTCTTCGACTACTTTGGATTTGCCCGGAATGACGTGATATTCGGCGGTGAAGTCATTGTCGATATCCACGCCAAGCTTACTTTTGGGCAAGTCCATAATGTGCCCAACCGAGGCTTTGACCTGATAATCGCGTCCCAGATATTTGCCGATAGTCTTGGCCTTGGCCGGAGACTCTACGATCACCAAATTTTTTGCCATTGTATGTCCTTATTTCCTCGTCCGTCCTCTTCCTGCCCCTGTCAGGGTGAAATACATCCCTGGAAGCTGCGTAACGATTCCTTTCAACTCTAATTCTAATAATACTTCAAGCACACGTGCTGGAGTCAAGTTACTCCGGGCAAGGAGAGTGTCGATGTGGAGTGCATCCGATATATTTGGCTCGAACAGACCAACCAGCAAAGTCTCATGAGGTTCCAGCAGCAGCATCGGTTCGGCAGCACGAACAGTAGACGTTGGTGCCAAGGCTGGCGCAATTTCTTGCAGAATATCTTCAACGTTTTCCACGAGTTTGGCGCCGTCTTTAATCAGTTTATGCGGACCTCGACTGCGAACCGAAGTAATCACGCCCGGAACGGCGAACACCTCGCGATTTTGTTCAAGGGCGAAACGAGCAGTAATTAAAGACCCACTGTTTTCCGCCGCTTCTACCACCACTGTTCCGAGGGTCAAACCGCTAATCACGCGATTCCGATAGGGAAAGTGCATAGCATCAGGTTTACTACCCAAGGGAAATTCTGACATCACGGCCCCAGACGCGGGGATTTGCGCTGCAAGCGGACGGTGCTCACTCGGATAAATTATGTCAAGACCAGAACCTAGCACGGCGATGGTGCGTCCTTTTGCCTCTAGCGTCGCTCGATGTGCTTCCACGTCAATGCCGCGTGCAAGGCCGCTGACAACTGTTACCCCTTTCTGTACGAGTCCCTGTGCGAGATCTCGAGCGACTCCTCGCCCATAGGCGCTGGCGAACCGTGAACCCACAATTGCAATCGCGAGCCGGTCGGTTGGCGTAAGTGACCCGCGAACGTATAGAAAAGGAGGGGGGTCATGCAAGTGGGTAAGATTCTCTGGATAGTCAGGGCTGAGTCGCGTGACAAGGCGCACGCCCGCTTTCGTGAGGTTACGGATTTCGCGGTCTACTGCACGCCATTGGTCAAACGCCGTGATCGCGCGTGCGACTTCCTTGTGGACTCCGACTGTAATCAGGGCGTCTGTTTCAGCCTTTAGGGCAGCTTCGGGAGAGCCAAAATGGGTGAGCAATTCCCGATACGTTACGTTGCCAACGCCGCGCACCATGCGTAACGCAATCCAGTAGCGCCATTCTTCGTTCTGATTTGTTGCTGTTGTCCGAACATTCATAAGTAGTAATGGACAAGAGAATGATTACACAAATAGAGAGCAATAAGTAAATTACCCCCCTCCTATTAGACGCCCTCCCCTGCTTGCGAGCGCGGAGAAGGGTTTGGTAAGACTGAATACTTAGTCGTCAGCATAATGAGGCTAGAAACTTGAAGCTGCAGAGAAAACGAAAGAACAGTGACCCTGCGGCTGTTCTTTAGAGCCTGTCTTTCTTTCAAGAGGTAAAAGCTGGACGCTGATTTATGTTAACCATCGAACAAGTACTAGAGGAAAAAGTCTCGAAAGCAATTACGAGCGCCACTGGAGCCACTGGACTCATCACGTCGGCGCTTGTGCACCCTACCGCTAATCCCCAGTTCGGCGATTATCAAGCTAACGGCGTGATGGCGGCGGCAAAAGCGCACAAAATGAATCCACGTGAGCTGGCGCAAAAAGTTACCGCGCTGCTCGATCCGGCGGAAGTACCGGCAAGCTGGGAGATTGCTGGTCCTGGCTTCATTAATTTCCGCCTTGATCCTGCTTGGGTTGGTCGCACGATTCGCGCAGCGGCAAAGGACGAGCGGTTCGGAGTCGCGCAGACTGTAAAGCCTGAGACCATTGTGGTGGATTTTAGTGCGCCGAATATCGCCAAACCTATGCATGTTGGCCATATCCGCTCGACTATCATCGGCGATGCACTGGCGCGCGTGCTGCAATTTCGTGGTCATTGCGTGGTAACGGACAACCACGTCGGCGACTGGGGCACGCAGTTTGGCATGTTGATCGTCGGCTATCGGACGATTCTCGATAAAGAAGCGTTTACTCGCGATCCCCTCGCTGAGATGGAACGTATTTACAAAGCGGTGCAAGCACAGGCGAAGACCGACCCAGAGGTTGCGACGCAGGCCCGAGAGGAACTCGCTAAGTTGCAAAAAGGCGATCCCGAAAATTTGGCGCTCTGGCAGGAGTTCACCGCGGTCTCTCGACGCGCCTTCGAGCGGGTCTACGCCCGCTTGCACGTGAAGTTCGATCATTGGCTTGGCGAAAGTTTTTACGATCCGATGCTACCCGGTGTTGTCCACGTGCTCCAGGAACAAGGACTAGCTAGGCCCAGCGAAGGGGCCATTTGCATCTTTTACGAAGACGACCAGGAACTCAACAGCACGCCCTTTCTGGTGCAGAAACAAGATGGCGCTTATCTGTACGCAACAACCGACCTCGCGACGATCAAGTATCGCGCCGAAACATTCCAGGCGGATCGAATTATTTACGTTGTAGACAATCGCCAACAACTCCATTTCAAACAGCTCTTCGCTGCCGCGCGCCGTTGGGGTTATACGATGGCGATGGAGCACGTTGGCTTCGGCACGATTCTGGGCGAGGATGGCAGGCCGATCAAGACGCGTGAAGGGGAACCTATTAAACTGGAAGCCTTGCTCGACGAAGCCGAAGAGCGCGCACGCACAATCGCTCGAGAAAAGAACCCAAGCTTGTCCGCCGAGGAGTTGGAACGCATCGCCCATGTCGTGGGCATTGGGGCCGTGAAGTATGCAGACCTCATGCAAAACCGTCTGGCCGATTATCGGTTCAGCTGGGATAAAATGCTTGCGCTCGACGGCAACACCGCGCCGTATCTGCAATATGTGTACGCGCGTATTCGTTCGATCTTTCGTAGAGGCGATTTGGAGAATTGGCGTCCATCGCCAGGGATGGTCGTCCAGCTGTGTGAGCCGGAGGAGTTGGATTTGGCGAAACAAATGATTCGCTTTGGCGATGCGCTTTTAGAAGTCGAGCGCACCTACAAACCCAACATGCTAGCCAGCTTTTTGTACGACCTCGCGACGAAATTCAATCTATTTTATCAAGCGCACGCCGTACTCAAGGCGCCGGAGGAGGTGCAGCCTACGCGTCTGTTGTTGTGTGACTTGACGGCGCGCTATATACAAAAAGGACTTGAGCTGTTGGGAATTGAGACGTCAGAGACAATGTAGACTATAGGCTGTAGAGGTATGGCTTTCTACTTGTTCTCAGGCCGAATCTGGGAACACAAGGGAAAGGAACAGTTATGCGCATACTGAGAAAGACAACTGATTCCGTCTCCATTGCCTATGAAATGCAGGGGAGTGGTCCGCTGGTAGTGTTCCTGCATGGCATCGGCGGCAATCGGACCAACTGGTACGAACAGCTTACACATTTCAGCGACCGCTTCTGCGCTGTTACGTGGGATGCCCGCGGATATGGCGCTAGTGACGACTCACCCCGGACGCTAAAATTTAGCGACTATGCCGATGATTTAGTCCGCCTGCTCGACCATCTGCAAGCAGAACGCGCCCATTTAGTTGGATTGTCGATGGGCGGCATGATTCTGCAAGATTTTTACAATCGCTATGCTCACCGAGTAGCGACGTTGGCGCTTGTCGACACCTCGGCAGGCTTTGGCGCTGCTTCGGAAGAAGAAAAACGAGACTTTCTGTCCCGTCGGCTCGATCCGCTCGAAAAAGGTCTTACCCCCAGAGATATCGCTCCTAGCGTCGTGCAGGTATTAGCGTCTCAGTATGCATCTGTAGCGGCTCGGGAACAGTTAATCGCTTCACTCTCAGCACTGCGAGTGGAACCGTACAAACAAGCGTTACACGCTATTACGACAACAGATTTTCGTTCAACATTATCAAAAATTACCGTTCCCACGCTGGTGATCGTGGGCGAGGACGACATCGTGACGCCGCCAGCTGCGTCAGAGTTTCTCGTCAACCATATTGCTGGTTCTTCATTGGTAAGAATCCCGCAAGCTGGACATCTCACGAACATTGAGAAGCCTGCAGAATTTCATGCTGCGTTGCGTCCGTTCCTTGAGCAGCATGCCCAGCGAGCGTCGGTTGTTGCGGCGTGAGGAGGTGCAAGTGAAGCACGGTCGCTGTAATTGAGCTCACGACCGTACTCACGTTTGGTTGATAGGAGATCTAGGCGGCAAGTTCCGCCAAGGCGGCAGGGTCGCTTACTGGCTCAGGTTTACCTCCCCGCAAAGGGTTAGAGCCAGGCGGACGTTTGAAAGGATCAACGAGTCCTAACTTTTTGCCATGCTCACGTAAGGCTGGAATGACGTCGCGGTTAAGCAAATCTAGGCAACGCAATCGGTCTTTCGCAGGAACCGGACCGTCCAGCCAGAAAGAGAAAATCCCCGGACGAAGAATATCGAGGACTTTCTTGAGCTTGGGGATAACGTTATCTGGCGTGCCGGCGATCATGACCATATCTTTCAGCACATCAGGATAGCCTGAATAAATAGTATTCTTAACCGCTTCGATGGCCTCTTCTGAGTCTTCTCCTCCTACTCCATAGAGCGGCTTCGCGGCGGCATTAGCGCCGAAATTGGCTTTCGCAAGACGTCTAGTCGCTTCCTTCGAATTATAACCTGGTGGGAACATCCATTCCGGGCGAGCAAAGTGTGCGAAGGCTCCGCCATAGAGAATGCGCTTCCCCAGCTCCTCGGCGCGCTCTTGCGTATCCGCTACCATAACAGGCTGTAGATAACCAAAATTCTCCGGCCCTGCTTGGTATCCTTCCCGAGCTGCAGCTTGGTTATAAAAATCCCACAGTTCCAGGGTAGGTTCTAACCTCGTCGCCAGGGCAACGTAGGGATAGCGCCGTTTTGCACACCAGGCAGCGGTCTCGGGGCTAATGAGGCCAGGAATCCAGAATGGCGGGTGCGGCGTTTGGAAGGGCAACACCCATGGATTGACATGGCGAAAGTGGAAATGTTTTCCCTCATAGCGAAAGGGACCAGGCGTCGTCCATGCTTTAATGATGAAGTCCACCCCTTCCTCGAAATACTCACGGTTGTACGCTGGATTGGCGTTATTAGCGAGTTGTTCGGAGCCGGCGCCGCGCACCCATCCGGTGATCATGCGGCCGCCTGAAATCAGGTCAATCATGGCCAGCTCCTCCGCTAGACGGAGGGCGTTGGAGACCGTGGGCACTGGGTTCCCAAGCAGCGCGATCTTCACACGTTTTGTGGTTTTGGCTAGTATCGACGCTTCAACATCCATCACCGCGCCTAAGCAGAATGGCGTGCCATGATGTTCGTTGAGCATAATACCGTCAAAATTGCGCAATTCTCCATCGGTGTAGATTTTCTCATCCAAATACTGATTGAGCAGACGTGAGCCGTGCTCTCGCTCAAAAAATTTGTTTGGCGTTCCGAAGAAACTCCGCTTCCGCACTACGTCGTTTTCCAGAGCACGATATTTGGCGGGATCCTCTTCCGGATCGTAGTGGTAGGCGCGTTCAGTAAACCACATGAAATGCATCGGCCTTACTCCTTGTTTAGCAGTTGAACAAAAGCAGTAGCACTTCCGTCTAAAGTTCTCGCCTTTCTATGCTATCTGCAGGGTGCGTTCAATAAGAGAGGCGAAAAGATGAGCAAACGGAGGTTGTCGTGTGAGTGTTGCAGCTACGATGTTTATCCCACAACCTGAGAAGCGCGAAGGTGTTTGTCATTACGTAAGCCTTTTGTGGAAACCAGAGGCTTCTTCATTGCCGTCTTTCTCAACGTTAGTGTTATAATGAAAAGCACGAGGTGAGGTTGATGAAGAGGTGGAGGAAAAGAGGAGTATGAGTACGTATATTGATGGATATCAGGCTGGCTGGTCGGCCTTTCTGAAAGATTACAAAAGCGTCAACAATTCCGTTAAGCATCTTCTCGCTGGAGCGCAGTTTCTAGCAGAAAAAGCACAACATGCCCTTTCCCCGCAGCAGCAGGGTGATTATTGGCTTGGTTATCATCATGGCCGAGCGGCTGCGAAAATCTGCATGACAAAACAAAGCCAAGAGCGCGATTCTCACCTACCATAGTCAGGCGAGCCTTGGCTAGGCAAAAAAGAGCGTAGCGGGTAGTATTGCATCACGCTGAGAATGAAGAACGTCATTCTCACAATGCAATATGAAAATACCGGAAGTTCTTTGTATGCCTCCATTGTTTGTTCTTGCCGCCGCAATTTTCTGTACGATGTTGGGGACGGGTATCGTCATGCCCTTCGTTCCCCTCTACGCACAGCAATTCGGCGCAGCCAGTCTTGGAGCGGGCGTCCTCTTTAGCGCTCACTCGGCTCCTCGCACGTTTCTCCTCCCGTTAATCGGTGCGGCCTCAGACCGAATCGGGCGCAGAGCGTTTCTGTTAACCGGCGTCTTTCTTTACTCCATCTCCTCGATTGCATTCCTGCTAGCCAAGAGCATGGGGCTATTGCTTCTAGTCATGGCCATGCAAGGCGTTGCGACCGCCATGGTGCAGCCTGTCTGTATGGCCTACGTTGGCGACCTGACGCCGAAGGGGAAAGAAGGGGCCTATTCTGGGTATATCAATACAGCTTTTCTTGGCGGTGTTGCTGGAGGACCTTTACTGGGGGGCGTCATTAAAGATCTGTTGAACATGCAGGCGAGCTTCTTGGCTCTTGGTGCACTGAGTTTGCTGGCGTTTCTCCTCATGTTCTTTTTTTTACCAGATACTGCTCGGCACGCGACGACCAAGAGTATGATCACACCCCCGCTCCGCGAAGTATTTTCCTGTCGTCCGATCCTCGGTGTGGCGAGTTATCGTCTTGGCTATGCTTTTGCCAGCACGATTACCTGGGTATTTGTTCCTCTCCTGGCAACGCACTTGTTGCCGCTCAAAACGGCGCAAATCGGAGCGTTGATTTCTCTCAATGTATTGGTGAGCACAGTGCTGCAGGCTCCTTGTGGTCGGTTGGCGGACCGGATGAACAAAGCGAGCCTCATTGGCATTGGCGGTCTCCTCAGCGCCATGGCTTTCAGCGCTTTTCCTTTGGCAAGTCACTTCTGGCATCTCTTAGTGCTCAGCGTGTTCACTGGCGCCGCCTCAGGCGTTGCGTTCCCAGCGCATACAGCATTGGCAATGGAAAATGCCCGTGGTCTTGGTATGGGAACGGTGATGAGCTTTTCGCTGACCGTCCATAGTCTTGCCATGACTGTCTGTCCCGTGCTGTTTGGGTTTGTTGCAGATCATTTTGGTTTGAGTAGCACCTTTTACGGCGGGGGGATGCTTTTTGCGCTTGCGACCGGCATATTTTACTTCCTTTCTCACACGTCGCCCACGGAATCTCAACTTGTCAAAAAGGCGGTGGAGAAACCGGTAGGTTGAAATTAAAAACGTGCGAAAGAGACATTTTAGTAAAGATCATGAAAAAA
>JACXTT010012279.1_pt1 | contig 11374 bp, 12 predicted proteins | sample 9270951 | NCBI WGS metagenome assembly JACXTT01 (sample SAMN15532306, study PRJNA645909) | rock metagenome | isolation source: weathered quartz diorite | place: Puerto Rico | collected 2017-06-21 | reverse complement strand
CTGGTGCGCAGCCGGTTCCAGGAGTTCGCCGTGATCGCGGCCGAGTGCGAGCACATCGAAGACCCGTACGACGCCCTCGCCACCTCGATGCGTCGGCAGGCCGATGCCGTCGAGGGTGATGCGGCGTTCCAGCTCGCGATGATGAACATCGACAGCTTCAGCTGGGACGGGATCGAGGAGGACAAGAGCGCCCTCAACGCGATCCTCACCCGGATCATCGAACGGGCCCAGGCATCCGGCGCCGTCCGCGCGGACCTGAAGGTCGAGGACTACGGGATGATGATGTGCGGCATCACCGCGACGATGTACTTCATGCACGAGCTGCCCGAGCCCGGCTGGCGCCGGCACATGGAGCTGGTCCTGGCGGGCCTGAAGCCTGAGGTCTGATCAGGCCTCACGCCACGCAGAACTCATTGCCTTCGGGGTCGCGCATCACGACGCCGTACCGCTGAAGGGTGTCGGTGTCGATCCGGTTCGCGTGATCGATGGTTGCTCCGAGCGCCACCAGCTCGGCCACCTTGGCATCGATCGTCGCGATGATCTCTTCCATCGGCGCGGAGCGGTCAGCAACGAAGATGTCGAAGTGGAACCGGGTCTTGACCGTTTTCCGCTCCGGCACTGGTTGGAACCAGATCTTCGGACCCCCACCGGCTGGATCAATCAGACGGTCGATGAAGTCGTCCGGGTCGCCGCTGAGCCCCTCCTCGGGGACGACAGCCTGGTAGTACGAGAGCCAGGAATCGAAACCGTCGGGTGGCGGCTGCGGCACGTAGCCCAGGAGAGGCGCCCAGAACCGCGCCATCCGCGCCGGGTCGTTCGAGTCGATCGTGAGTTGCCAGGTGACCATGCTCCGACATTACGGCCGGCCACCGACTGACGCTGACCGACCAGCGCCTGACCGGGGGTGACTCCGCCGCGCTACTTGCCGAAGTGTCCGTAGTGCAGAACAACGATCAGCAGGATCGAGCCCACCGCGATCAAGGCGCCACTGACGCTCAGGCGAAAGCGCGTCCACTTCGCATCCAGCACCTCGGCAGCGACCAGCCACACTCCCGCGATGAGGAAGAGGAGGAAGCCAACCTCGGCGAGGCGGTTGCTGGAGTGCTGGGAGATGGCAAGACCGATCATGCCGGGAGGCTGCCCTCCCGCGAGCGTCGAGAAACCCGTGGACTGACGATCACCGAACTCGCCCCGGCGAGGATCATGAAACCCATGATCATCATCGCCGGAACGCTGCAGGTGAACCCTGAGGACCGCACGCTCTACCTGGATCTGGCGTCCCGCGCGACCTCGTTGGCTCGGTCGACCCCGGGGTGTCTCGATTTCGCGCAGTCCGCCGACCCGCTCGACGCCGGTCGCATCGACATCTTCGAACGCTGGGAGTCGGACGACGACCTGGAAGCATTTCGGAGCCTTCCCGGAGATGGCGTGGAAACACCGCCGATCCTCGCCGCCGAGGTTCGCCGGTATCGCATCTCCAGCGTCGAGCCTGCCTAGCGACCAGAAGTTCCTGACCGAGTCACAAATTGTTGATAACGGACATCTCGCCCTTGCGCGCCGCTAGGGTTCGCTTGCCGGAACCAGTCCGGCAACCAGTCACCAAGGAGCGTTCATGGGCAACCTCGACTTCGGCGGCCACCCGCTGTTCTCCTGGTACGTGGTTCTGCTGATCCTCAGCGGCATCGCGATGCTGGGACTGTCGCGGTTCTCGGCCCGACCGCTCAACGTGATCCTGAACCTGGTGTTCGGCCTCGGCTTCATCGGCTACGGGGTCTACCTCGGCTGGCTGTGGAGCGGCGGGACGTACGTCATCTTCTTCAAGGCGTTCCTGCTTCCCGTGTTCCTGCTCATCTCGACCGCGCGCACGGGCTTCGCGAAGCGGGCTGCTCGCTCCACTCCAGCACCCCAGCAGGCGACCTTCACTCCGTCGCCGCTTCCTGAGGGTGCCCCGACGCCGCCACCGCCGAGCAGTCCGACCAGCTAGCCGGACATTGATAGGTGTGGCCGCAACGACGTGCGATGCCTGGTCGGAGACCGGCAGCGGATCGGGACCTTTGGCCCAGTAGCGGACCTGCCTGCCCAAGCGTTGAGCAGGCAGAGAGAAGTGTCCACCGGGGAGGGAAGAACCCGGGAGCCTTCAGTTGCGCACCACGCAGTACAGCCTCATCCTCGTCGCCCAGATCCTGCTCGTCTGCGCGGTCCTCACCTTCGGCGCCAGGATCGTCGATCTGTCGCTCGCACGAGCCCGCGCCTTGGACATCTGCACCATCGACCGGAATCTTGGGGCGCAGGAGCAGGGCGCCGTGGGGCAACAGCTTTCCTGCTGAAACGAGATGGTCACCGAGCCTCTGATCGGCACGCCCCGGATGTCCGCGAAGCGGTGGGTTGACCGCGCCGAGCTCGACCACGCGACTGGCTCATACGGGCGGGATCGATCGCGGGCACCGCTGAACATTCCCGCCGCGGTTCCGTTCGGGCACAGACACAGCACCCTTGCGGGGTGCATAGTGGCGGACAGCACCCTTCTTCTCGGACGACCGGGCCTCGGCAGGTCCGCCTCTTCTCGTCCGCGGGTCCCTCCCCCTGGAGTCAACGATGAAGCGTGCCCGCAGCGCCCATGGAATTGGTCCTCGTTCCCGACGTCTCGGCCTGGTGACGCTGACTGCGGTCGCGGCACTGGTCGTCGCGCCCCTTCCGGCCGCGGTGGCGGGTTTCGACGACACCGTGGTCGTGTCCCCGGGCATCGATCCGAGCAGGTTCGTGGTCGCCGACTTCAACGGCGACGGGATCAACGACCTCGCCGGGTCGGACCGCAACACCAACAACGTGTACCTCTACCGGGGACTGGGTAACCGTCAGTTCGCGGCGCCGGTGGCCTTCCCGGCGGGCGCTCCGACGGAGAACATCGCGACCGCCGACATGAACGGCGACGGCCGCCCCGACCTCGTCGTGTCGTCGCCCGATCCCAGCTCCAGCACCGTGACGGTGCTGTTGAACAACGGAACTGGCGGGTTCGGCGCCCCCACCACCTACGCGGGCAACGCGTTCCCGGCCGTCCTCGACGTGGTCGACCTCAACGGCGACGGCCGCCCCGACGTCTTCACCGCCGATGACGGCGGAACCATGTCGGTCGCGCTCAACCAGGGCAACGGGACGCTTGCTCCGCCGACGCTGATGGACTCCAACGCCTCGGCCGCGACGTCCGCCGTCGCCGACTTCAACGGTGACGGTGCGCCCGACATCGCCCTGGGCGAGATCGGTGGCACTGCCGTGATCGAGCTCAACGACGGTCACGGGAACTTCCCGACCAGCACCGTGGTCGGTACGGGATCGTCCGACGCGATCGCGTCCGGAGACCTCAACGGCGACGGGACACCGGACCTGGCGATCGCGGACGGTTCCAACGCGACGTTGTCGCTGTTCTTCAACGACGGTCACGGACACTTCGCGGCGGGGCCGGTCCGGACAACGCCTCAGGGCCCGACCGAGCTCGCCATCGCCGATCTCAACGGCGACGGTCACCAGGACGTCGTCCTCACCTCCTCCGATGCCGACCAGGTGTCGACGTACCTCAACGACGGCACCGGAACGCTCAAACGCAACTGGGCCGGCAGCTTTCCAGGCGACGCCAGCCGCTTCACCCTCGCCCGACTGGACGGCGACACCTACCCGGATCTGGTCGCGTCCTCGGGCCAGCAGTTCGGTGTCCGCATCGAGTACGGCAACACGGCGAGTGCCGACCCCGACGTGCCCACGCTGACGATGACCGTCGACCCTTCCGACCACACCGTCCCCGGGCCGTACTACAGCATCGCCAGCTCGGGGACCGACGGGGTTCTGGTGCACGTGGCTGCGACCGAGTACGGCGAGATCCAGCGGGTGAGCTGCACCGACACGATCGGGAGCGGCCCCGCAACCACCGTCCTGGACACGACGACCTCAACCGGGTCCGTGATCCTCGGAGACGGTCAACACCAGCTCGCGTGCACGGCCACCAACGGCACCCACAGCTCGCTGAACGACCCGCTGACCGCGATCGTCGACCAGACCGCGCCCACGGTCAGCGGCACGGTTTCGCCGAACCCGGTCGTCGTCGGATCGCCGGCCACCGCGACAGCATCGGCCACCGACGCCGTGAGCGGCGTTGCGACCAAGAGCTGCCAGCAGCCCGACACGAGCACGGTCGGCAACAAGGTCCTGACCTGTCAGGCGACCGACCACGCGGGCAATCCCGCGACGGTGCAAGTGGCGTACTCGGTGGTACCGGTGCCGGACACCACACCGCCCGTGGTCACGGTCACGGTCGATCCGTCGGACGCCGTGAGCGCGACGGGTTGGTACAACACGGCGTCCTCGGGAACCGACGGAGTCCTGGTGCACGTCTCGGCGACGGACGACCACGCTGTGACCAACGTGCACTGCAACGACGGCGCCGCGCCCGCCCTGGACACCTCCGGCGCACCGGGCACGATCACGCTCAACGACGGGGTTCACAACCTGTCCTGCACGGCCTCGGACGGTGTCAACTCGAGTACTCCGGTGACACTCGTAGCGAAGGTCGACCAGACCGCGCCGTCGATCGGTGGCTCGGTCACTCCGAACCCGGTGTTCCAGGGGCAATCCGCCACCGCGACGCCCAGCGCCGCTGACACGACCTCCGGGATCGGCCAGTCCGTGTGCGGACAGCCGGACACCTCGGTCGTGGGTGCCTTCTCGGTGACCTGCTCGGCGTCGGACGTGGCGGGCAACTCCGCCTCGACCTCGGTCGGCTACACCGTGCAAGCAGTCCCGATCACGCCGGTGACCATCTCGGTCGGTGGAAGCAAGGTCTACGGCTCGTCGACGTCGGCGTTCACGGCGTCCGGTGCCGTCCCGAGCGGGGTCACGCTGAACGGGACGCCGTCGTGCACCCAGGTGTCGACCGGTGCCACGATCAATGGTGCGCTCGGTGCGGGCAGCTACACCGTGGACCCTGCCACCTGCACCGGGCTGAGCCTGTCGGGTGCACAGACAGCGCACTACCGGCTCGTCCTGGCCGGAGGCCCGTTCACCGTGACCAAGGCAGCCGTGACCGTGACGACCTCGTCGACGTCCAGTCTGATGAGCCTGTTCACCCGCAAGCTCACCTACACCTCCACGGTGACCAGCGCGGTCACCGGGCTGCCCGTTCCCGGCGTACCGGTCACCACCCAGCTGGCGAACGGGGCCGCGGCCTCCCGGTGCACCGCGGTGACCAATACGCACGGAGTCGCGACCTGCACGGCCAGCTCGGTGTTCGCCGCCCCGAACGCGGCGTTCACCGCCGCGGTGGCGGAAGGCCCCAACACCAAGGCCGGTAGTGCGACGGGCAAGGTCAAGCCGTTCTAGGGTGATGCGCCGTCCTTGAATTCCCGGACTACCGTGGCACCAAAGGAAGGCGGTGCCATGTCCGGGGCGCACCTGTACGACACCATCGGAGCCACCTACACCGCAACGCGACGGACGGACGCCCGCATCGCGGGACGCATCTGGGCCGCGCTCGGTGACGCCCAGACAGTCCTCAACGTCGGGGCAGGCACAGGCTCCTACGAGCCACCGGATCGCGACGTACTCGCGCTGGAGCCGTCAGCCCTGATGCGTTCGCAGCGGAGTCCGGACGCTGCGCCATGCGTCGCCGGGTCGGCCGAGGACCTCCCGTTCGACGACCAGTCGTTCGATGCGGCGATGGCGGTGTGCACCCTTCACCACTGGCAGGACCCGATCGCCGGGCTGCGCGAGATGCGACGCGTGGCTCGCCGCGTCGTGGTGCTCCTGTTCGACACCAGCGACACCGACCAGTTCTGGCTGACCCGTGACTACCTGCCCGAGTTCGCCGACCTACCGGGCGTTCGTGTCCTCGCGTCCCTCCCCGATCTGGCAGGAGCGATCGACGCGCGGCTGGAGCCGGTGCCGATCCCCTGGGACTGCACCGATGGCTTCTTCGAGGCCTACTGGCGCCGGCCGGAGGCCTACCTGGACGAGGACGTGCGGCGCGGCATCTCGGTCTGGAAGGCCGTGGGATCTGACGTCGAAGCGCGAACGGTGCACCGGCTCGGCGATGACCTGGCATCAGGTCGGTGGGCTGAACGCAACCACGATCTGATCGGACTCGACGAGGCAGAGTTGGGTGCCCGGCTGCTCATCGCCTGACCCGGACGCCGTCAGTCCGCCATGGCCGGAGTGGTCGCCGGAGCAGCCGGAGCCGGCGGCGCGACCTTGTTGACGCGCAGCAGGGCAAGCGACGACACCAATGCCAGCGCCGCGACCACGATCGCGGCCTGGAACGCGTGCTGCTGACCGGCCACGAAGACGTCGGCGCGGCCCGCGGTGGACCCGGCAGCGCGGCCGAGCTCACCGGCGCGAGCAGATGCGGCGTGAGCGAAGACCGTGCCGAAGGCGGCGAGCCCGATGGCCCCGCCGACCTGCTGGCCCGTGTTCAGCAGCGCCGAGGCGAGTCCGGTCTCGTGCGGGGCGACACCGTTGACGGCGGTCATCGTCAACGGCACGAAGCTGCACCCCATGCCGAGGCCGAGCAGGAGCAGCGAGAACACGAAGGCGCCGTAGCCGCTGCTCGCGTCGAGCCGCGACATCGCCACCATCCCCGCGATCGCGAAGGCCGGGCCGATGGTGAGGAACGGCCGGATGCCGATCTTCGGGATGAGCCGTCGTACGACGACCAGCGACATGAACATGATCGTCGCCGGCATCGGCAGGAACCCCAGACCGGTGTGGAACGGGCTCCAGCCGTGCACGTTCTGCTGGTACTGCGCCAGGAAGTAGAACGTCGTGAACATCGCGCCCGCCAGGAACAGCATGATCAGGTACGCCCCGGTGCGGTTGCGGTCCGCGAAGATCCGGAACGGCATCAGCGCGTGGGTCGAGCCGTACTCGATGACCACGAACGCGATGAGCAGAGCGGCAGCGACGGCGAGCGTGACGATCGTCGTCGTGGAGCCCCAGCCGTCCGTGGCCGACTTCGTCAGGCCGTAGACCAGCGTCGACATGCCCGCCGTGACGGTGATGGCACCCGGCAGGTCCAGCTTCTTGCCGGAGCCCTGCGACTCGTCGAGCACGCGCGGCGTCAGCAGCAGCACGATCGCGCCGATCGGGGCGTTGATGAACAGCGCCCAGCGCCAGCTGGCGTAGTCGGTCAGGACGCCGCCGAGCAGCAGTCCCAACGCGCCACCGGAGGCCCCCATGGCGGCGAAGACGCCGAAGGCCCGCGACCGGGCAGCCGGCTCGGTGAACGTCGTGGCCAGCAGGGCCAGCGCTGTCGGAGCGGCGATGGCGCCACCCGCACCTTGGAACGCGCGGGCGGTGATCAGCATGACTTCATTGGTGGAGAACCCGCCGACGAGCGAGGCACCCGCGAACAGCCCGACGCCGATCATGAACATGCGACGGCGACCGAACAGGTCGCCGGTGCGGCCTCCGAACAGGAGGAGTCCGCCGAAGGTCAGCGAGTACGCCGTGATGACCCAGGTGAGGTTGTCGAGCGAGAAGTTGAGGTCGTGGCGGATCCTCGGCAGCGCCACGTTCACGACGGTCGCGTCGAGCACGACCATGAGCTGCGCGACGCAGATCACGGCGAGCGCGATGCTGCCGTTGCGGCTGGTCTGGGCGGGAGGTGCTTCAGTCATGGGTGGGCTCCTGGTCGGAGGTCGAGTGCGGGCGTACGGGAAGGCCGAGCACGGGCAGCAGCACGCTGCCCACCACCTGCTCGGCATAGACGCGACCGGCAGGCTTCCCGGTCATCAGGGCGCGCTGCAGCATGAGTGAGGGGACCAGGCTCGCGGCCATGGCCACGTCGACCTCGGGCCCGAGCTCGCCGCGGTCGCGGGCACGGACGAGCATGTTGGCGATGCGGGCGATGCGCGGTTCGGTGAACCGGTTGCGGAACGCCTCAAGCAGGTCCGGTTCGCGCGGAAGAGCGGAGCAGACACTCACCATCACCTGCTGCAGCCGCTGCGAGCGCGGGCTGCATGACGCTGCGATCAGCAGCTCGATGTCGCCCTCAAGCGTGCCGGAGTCGATGGTGTCGATGGCCGGCTTGAGCGTCGCCATCGCGTCGATGACGAGCTCGGCCTTGCTGCTCCAGCGGCGGTAGACCGTCGTCTTGCCGACGCCCGCGGCCGCCGCGACACCCTCCATCGACAGCCGGTCGTAGCCGTCGCGGACCAGCACGTCGATCGTCGCGTCGATGATCGCCTCGTCGCGACTGGGATCGCGCGGGCGGCCACGAGGGGATTCCTCGACGACGGTGTTCTTCGGGTCCACGCCGCCGACCGTAGCACGATACGACACAGGACCGTATCGAATATTTCGGCGGCGTGGACCGTCCCGTCAGTGACTGACAGCAGGGTGGGCCCGGGCCCAGGCCACGATGTCGTCCGGCTTGTTGATCGCAGTGCCGTCGTCGAGCACCAGGACCGGGACGAAGAACGAGCCAGTCAGCGCGTGCACCTCGCGGCGAACCTTGAACTGCAGGAACCTCGGCAGGTGCTCCTGCCCTCGGGCCTTCACCGTCTCGGGGTCGTAGCCCGCGTCGACCAGGGCCTGGTGGGCCTTGTGGCAGTCGTGGTGGTCACCACCGTTGGTGCTCCAGCAGTAGTAGAGCTTCATGCGCTCGCCTCTCCGGACGCCCCGGAGAAGACCAGGGTGACGATCACGACCATGAGCACGACGCCCACCGCTGCGACGACTTTGACCACGGCCGAGACGTCGAGGAAGAAGGCAGGCAACGCGGACAGGGTGATCACGATCAGACTTGCGGCGGCCAGTCGCGCCGCGGACCGGCTGCCCTGGCGCCAGGCGACGACACCGGCCACGGTCGCGACGACGGCGAGGATCGTGCAGATCAGCCCGATGGCGAACGGCGGGCCTCCGTCGTTGCTCACCGGGATCAGGACGGTCGGGATGTTGGCGACGGCGTACAGGACGGCAAGTCCCAGGCCGGTCTTGTTCTTGGTCGTCCAGGTGGTCGTCGCACCGGACGTGGTGCTCAGGTCGGTCATGGCATCTCCTCGGGTGGTGGTCATGGATCCACCGTCGGTGTGCGAGACGCCTCGGGGCATCGGGGCGCGTTCCTCATTGTGCTCGGACATTTCCCGGCCCGGATAGGTGCACGTTCCCGGGCCAACTGCCCGCGAAGGGCCCACCATGGTGGGCATGGACCCGATCCGCGTCGTTCTGGCTGACGACCACCCGGTGGTGCTCGGGGGGCTGCGCGCACTGCTGGAGTCCCTGGGGACCTACGACGTGGTCGGCGAAGCCACCGACGGGGAGCAGGCCGTCCGAGCCGTGGCCGAGCACGAGCCGGACGTCGTCCTGATGGACATCCGGATGCCCGGGATCGACGGACTGGAGGCGACCGCTCGGGTCCGCGCAGCGAACCCGGGAACCGCGGTGCTCGTGCTCACGATGTTCGACGACGACGACACGGTGTTCGCGGCGATGCGGGCCGGTGCCCAGGGGTACCTGCTGAAGGGGGCAGATCAGGTCGAGATCGACCGCGCCATCCGGGCGGTCGTGGCCGGTGAGGCGATCTTCTCCCCCGGCGTCGCGCAGCGCGTCCTCGGCTACTTCGCCGCACCTCCTCCGGTTGCCGAACCGTTCCCCGACCTGACGGCGCGCGAGCGCGAGGTCCTCGACCTGGTTGCCGCCGGGCACCGCAACCACGCGATCGCCGAGCGGCTGTTCCTCTCGCCGAAGACGGTCGCCAACCACATCTCCTCCATCTTCGTGAAGCTCGCCGTCGCCGACCGCTCCGCTGCGATCGTCAGGGCACGCGAAGGCGGGTTCGGCGGATCGTGAGCGCGAGCCTGGCCTGTGCGCTGGTGTTCGGTGCTCTGGCATCGATCTCCGGGTGGTTCCTCGGCCACCACCGCCCGGCGCGGGTGGCCGGCGTCCTGCTGCTCGCCGGAGGTGCGCTGGTCGTCCTCGGCGGTGCTGCCGCTCTCGTCGAGCTCAAGGAGGCCGCGCCGGTGCTGTTCCGGCTCGGCGGGTGCGTGCTGCTGCCGCTCTCCTTCATCACCTTCCCCGTCGTGCGCTGGCGGGATCTGGTCTCGTTCCTGCTGCTCGCGACGACCGGCGCCGCCGGCACCCTGACCGTGATCTGGCCCGCGTCGTTCGAGGCGATGGCGTACGTGATCGGCAGCTGCCTGCTGGTGCACGCGTGGTGGCGCTACGAGCGCGGCGACGCCGAGCAGAAACGCGCGCTCGCCTGGTCCGCCCTCGCCTGGGGAGTCGCTGCGCTGGTCGTACTGTTCTACACGTTCACTGCCGAGGCGGCCGGGTCGTCGCACTGGAGCGGCGGGGTCGTGGGCATCGCTGCGGCGTGCATCGGGCCGCCGGCGATGGTCATCGGCGCGCTCCGCCCCGAGGTCGTCGACGTCCGCGGACTGGTCACCCGCGTCGTCGTGGCCGGCTCCGTCCTCGGGGTGTTCATCGCGATCGCGTCGGCGACGACCGCCGTCATCGAGGACGTCCGTGGCCGGACCCTGGAGACCACCGCGACCGTGGTTCTCTGCGCCGTGCTCGCCTTCGGCGTACGGCCGCTGCAGGTCCTGCTGCGCGGGGTCGTCGACCAGCTGCTGTTCGGCAACCGGCCCGATCCGCTCGCTGCTGCCACCAACCTCGCCGACCGGATCGGCGACGACCCGGCGCTGGCCCTCGACTCCATCCGCGAGGCCCTGCTGTTGCCCTACGCGTGCCTGACGATCGACGGCACCGTGCTCGCGTCCTCGGGAGCCGCGGTGACGCACACCAGGTCGCTCCCGCTCCGCCTCGGCGACGACCGGATCGGCGAGTTCGTCGTCGGCTTGCGGCCAGGTGACCTTGCCCTCTCCACCTCGGACGCCGACGTGCTGCGGATCGTTGCACCGCTGCTGGCGCAGACGTTGCGCGCGCAAGCGATGTCCCGCGACCTGCAACAGTCCCGCGAGGCCGTGGTCACGGCAGTCGAGGAGGAGCGTCGCCGGTTGCGACGCGACCTGCACGACGGGTTGGGCCCGACGCTCACGGGCGTCGCGTTCACCGGCGATGCGGCGCGCAACGTCGTGCACTCCGACCCTGCGCGCACGGCCGAACTCCTGACGGCGATGCGCGCCGACACCACGGCCGCGATCAACGAGATCCGACGGCTCGTCGAAGGCCTGCGACCGCCGGCCCTGGACCAGGTCGGGCTGCTCGGGTCGGTGCGCCAGTACGCCGAAACCCTGCACTCGGCGGACGGCTCGCGACTGCAGGTCTCGGTCCAGGCGACCAGCGCGCTCCCGGCACTGTCCGCGGCGACCGAGGTGGCGGCGTACCGGATCCTGGTCGAGGCCCTGACCAACACCGCGCGGCACGCGGCCGC
>JACXTT010012278.1_pt1 | contig 11375 bp, 7 predicted proteins | sample 9270951 | NCBI WGS metagenome assembly JACXTT01 (sample SAMN15532306, study PRJNA645909) | rock metagenome | isolation source: weathered quartz diorite | place: Puerto Rico | collected 2017-06-21 | reverse complement strand
TGGGCCATCCGCGGCGGCTTCAACAACGTCACTGGCCGCAAAAACTGGATCAACGTCAACAACGACCTCAACTCCCCCGACTTCCTTACCTACAGCGTCTACAGTGGCCGAGCCTTCACCGGCCGCATCCGCTTCCTCGGCCGCAAATGAGCTTCTGCCATGAACTGTTGAACTATCGCCATTACACTCAATTACCCCGGGGCAGTTGGGTAGTGGGGTCATGGTGTGGACATTAGTTCCTCAAAGCTCCAAATGTGGTCACTGACTTGCGATTCTTGTGCTGGCGTCACTCTCAAAGCACTGTGAATCCGGGCAAAATTGTAATACCAGAAATGCAAGGCCAGCGCAGCCCGCAGATTTTCCTTCTTTTTCGAGAATGCGTACGTCAACCTAGTTAGCCTTCGGCATCCGATGCTCCGTCCGGCAGTGACGAAGGCTGTCAACGAATGGAAATTCCCAAAAGAAGCTGCCGACCATCAAATCAAGGCAACGATTGACTTCAAAACCAACTGCCCTTCAAAGACTCGATGATTGCCGTAACATCGCCATTGCGCTCAGAACCCCCGCCCCCCGGCGAACGGACGGCGCAAGCTTGTGCTAAGGCCTGTTCTCGACAATCGACCTGCAACACGTTCTTAAGGGTGATAATAGCTGCATCCTATGATGATGAAGCTCTGGTTAGCAGCTCTGCTTGCTCTCCTGTCTATTTCGAAGATGACGGCGCAATCCGACACTGCATCGGAACAACACGCCTCCCGACTGAGCATCACCCTCGGTCCCAGCGTTCACTCGGAAGATGTGGACATCCGATACAAGATGGTTGGCGATTTCGGCGGGTATCACAGCTTCGTTCGCCCGCAGCCGAACGTGCGCCAGTACTTCATCACGGCTTCATTGGAGAACAGGCCTGCGAAAAGAATCACGGTTGCCGTCTATGCAAGGGGATGCCGGTTTGAGGCTTTTGAAATTGACCTTGCCACCTCCGAACAGGAGATCACGCGCCAATTCAATTGCCAGCCGTTAGGGACGGTGAGAATTAAAGGCTATATCGACCCTCAGGAGTTGCTTTCGGATAAACCAGTTGCGATCACAGCTGAACTCTCAGCGATATGGCTGTGTGAGTTTTTTCACGTCGCGGATTGTCTTGTTCCGCCTGTCCACCTCGGGCAAGTCGGCAGCATTGACCCTGCCGCAGGTGGCAACTTTGAGATAGCGATTCCGGATCTCTCGGCAGACCCACTGGCGAATTCAGTCACGCAGTCAACTACGAATGCGCTAGGGGTTGGAACTGTGCTCTTTGTTCTGCGAGACAAACTCGGTAGGACTGTCGCAGCCATTCATCCCAAGGGAGGCACGCCGGAGAATCGAGGTCTGACGATTCAGCGGGAGTACCCGAATCCAATCGTGTTCGAGAAGGTTCGATAAGCGACTGGATACCGCTCACCAACCGAGCCTTCCTCTAATGCTGGACCTCGACGATTGGTGAAAAATCGCCATAGCACTCATTGATCGGGCCGGGTGTCAGTTCTGGTGTCAGTTCGTTTTGAGATCGCCTGCGTCTTGCTGCATCTCGCTGCATGAGCTTGATAGCTAACCCTTTGTGTTTGCAAGATAATGCAACTCGATGCGCTCAGGTGCGCCGATGGTGGATGAGATTAAGAGTCAGTTGCTCCGTGTGCGGACGTCTTCAGCAACCACGCCCAAGCGTCGAGGCCTGCTGGCGTGTGTGCCGAAAACAGCCCTTGAACGCCGACGCCAGGACATTGATTTGATTGCCTAATTCAGCGGTTTTGAGCGCGGTTCAAAATCGCATGGTTTCCACCTGCTAGAGCTCAACTTCAGGATAGCCGGTTATACGTCTATTGACGGCGAAACGACGGTTTCTGCGGTTCCCCAAGGTTATAATCTTGCCCACCTATGACTCTCGCTCCGGGGACCAAACTCGGGCCGTATGAGATCCAGTCGCCGCTCGGTGCCGGTGGTATGGGCGAAGTGTATCGCGCCCGCGATCCGCGCCTGGGTCGCGAGGTCGCAATCAAGGTTCTCCCCGCCTCTCTCTCAGCCGATCCGCCTCGTTTGCAGCGCTTCGAGCAAGAAGCCCGCTCCGCCAGCGCTCTCAATCATCCCAACATTCTTGTCGTTTACGACGTTGGAACCCATGATGGCGCTCCCTACCTCGTAACCGAACTGCTTGAGGGGGAGACGCTTCGAGAGCGCCTCCTCGATGGCAGCCTGCCTCCCCGCAAGGCTTTAGAGTACGGCGTACAGCTAGGCCAGGGATTGGCTGCCGCTCACGAGAGAGGGATCATCCATCGCGATCTGAAACCGGATAATATTTTTCTTTGCCGTGACGGACGCTGCAAGATTCTCGACTTCGGTCTTGCTAAGCTAGTTGCGCCTGAGCCGCAGGATGCCACCAGCACCGGCCTTACATCTCCCTACACCGAAGAAGGTGTGGTCATGGGCACCGCGGGCTACATGTCTCCAGAGCAGGTGCGCGGACAGAAGGCCGACCCCCGCTCCGACATTTTTGCTTTCGGCACCGTGCTCTATGAAATGCTTTCGGGCCGACGCGCCTTTGCTGGGCCGACTGGGGCGGACACGGCCAGCGCCATCCTCAAGGAAGATCCCGCGGATTTACTTGCCGGCAATCGTAAGATAACGCCTGCACTCAATGGCATCGTGCGCCATTGCTTGGAGAAGAATCCCGACGAACGTTTCCAGTCCGCCCGAGACTTGGCGTTCCATTTGAATTCACTTTCGTCGATTTCGGATTTCGGTGCGGCGTTGCCCGCAGGTTTGCCCACAAAAAGATTCCCCCGACCCATTCGCTGGCTGCTTACCTCTCTTGCGCTTGCAGTGGTCGCCGCGGGCTCATGGCGGCTGGGCCGGAACTTTGCTGAAAAGTCTGCCGTGAAGGCGGTGCAGTTCCGTCACCTCACTGACTTTGCCGGGATGGAAGAATTTCCCGCAGTCTCCCCGGACGGCAAGTCCGTGGCCTTCACCCGTGACACCGGCGGATTCCGTCAGATCTGGGTCCGCCTTCTCAGCGGCGGCGTTCCCATTCAGGTCACGCAGGATCCAGTAGACCACCAATCTCCCCGCTGGTCGCCCGATTCCGGTTCGCTAATCTATTACTCGCCCCCGGCCGCAGAAGCCTACGGAACTGTCTGGCAGATACCCGCTCTCGGCGGCACGCCGCGTCCCCTCACGCACAGCCTCGGCTCCGCCGATCTCAGTCATGACGGCAAGCGTCTGACTTTCTTCCGTTTTGGGAACCGGCAGGTCGAACTGGTGGTCTCCGCGCTCGACGGCACCTCTCCCCAGGTCGTCACCCGCCTCTCCGCCCAATATAGCTATTCCTATCCTCGGTGGTCTCCGGACGACGACCGCATCGCTTATCAGCGCAGCCAGGTCTTCCGATCAGATATCTTTGCTGCACCGTCTCAGGGCGGCCAACCTCGGCCCATCACCGACGACGGAGTCATGATGAGCGGTTTTGCCTGGTTGCCGGATGGCTCTGGCATCGTCTACAGCTCCGCTCGTGCCAGTACAATCATTTATCTCCCCACCCACAATCTCTGGTTGGCCAAACTTTCCGGGTCCGCGCCCGTCCAGTTGACTCTCGGAGAAGAGTCTTATGTTTTCCCTGATGTCAGCAGCACCGGTGCCATTACTGCCAGCCGCGTCCGTATGCAGTTCGACCTCTGGAAATTTCCCGTCGATGGAACCGCCACAGAAAACGTTCGCCGCGGCATTCAGCTCACCCGCCAAACCGGACAGGTCCAAACACCGGACGCCGGTCCCGGTGATCGTGAACTGGTTTACCTCTCGGATAGCGGTGGGCACGGCAATTTATGGATCATGCGCCAGGACGGCACTGAGGCGCGCCAAGTCACATTTGATCGTGATCCCAGCGTCAGCGTCGGAGTTCCCGTCTGGTCGCCCGACGGAAAAAACATCGCTTATGTCACCACTCGAAACAGGAAAGGCTGGAGGTTTAGCCTATGGCTCGTCAGTGCGGACGGAAGCAACGACCATATGGTGGCTGAAAACGGCGGCTGGGCCTGCTGGGCGGCGGACAGCAAGTGGCTTTATTACGCCGTTCCCACCGAGGACAGCTATCGCATTGAGAAGATTTCCACCGATGGCGGACCCCCCGTTGTGGTCAGGACCGATAATGCCATGGCACCCGCTGTTTCACCCGCTGACAACACTCTGTATTACCTGAGCCCACGGGAAAACCTCACCGGTGTCGCCGACTACGAAATCCGCATGGCTCTTCCTGAGAATGGCGCCGCTCGCCTACTCACGAGAATTCCCGGTTCGCGCGTCCCCATCACCTATGGTTGGACCGTCCATCCCGTGGTATCTCCGGAGGGGAAGACGCTGGCTCTGTTGTTACGCGACGACTCAGGCAACATCAACATCTGGTCGTTGCCCACCCGGGGAGGAAGCCTGCGTCAGGTAACCGACTTCGGCCAGCGCCGCACCATCATCGCCCGCCGTGTATCATGGTCCTTGGACAGCCGCGCCATATTCGCCGCCGTCGCCGAGGGGGACTCCGACATCGTGATCATGGAAGGCGTCCTGCCATAACGACTTACGAGGGCTCCCTGTCTTCGCTTCGTGCACGATCAGAGTTACGCGTGGCCTTCCCTCTAAGCCAGATTGGCCAAATCATGTTAAAACGCGCAACCAATGAAAAGGTGCCTTCTAGCCGCGCAGTTTGGCCGCGCCGGAGGTATTCCCCGATTACCCCAAAAAACGCCAGGATTTACGAAACGCCAGCAACTTGGCTGAGTCTTGGGCCTCTCGGAAACTGATTCGACACCATCTGCAAAGTTAAGGCCAAGGATGTGCCGTACTAATGGCTTTCGGGTTGCGGAAAGTCTGCTGCCACTGTTTCGGCACATGCGGCGGTCTCTCCCACCTCTACCGGGATTCCGAGCCGAAAGCTCATGATCTCGAACCAGCATTTGACAAGATAGTTCCCCTGTTATAATCCGCGTCGTTTCATTTCATACGGAGGCTGCCGCTGTTGGCTTCCCGTCGCGCTCCTTGGTGGATGTACATCGTCGCTGCATCCTTGCTCGGCAATTTTGCCCTGAATATCTACGCCTACCTTTGGGGACCTGAGCCGCCATTCGGCCAATACAACTTCGCCAGAGAAACCCTGGTGGTGGAGGAGGTGCTTCCAAACTCGGCGGGGGACCAGGCGGGACTACAGGTAGGAGACCGAGTGCTGACGATAGACGGGCGTCGCATGCTGGGTCTTGGCCAATGGGACGTAATCCGCATGAACTTTGAAGTCGGGAAGACGTACCGACTTCAGGTCGAGCGAGACGGAGAGTCATTCGAGCGAGTCATGACATTGCAGCGGCGGTCATGGTCTCAGCAGACACAATATCAGCGCATCGAATTTGTGCTGAGCACAGCAAGTGCGCTTTTGACGTTGTTGGTGGCCTTCTTAGTCGCGTTTACACGGCCCTACGACTGGGTAGCCCGGATTGGGGCGCTGTCCATTGCGTTGCTTGGCGGATCCACTTATCTCTATGGTACGTCTGCCATTGTCCGGCGCTTGCCGATGTTCGTGGGTGCGCTCATCTGGTGGCCCGAAGTGGGCTTTTTCATATTTCCCGCGCTGTTCTTCGCTTTTTGCTCAATGTTCCCGCGCCAATTGTTCCGTTCTCGCTGGATTTGCCTGGCGAATGTACCAGCTCTTTTTTTCCTGTGGCCCATCGCTGGCTTTACTTCCTTCACATTCGTGAATCCCGCAGGCGAAAACACGGCGTCGGACTGGGGCCCACGCGTCGGTGCCAGTCTCCTTTTTGCATACATAGGCGCCGGTTTGGTTGCATTGATTCTGAATTACCGCAGGTTGGATGATGTCAACCAGAAGCGACGCATCCGCGTACTGGTGGCCGGGACTCTGGTGGGTTACCTGGTGCTTGTACCCTACGTGGTAATGAATGCCATGAGGGCTTCCGCCCACAGCAATGTTGGGCGCGTCTTGTTCTCCTGGCCAGCCCTCCTATTGGTCACCGTCCTTTACCAGGCCTTTCCACTCTCATGGGCGTATGCGATTCTGCGGCATCGCCTGTTCGATGTCCGGGTGATCCTCCGCCAGGGCTTGCAGTATGCGCTGGCGCGACGCGTATTGCTCACAGTTGTCCCCGCACTGGGCGTCGTGCTGCTGGCAGACCTGCTGTTGCACGGCCAACAGCCCCTGCTGGAGATTCTGCGCACGCGGGGTTGGATTTATGTTGTTTTGGGAGGACTGGCAGCAGTGGCCTATGTCAAACGCCAGAGCTGGCTCCAGGCTCTCGACCGGCGCTTCTTCCGCGAACGCTACGACGCGCACAGGCTATTGCGCGAGGTAGTCGAAAAGATTCGAGAAGCGCGCAGCTTTGGGCAAGTGGCCCCGCAAGCGGTCACACGCATCGAGACCGCCCTCCATCCGGAGTTTGTTGTTTTGCTGTCCCGGGAACCACAGGAGCCGACCTATCGCAGTCTGGCGGTGGCTCCAGCAGGACAAGCGCTCCCGACATTGCCCGCTGAAAGCAAACTGATGTCGCTGTTGCGTCTGCTCGGCAAACCGATTGAGGTCCCACAGACCGCAACCGGCTGGTTGAAGGAACAACTGCCCCATGTAGAAACCGCATTTCTCCGCCAGACTCGGATTGAATTGCTGGTGCCCATCGCGACTGCGACGGACCGCACGGAGGCGCTGCTGGCCCTGGGATTGAAGCGCTCGGAAGAGCCCTACACGCGTGAAGACCTGGATCTGCTGGTTGCCATCGCCTCCAGCCTGGCGCTATTGCTGGAAAAACCGGGCGGCGTCCCGGCCGCACGAAGCGACACGTTTGGGGAGTGCCCTCAATGCGGCATCTGCTATGACAGTGGCGCCACCCAGTGCTCCCGCGAGAGTGCGCGCCTGGTGCCGGTGATCTTGCCGCGACTCCTCGACGGACGGTACTACCTGGAGCGGCGGCTGGGCCGCGGCGGCATGGGCACGGTGTATGCAGCCTCGGACCGGGCACTCGAACGCCGCGTCGCCGTGAAAGTCATTCGGGAAGATCTGGTCGGCAGCGCGGACGCGGCCGAGCGCTTCCGGCGGGAGGCACGCGTGGCCGCCAGCTTTGCGCATCCCAATGTGGTTACGGTTCACGACTTCGGTGTGGCCGAAGGCAACCGTGCCTTTCTGGTAATGGAATTGTTGGAAGGCAGCACTTTGCGGGAAGGCCTGTGGCGTCACAAGCGCTTCGCCCCGGCACGGACTTTCTCAATCTTGCGGGATGTATGCGCCGCACTCGAGGCTGCTCATCGCCGGCAACTGGTGCACCGCGATCTGAAACCGGAAAACATTTTTTTGGTGGCCAGCGAAACTGCGGAGACTGCCAAAGTATTGGACTTCGGCATAGCCAAGTTTCTTCCCGTCGCCACCGTGCAGCCCACAGCGGATACCGCCCCCGGTGCGGTGCTTGGCACGTTTCGCTATATGTCCCCGGGGCAGTGGCGCGGGGAAGAAGCGCATCCAGCGTGGGACCTCTGGGCGTTGGCTGTGGTGGTTTATGAAATGCTGACCGGCGCCTACCCGTTTGATGACAGATCTCCTGCAGAATGGTTCGGAACTGGGGCCGTCGCGAAATTCACTCCCGTGAGCGGGCATTTGCCGGAGGCCCATCGGAGTTGGCAGGAATTCTTCGAGCACGCCTTTGCGTACGACCTTGCTCGACGCCCGCAGTCGACGGAAACATTCTTGTCCGAATTGCACAGAGCGTTAAGCTAGCCCACATCCGTCGGTTACCCGCCGCTACAACGGACTGTGCCAAAATGATTTCTTTCCGACACACGCGGCCCGGATTCGGATAAATTGCTGATCCTATGTGGTCGCGTGTGGTCCGAAACCTTGCAGAAGGGATTCCGGCGATAGCGGAGCCCAAGTTGTGTCAGCCATAAGAGTTCTAAAATCGTCTGCTAGGGCCGACCAATCCTTTCAATCAGTTAACTATCATTTTATTCGGAACTTGCGAGACCAGGGGGTCAGTCGTACAAACCCTTGCCTTCCGCGGCTTTGGAGCGGAGGGGCTCCAATTGCCCCTTCTCAGGATTGATTCTCTCGATTTTTTGCTCGGACAGCCCGTGGCCAGATACCGGATAGTGTCCGCTACCTTAACTGTGTAGGGGAGGGGGGCGCCTTCGCGGGCCGCTCCGCACCAGTATCCTGCCCCCGCTCGCCCGCGCAGGCGTAACGTCGGATGGAACGCCCGCGCGTCGCTCTGCGTATATTCACTCACACAACTTTGTCCCATTCCGTGGAGGAACGGAATGACGATCAGCACCATCGACGAGCCGCAACGCAAAGCTGCACAAGTCGCAGGATTCTCTTATCTACTCACCTTCGCGATCGTGGTCGTGGTGAACTTTGGTATCAATGAGCGCCTGATGGTCGCCGGCGAGCCAGCGCAGACTGCCCAAAACATCTTGACGCACGAGCGGCTCTTCCGCATCGGGATCGCCGGCAACCTCGTCTACGAGGCGGGGCTGTTGGTCCTGCTTAGCGCGCTTTACGTGACCCTCAGGCCAGCCGGACGCACCTTGGCGTTGCTGTCCGGGTTCTGGCGCCTCGTCTATGCCTCGATGTGGGTCCTGATGTCGCTCAATCAGCTGACCGCTCTGCGGCTGTTGAACGGTGCCGATTACCTGCGCGTCCTCGGAACAGAACAAGCACAGGCGCTGGGGAGGCTGTATCTCTCCGGTTCAGACGCCTACTACATCGGCCTGCTGTTTTATGGCTTGGTATCCACCGCTTGCAGCTATCTGTTTTTCAAGTCGGGTTACATCACACGAGGACTTGCGGCCTTCGGCGTGATCGTCTCCGCGTGGGCTGCAGTGTGTTCTCTTGCCTTCATCATCTCCCCTGACTTCGCCAAGCTCGTGAACCTGTGGTGGTTCGATACCGGCCTCGGGCTCTTCGAACTGGCGACCGGCTTCTGGCTCGTGATCAAAGGACTGAGGCCGGAGATGACCACGGCTGAGCGGGCACCGGCCGGTATCACCGCCTGAAAGCACGCCCGTTTCGGGCCAACTGAAGAAGCTTGTTGGGGAGGTAGATAAGAACGAACGGTCCCGGTATCACGAGCAGCAGGTAGAGCCAACCTGCTGTTCTGGCTTGCCGATCGAGTGCGTCCATGCCGCCTCTCTTTCTGCCGATTTACCGCCCCAACCGTACGCCACCGAAGCTGTTTGGCATGGGCGTTGATGAGCTGTTGTTTTTGTGTGCCGTGTTTGTGCTTTGGTTCTTTATCGGGATGCGCTTGGATGGGAGAGCTAGGATAAGGCGTCCGTTGATGTTGAAAATGACGGCTACCGAGATAGTAAGGGATGTATTTATAGCGATAGTCGGCATCTTGCTCTTCTACGGAGGAATCGTTGCTACTCGGGGATTTCGTTATTCTATCAATCCCGTTGGCCAGCTTGGTGAGGGGATTCTATTCATCTTGTGGGGCGTGTTGCTGGTCAGTTGTCTAGCATTTCAACTGAGAAAGATGGTTGGCCTTCGAGTCCGAAAGCCCTCCCCGAATTAGTTGCTAGTCTGTGCCACGTCAGCGCAAATGGGACAGTTTGAGACCGGAAGTTAAGCTGCCCATCTGAAGACCTGCCCCGTTCGAAAATCGTTTGCTAGCGCCTGACCATTCGATTTGATTCAGTCTTAAACAGCTGAAAGCGCTAGTTCAAAACTGCGAATGTCCACGAGAAGAGTTCGAAAATCGTCTGCTAGGGCCGACCAATCCTTTCAACGGGTTAAGCTCCATTCTATCTGCATCTTGCCGGACCAGGGGGTCATTCGCCTAAGCCCTGATATCCGCGCGACCTTGGACCGAAGGGGCTCCAATTGTCCCGTTCATCATGTTCCTCCGTTTCTTAGAAGGTCTCAACTTCCGAGTGGTCCGTGAACCGCCAAGAATTCTTGTCGTACGTCCGCCCTGGCTTCACCGCATTTGACGACGAGGCGGGAGTCCTTGATACTAGCGACAGTGCGCTGACAGGGCGCCACCCACCCGCGGCAAGGGAACACTCCCACCTGTTTGGTCTGAGTCGCGTGCGTTCGCACCTTCTTTCAGCCTGATTTCAGCGGGGTACAGGCGATATACATGAGGAGGTCGCAATGACCGCTACGAAGTCTCTCCCGGCTCGTCCATCTCTCGAATCCCTCCGTAAACAAGCAAAGAAGCTCGTGCGCGACATCGCCGCCAGTGACGACGCGGCCATCGCACGTGTGCGGATGCAACTGCCAGACGTTCACCTGCCCTTAACGCAGCGCAACGCCCAGCTCGTGATTGCGCGCGAGTACGGCTACGCCCGCTGGCAAGATCTCATCGCTGAGGTGAGCAAGCGCCTCGGCCTTGGCCTGGAGTGGGCGGCAACTCAAGCTCGACGCGTCATTCACGACAACGACGTTGAACGCCTGAAGCAATTGCTGGTTGAATATCCGGCCTTGCTTTCCTGGCAAGGCAACGATAGTGAAGGCGGCCTGCTCGGAATCGCCACGAGTTCCTATGGCGACAGCTTCGACCCGAACCGAGAGCGGGCTTTCACTCGGGTGGCGTGCGCAGAGTTGCTGATTGACGCCGGCGCGGTGGTGATGCCGTCGGTGTGCGAGGGCCTCATCGAGTCCCGCGCCAGGGGGCTGCTGCAGTTGTTTCGGCGCAAAGGCCTGCTTCCGCGCACGCTCAAATTCCATTCGGTGCTTGGCGATCTCGATGCGGTTCGCAACGCTCTTGATGAGAACGGGAACGATCTGGCGTCCGTCAATGAAGCGTTCATGTGCGCCTGCCGCTTCGAGCACGAGGCCATTGCGTCCGCCCTGCTGGAGCGATCCATCGCTCTCGATCCCGAACTCGGCAAAAACCTCGATGGAAGCGTTGGCCGCCTAGGCTTTATCAAGTACCTCACCGTAGAACGATCGTTAGCCTTCGTACACGCCACACCAGCCGGACCATGGCAGGCGTTTGTCATGGAGCAGGTCATGCGCGCGATCCACGATGGCGACCTGACAGCGTTCATCCGCGGGTTGCAGCGCGAGCCGTGGCTGCTTGGTGAAGCCTGCCTGGGATTTCAGGTGGCCAAGTGAACTCTGTGATGGGTCGTAGCCGCACATGAAGCCTTCTGGCTCCAGGGGGTTTGAATACAAGGGTTTCTGGCACCACCCTCTGAGAACGAGGGTACCCCTATGAGTGTAGGTCAGGTTCCGACCAACTCCAATATCGTGATCTCCGGCCGCGCCCCCAGGCGAATAGGAAAGCCCGTGGTGCCGATGCCTCGGTTGACGTAGAGCTTCGTGCTCCGCTGTTCGTACCATCCACTGGTAT
>JACXTT010012277.1_pt1 | contig 11375 bp, 12 predicted proteins | sample 9270951 | NCBI WGS metagenome assembly JACXTT01 (sample SAMN15532306, study PRJNA645909) | rock metagenome | isolation source: weathered quartz diorite | place: Puerto Rico | collected 2017-06-21 | reverse complement strand
CCTAGATCATCCTAGATCCTAAATCCCAGATCCTAAATCCTAGATCATCCTAGATCCTAAATCCCAGATCCTAAATCCTAGATCATCCTAGATCCTAAATCCCAGATCCTAAATCCTAGCCAAATCCTTGATTATTGCCAATGCAAACGGGCGTTTGTTAATATCTTTTGAGCTGATACCTACAGCTGCAGCTCCCGTACCGTGCCGGAGGAACAATCAATGAAATCCTTCCCGCTCGCGCCGGTGATTATTGCGCTGGCGCTTTTGTTCACATGTGTTGCTGCCTTTGCTCGAGAGCTCGGCGCGCGAGAAGCTCGCGAAAAGATCGCGCAAGCGCTTGGGTTCGACAAGTCCGACAACGTTCACATCAAGAACATCAGCCGTGGCCTGGGGGGCGAGGCTATCGTAGAAGCCCAGTTCGGGGCGGCATTCAGATTCGCGGCGGATAAAGAAGGAAAGTGGCAACCCGTCGAAGTGCGCGCGGGCGACCGCAAATGGGAATCCATCGAGCTCATCCAGACTGCGCTCCGCAAGGAGAAAGCGTTGAGAACCAGCGCCGATCTTCGAACAATTGCAACCGCGCTTGAAGCTTACCGCCGCGACAGCGGTTCGTATGTCCAGGCCGATAGCAGTTCGGCGCTGCTCGATCACCTTGCGCCCCGCTATCTGAGCTCCATCATCCGGCTCGATGCCTGGTCTCGCGAACTGGGTTACAAAGGCTCATCCACCGGTTATCGACTGATAAGCCTGGGTCCCGACGGCAAGCCGGGCACGGATGATGACATCGTCTTCGAGAACGGCCGGTTGGTAAAGGGAGCGATCGAGTGACCAGCGATCCCGAAGAGATTCACAGCCAGGTAGCCACTGCTCACCGAACCGCTCTTACCCTCGTGATGGCGTTAGCGATGAGCATTGTAATCTATACTGGCGTGGGCCTCTTGGTCTTGAATCTTCGCGGCACTAAACCGCAAGCGCAGCTTCCATATTCGTTCTACGCGGCAGCAGCCGCGCTGGCGATTGGCTCAATCCTGTTGCGACGGGCGCAGTTGCACAGAATCAAGCTGGAGGTAGTAGCCGGAGCGCGTGGGGTTGAGGGGCTCATCAAGCATCTGCTTAATGCAACGATACTTGCCGCGGCTATAGCAGAAGTGATTGGGGCGCTCGCGCTGATCGTCGCCTTCTTTGGCGGCGACCAGAGCGATGTGATAAGGCTTGGAGTTGTTGCCCTGGCTGTCTCGCTGTACAACTACCCCAGGCGGTCGGCGTGGCAGCGAGCAGTGGACTATTTCTCGGCAACCAAGGCGAGAGCGGGTGAGGGCAGGCTGGGCCTGTGACCGCCGAGGCCAAAACATGTTGTATAAAGAAACTGCGCGGGCCTAAGTCCGCGCCACGACGGGCGCATAGAAAGGGAGCAATCTTGAGAAACGACAAATTCACCGCCGGCGCGGCTCTTGCCCTGGTGATGCTGCTAACTGGGGCCGCAAACGTGAAATCGGCTGCCGGAGCCGGTTTCAGGGCCCAAGACAAAAAACAGCCGGAGAGCACCGACAAGCGCGCAGACGCGCTAAAGAAGTATCTGGAGGCCCAGCGTCTCGAGCAAGCCGGCAACTATCCCGGCGCGGTCGCGGCATACAAGGAGGCTCTTGAGCTGGACCCGCAGTCGATCGAGCTTAGAACTGCGCTCGGTTCGCTCTACCTTAAGAATCGCAACGTCATAGACGCCGAGGCCCAGGCGAAAGAGGCGATGAAGTTGTCGCCCGATAGCATCGACGTGCGCAAGCTGCTGGCTCGCATTTATATCGCCCAGACCTTTGTTGGTACGACGACCGTGAAGGAGAAAGCTCGAGCTGCGATCAAGGAGTTGGAGGAGATTGTTCGTCTCAGCCCAAACGCGAAAATTGAGGTGGGCGATCAGGAACAGCCAGTTCTGTCGCTTGTCGGCGAGCTCTACTGGACTCTCGACGAACAAGACAAAGCGCTCGACGCGTTGAAGCGCGTTTCCGAGGGCAGCTCCTCGGCGGATCGCGCACACTATCAACTCGCACAGCTCTATGCTCAGAAAAACAAGTTCCGCGAGGCGGCTCTCGCAGCACGAAAGGCTTATGACATAGATCCCAAGTCGCCAATGTACGCGGGTCTCCTCGCCAGGTCGCTGCTGCGCATCGGTCGCACTCAGGAAGCATTGGATATCTATAAGAAAGCTATCGGCATCAAGGATGCCGTAGGCAAAGAAGAGAAAAAGGCCTCCGAAGCCAAGGCATCCGACGACAAAGATGACGAAGGCACCAGCGTGCTCATCAACTCTCCGCTTCTATTTGACTACGCCGAAGCGCTGGTCTACTCGGGGCGATACGATGAAGCAAATAAGCTGCTCGACCCGCTGATCAAGGCTGTCCGCAAAGACACCCCAGCTTATCTGACCCTGGTCAGGGAGAAGGGAGATGTGCTGAGGAGAACCGGCAAGCGGGAAGATGCCGTGCATTTGCTTGAAACCGCGCTAAAGGGACAGGACGTGTCCGACAGCTTGCCGGTCGTATATGCGCTCGCGGAAACCTACGAAGAGATGCTGCAGTTTGATAAGGCAGTGTCCACCTATGAGGATGCGCTGGCGTCGATCGTAAACCCCGATGGCACGGTGGGCGCTCGAGAGAGTGAGAAGCAGGCCGCCGAAGTCGTGCTCCAGCGCATAGGCGTCGCATATCGGGTTGCCGGCAAGCGAGACAAGGCGATGGAGACTTTCGAACGCATGAAAAAGGTTGTGGGTAAGGACCGGCCTCGCGCCGACCAGCTTATCGTTGACACCTTAATAAATGAGGGAAAATACAAGGAAGCGTTGGCTGCTGCGACCGATGCCGCGGCGCGCTTCCCGGACGAGCGCTCGTTCAAGCTATACCGCGCACAGTCCGCTGGACGACTGGGAGACGTGGCTACCGCCGACGCGACGCTGAAGGCGATGCTCAAGAACGGGCCCGAGGATGCGGACGTCTACTTGTTCTGGTCGAGCGTGCAGCTTGATGCAAATCAGGTGAAGGAAGCTGAAGAGAGCGCGCGCAAAGCGGTCTCGCTTGAGCCTAATGATGTGGGTCCGCTGGTGACTCTGGCCAGCGTTCAGGATCGAGAGAAAAAATACAAAGAGTCGGAAGCGACGTTGAGAAAGGCGCTCGAGATCGATCCGGATAACGCAACGATATTGAACAACCTCGGCTACTTTCTTGCCGACCGCAACGAGAGACTTGTAGACGCGGAGGCGCTGATACGCCGCGCGGTGAACATCGAGCCTACAAACGGGTCGTTCCTGGACTCACTCGGATGGCTCCTGTTTAGACAGGGCAAGCTATCCGAGGCGCAAAAGTACCTGGAACAGGCGGTGATCTATCAGCAGCGCTCGGCTACCATTCACGACCATCTGGGTGATTTGTACAAAAAACAGGGACAGACGGAAAAGGCGCGAGGGAAATGGGAAGATGCGCTGAGGCTCGCAACCGAACCCGAAGAGATTAAGAAGATAAAAGAGAAGTTGGGGAAGAAGTGACAACTTTCGAGTAGGTAGAAGCAGTGTCAGGGTCACAGGTCGGGAAGCGTGGCTTGCTCCCGCCCGCCGAATTGTGAGTGTCTCAGCGGCGGCGCAGGCCCCTCTTCCCGACCTGTGACTCTGCGAAGGATTCCGCTTCTCCTTAGTCTTAAAGTATGCGCAAGTTTAATCAAACTGTAGCGTTGGCAGTTGCGCTGCTCACGCTGGTGCCGTGGACAACCGAGCGTGCGTACTCGCAACAGAAAGGCTCTGGAGTCGCAGGCGGCGGTAGGGTAGCTCGCGGGAGCGCACGTGCTTCGACCCCAAAGGACTCTCGCAGCGATCCGGTATCTTCAAATAGCGAAGAGGCGACCGCAGGACTCTCAAGCAGTCGTATTCGCGAGATTGAATCACTCGAGCAGCAATGCCTGGACGAGGTGAACCGAGTTCGACATCGCAGCCGGCTCGCGCGGCTCGAATTCGATGAAGAACTCCTGCCGGTGGCTCGCGAGTACAGTCGCCGCATGGCTGAAGAACATTTCTTTTCGCACACCGACCCCGATGGGCTCACCGTACGTGAAAGAGTCGACAGCGCGGACATACGGTGGCGAATGGTGGGTGAGAACCTCGCTTACTCGAACGGGTACATTAACCCGGTAGCCGCTAGCCTCCACGGTTGGATGGATAGCGCCGGCCACCGCCGAAACATCCTCGATCCGGATTTCAGCCTGACCGCGATCGGGGCGTGGATCGCCTCAGACGGAACGGTTTATTTCACTGAGATTTTTCTCAAGCAGTAAGTCGCTGCGTCAATCACTTCCTACAAATTCTGAAGGATCAATGAGCGAGGTTCCGCCACTAAACTCCTACGCCAAAATCAATTGGACGCTCGACGTGCTGTTTAAGCGCGACGACGGCTACCACGAGCTTCGAACGATCTATCAAACTGTATCACTCCACGATACTCTGGGAATCACTGAGACCGGCGGCGCCATCGAAATCGTCTGCACCGACCCGCGCGTTCCATGCGACGAAACCAACCTCGCATACAAAGCCGCAGAATCGCTGCGAGATGCTGCCGGCATCGCAAGGGGCGCGCGCATCGAGATCGAGAAGCGCATTCCCATTGCCGCCGGGTTAGGCGGCGGGTCTTCAAACGCCGCATCGACGCTTCTCGCCTTGATCAAACTATGGAAAGTTGAGATCGACGAGAGAGACCTCATTCGAATTGCGGCGAGCCTGGGATCGGACGTGCCGTTCTTTCTAATCGGAGGGACGGCCCTTGGTGTTGGTCGTGGCGAAGAGGTCTACCCAATCGAACAGGTGCACTTTGAGCATCTGCTCCTTGTTAACCCCGGTTTTGCCGTGTCGACCCGCGATGCTTACGAAAAACTTTCGCGGTTGACAAGGCCAGAGGCGGCTTCTAATATACCTTTTACTTTACTGGCCGCTAAAGGCATCAGTGGGCTACCGCTTGTGGCAAAAAACGATCTGGAAGAGATCGTGCTGGCCGCGCACCCAGAAATAGCGGAAGGCAAAGGCTGGGTCCTACGCCTAGGCGCAAGACACGCTCTGATGTCCGGCAGCGGCGCAACTGTCTTTGGGGTCTTTGATAATTCGCAGATGACCGAGCGAGCCGAGGCCGAGATGCGCGGAGCCGGTTACTGGGCACAACGCGTCCGCAGCGTTGACGCGCGGGAGTATCACGCCACGATGTTCCAGTGAGCAGCCCCTTTGCATCGCGGCCGAAGCCATTGACATTACCGATTGGCAGGTTGGTTTAGTCATTTACGCGGTGAATTCCAGTCTAATCCTTTCAGCTTAATACTGGGGAGTCGCCAAGCGGTAAGGCAGCGGCCTTTGGAGCCGCCATTCGGAGGTTCGAATCCTCCCTCCCCAGCCAATGCAGTAGGCAGAAGGCAGTAGGCAGCGAGCAGTCGGTGCCTAGGGCCTACTGCTTTCTGCCTACTGTTCTTGGAGGCAGTGTGAACATAAAAGTCTTTTCAGGAAACGCGAACCGGCCGCTCGCTGAAGAGATTTGCCATCACCTGGATATCGAGATCGGCGAGGCTAACGTTGGGCGCTTCTCAGACGGCGAGTTCAACTTTCAGATCGCTGAGAACGTGCGCGGTGAAGATTGCTTCATCGTTCAGCCGACCTGCCCGCCGGTCGATACGAATACGATGGAGCTGCTGATTATGCTCGACGCGTTCAGGCGCTCGTCGGCAAAGCGCATCACCGCGGTGATCCCGTATTACGGTTACGCGCGCAAGGATCGCAAGGACCGGCCCCGAGTTCCGATATCGTCAAAGCTCGTAGCCAATCTGATAAGCGGAGCCGGCGCGGACCGGGTGCTGCTGTTCGATCTGCACGCCGGTCAGATTCAAGGGTTTTTTGACATACCCGCAGACCACTTGTTCGCGGCGCCGGTGTTGGTCGGGCACTTCCAGGCGCTGAACCTGCCGAACCTGACGGTGGTCGCGCCAGATGCCGGAGGCGTCGAACGAGCCCGCGCATATGCGAAGCGTCTGGACGCCGAGCTGGCAATTATCGATAAGCGCCGTGACTCGGAGCGGCTTGGAGAAGTTGAAGTGCTCCACGTGGTGGGCGATGTCGAGGGACGAACCGCCCTGATCGTCGATGATATGGTCGACACCGCTGGAACGCTGGTGAAGGCTGCCGAAGCGCTTATGCAAAACGGCGCAAAGTCCGTGCTGGCTTCGGCTACCCACGCGGTCCTCAGCGGACCGGCGGTTCGGAGAATCGAGGGATCGCCGATCGAGCAACTGGTCGTGACTAACACCATCCCGGACGGCAACGCTTGCGGGTCGTCGAAGATCAAGTGTTTGAGTGTGGCGGGGCTTCTGGCTGAAGCTATTCTGTCGATACACGACGAGACATCGGTGAGCAGGTTGTTTATTTGAGAATGACATAGCATAGACTTTAGTCTGTGCCAGGTTAATCACCGGACACCGACTAAAGTCTATGCTGCATTTGTGGAGTCGTTAAGAAAATGATCAAGGACATAACAATCAATGCGAGCACCCGCGAGGGAAGGGGCAAGGGCCCGACTCGCCGGCTGCGCGCCCAGGGGATGATCCCGGCGGCGGTCTACGGGGAAGGCGGAGACGCGGTCGCGGTCGCGGTGAGCGCCAAAGAGATCGCCACAATACTCCGCTCGGGTACGGGTCACAACACCATCTTCAAGCTTGCGCTTCCGCAAAGCGACGCCGAGCCGGCCAATGTGATTATCAAGGACTATCAAGTCGATCCGGTCAAGGGACGTTTGCTGCACGCGGATCTATTGCGGCTGTCGATGACCACCTTGACGCGTGTGAGCGTCTCGATCGAACCATTCGGCGAACCGCCGGGGGTCAAGAGCGAGGGGGGCATACTCGAGCTCCAGCTGCGAGAGGTTGAAGTCGAATGTTTGCCGGGCGACATACCGGAGCAGCTTAAGGTTGACATATCGAACCTCCAGATTGGCGACCACGTAACCGTGGCGGACCTGGTCTATGATCGCGAAAAGGTACGGCTGCTCGTCGACGAGCATCAGATCGTCGCCGGCGTGCTGGCTCCGCGAATGGTCGAAGAAGTTACGCCTGTTGCTGTTGTTCCCGAGGGTGAAGCAGGCGCAGCCGCCGAACCCGAAGTGATCAAGAAGGGCAAGGCTGAAGAAGAATAGTCAGGGGTCAGTGGTCCGTAGCGATGAAGAAGCAACCTCAGGCTGCGGACCACGGACCACGGACTACGGACTATGAAGCTAATCGTGGGGCTCGGGAATCCGGGGCGGGAATACGAAATGACCCGCCACAATCTCGGATTCATGCTCATCGACGGTTTGTTGGTGCGAGCGGGTGGCCGCCGCCTTCGCTCCGAGTCGAGGGCAAAGGTGGCGGAAGTTACGCTGGCGGACCAGCGAGTTTTGCTGGTAAAGCCGCAGACCTACATGAACTTGAGCGGAGACGCGGTCGGTCCACTTCTCGACCGCTACGGTGAAGGGAAACCGGCGAACTTGCTCGTCGCCAGCGACGACGTCGCTCTTCCATTCGGTATGATTCGCGTGAGGGCGAGAGGGAGCGCAGGCGGGCAGAAGGGCTTGAAGTCGATCATTGAGATGCTTGGCAGTCAAGAGTTCGCACGAGTGAGACTCGGCGTAAAACCTGATCATCCATTGGATGATCTCTCGAAGTTTGTGCTTTCGCCGATTCGCAACCGCGACCGCCGGCAGTTGGAGGAGACGCTCGAACGAGCGGTCGACGCCGTGGCGGTGATTCTGAGCGAAGGCGTGGAACGGGCAATGGCCCGCTTCAATGAACGAGTAAAAAGTTCGAATGAAGAGTGACGCATGATGGGGTGACCGAAGGATTGAGTCACGCATCACGAATTACTCATCATTCTTTGTTCTTTCTCAAGAGGTTCAAAGAATGAATCTCCTTGCTCTGGCGCAAGAGCCCAGGGCTTAACCGAAGCGTCGGCGACGCAACCGAAAAAACTCGATCTCAAAAGGTCGAGTCTTGGGCATCCGATTGCGGCGACGGCCGAAGTAATCCAAAAGGAGGATACTCTCTGATGAGAGTCTATGAAGTGCTGTTTATTGTCGCGCCCAACATCGAGGAGAGCGACATCGATACCCTCGTCACTCAATTGAGTGACGTCGCAACCAATCAGGGGGCCCGCATCGCGAAGATCGATCGAATGGGCCGCCGCAGACTAGCCTACCCCATCGGGAAATTCAACGACGGTCACTACGTGGTGTTTACCATCGAGGGCAGCGGCGCGGAGATCGCCGAACTCGAGCGCCGCATGCGAGTCACCGACGCAGTGATCCGGTATATCACCATCCGCATCGACGAAGATTTGAAGCGCGCTGAGAAGTTCCGAGCTCGCCGCACTGCTCACGCCGCTGCAGGCGCCGGCTCGCGACGCGGCCGCGGTGGCCGCGCCGAACCGGTTCTTCCGATAGGAGACGATGACGAAGACGGTGATGAGGAGGAAGAGTCATGAGCAGCGAACAGAGAGACCACGGGCGCCGCGACGACAGGGGCGGGCGGCAGGGCGGTCAAGGCGGCGGACGGCGATTCATCCGCGCGCGTAAGTCGTGCCGCTTCTGCGCCGACAAGGTGGATTATATAGATTACAAAGACGGCCGGCTGCTGGGGAGCTACATACCGGAGCGGGGCAAGATATTGCCTAGGCGAATATCCGGCACCTGCGCGCCGCATCAGCGCATGCTGGCGACCGCAATCAAGCGGGCTCGCAACGCCGCGATTCTGCCGTTCACTTTGGATTAGTCCGTGGTCCCTGGTCCGTAGTCCGTGGCAAGTCGGCTGCGGACTACCGACTACGGACTACTGACCCTTAGCGAGGACCTACCAATGGCACACATGGATGTATTGCTTTGCGAAGACGTTGATAACCTGGGCCAGCGCGGGCAAGTGGTGCGCGTGCGAGCGGGTTACGGCCGAAACTACTTGCTGCCGCAAAAGCTGGCTATCAAGGCAAGCGCCGGTAACAAAAAAATGCTCGACGAGCAAAGGCGACTGCTTGCAAAACGCGAACAGCGCGAACACCTTTCCGCTCAGAGTGAAGCGCAGAAGCTGCAGGGACTCGAACTCCGCTTCGACCGGCGGGTCGGCGAGCACGGAATTCTGTTCGGGTCGGTGACCGCGCTCGACATTGCCGAGGCGCTCAAGGAACGGGGACTGACTGTCGAGCGCCGAAGGATCGGCTTGCGTGAGCACATAAAAGAGGTTGGCGACTACGACGTGTTGATCAAGCTCCACCGCGACGTCAGCCCTTCGATCAAGGTACTCGTTCGCAAGGAGGGCCAGGAAGAGGTTTCGGCCGCAGAAGCGGCTCCAGCAGCCGATTCTGCGCCCACGGAACCCTTGGACGAGGGGCAATCGGCAGGGGCGGCCGAAGCTCCGGCTATAGAAGCGGAACCCGCCGATGAATAGCGTGTAAGGGTGGCACTCCGGGGCCGTCCCCTCGGCTACGTATCGGGTTCTATTGGAATGAGGGCGGCCCAGGAGTGGCGCTCCTACATGCCGCTAGACGTCGTCGAAGGTTGTTGATATCATCGCGCGCGCAGGATGCTGAAGGAGCAGCGTTCTGCAAATCCGACCTTGCGACTCTCCTCTTCGCTTCGGCAACCCGCCCGCCACCGAGGGCCCTCTTAACTACGACTAAGGTACCAATCGCCGGCACGCCGGCGCGGACGAACCTCACATATGACGCGACCGGCAACGGGTGACCCTTTTTTCGATAAAGGCCTGCCGTCCAACGTCGAGGCGGAGCGCTCTATTCTGGGGGCTATCCTGCTCGACAATGCCGTCTGCAATCAAGCCATCGAGCTGCTGCGCCGCGACGATTTCTTCCTCGACTCCCACCGCCGAATCTTCGACAAGATGGTAACCATCACCGAGCGCCTGATGCCCATTGACTTGATCACTCTGAGCGACGAGTTGCGGCGGGCGGGTGAGTTCGAACAGATAGGCGGCGCCACCTACATTGCATCGCTCATCGACGGTGTGCCGCGCACAGACACCATCGAGCCGTACGCGAAACTCGTCAAGCAGAAGTCGATGCTGCGCAAACTGATCAGCGCATCGCAACAGATCGTGTCGCTCGCATTTGAAGAAGAGGACGACGCGGACGTAATCATCGATCAGGCTGAGCACATGATTTTTCAGATAGCTGAGGATCGCGTGCGGCAGGGCTTTCAATACATCGGCGACGTAGCGCATCGCAGGCTCGAGCAGATCGAGCAGATGGCCGGCCGGCCCGAGATGATCACCGGGGTGCCGACCGGCTTCACGGATTTCGATCGAATGACGTCGGGTCTGCAGCGACAGGAGCTGATCGTGATTGCCGCTCGGCCGTCGATGGGGAAGACGGCGCTCGCTCTCAACATGGCTCAATACGCGGCCAAGAACGCGAACGTAGTCGGCATATTCAGCCTCGAGATGTCAGCCGAGCAGCTGGTGTCGAGACTGCTTTGCTCTGAAGCGCGGGTCGACGCTCATCGGCTAAGGACCGGCTATCTCAACCGTGAGGAATGGGCGCGGCTCGCGGATGCGCTGCGGCGGCTATGCGAGACCAAAGTCTTTATAGACGACTCCGCTGCTGTCAGCGTAATGGAGATGCGAGCGAAGTGCCGGCGGCTGAAAGCCGAGCACGGACTTGACCTGCTCATCATCGATTACCTTCAACTGATGGCCGGCCGAGGTCGAATCGAATCGAGGCAGCAAGAAGTGTCTCAGATTTCACGCGACCTCAAGGGATTGGCCAAGGAGTTGGACGTTCCAGTCGTGGCTCTCTCCCAGCTATCTCGCGCGCCCGAGCAGCGCAGCGAACACAAGCCCCAGTTGAGCGACTTGAGAGAGAGCGGGGCGATTGAACAAGACAGCGACGTGGTGTGCTTCATCTATCGTGAAGAGCTCTACAATCCGACGGATGAGAACCAGGGGACCGCCGAGCTGATCATTGGCAAACAACGCAACGGACCCACCGGTATGGTCCAGCTGGCGTTTCTTAAAGAGTTCACCCGATTCGAGAACATGTGGCGGGAATAGGATTTAGGATCTAGGATCTAGGATCTAGGATTTAGGATCTAGGATCTAGGATCTAGGATTTAGGTTTAGGATTTGGGATTTGGGTCTCAGACCTAAACCCTAAATCCTAGATCCTAGATCCTAGATGATGAGTGTCACGACATCGTTGACACTTTTTAGTGCCACGACATCGTTGACAGTTCTTTGAAAATCCACCTTGGCTTACGTCGCGCGGAGATTCCGTGGACATTGATGCCTACCTTTGAACGGAGGCGTTGATGAAAACGAAAACAGAGCGCGACAGAATC
>JACXTT010012276.1_pt1 | contig 11375 bp, 9 predicted proteins | sample 9270951 | NCBI WGS metagenome assembly JACXTT01 (sample SAMN15532306, study PRJNA645909) | rock metagenome | isolation source: weathered quartz diorite | place: Puerto Rico | collected 2017-06-21 | reverse complement strand
AACCTCCAGGAGTTCCAGGCGTTTTGCTGTTCTCGCAGCAACTTAGGCGGCGACATGGCTTGGCGACAAGCGCCTTGAGCTTGCGCGCCGAGTGGAATTTCGCCGTTGGTTGCTGTCCGCCGTGTCGTGCGAAGTCGTCCGCTGGCCACACCATCCGCCGACTTGGAGCTGTGCCCAGCGCGCTGTAGAAGAACGCCCCGTGCGACGTCTCGTCCATTGGGCAGCGAAGGCATCATTGGTGCAGGCCAACAAAGGACAAAAGCCGACCGATCGGCCCTTGCGCCCCGCGGCCTTCCTTGATCGCGACGGCACGCTCAACTTGGATACCGGTTACGTCCACCGACCCGAGGAGTTGGTCTGGACCAAAGACGCCAAGGCCGCGGTGCGCATGCTGAACGGCGCCGGATACTACGTCTTCGTCGTCACCAATCAGTCCGGTGTCGCACGCGGTCTTTATTCGGAGCAAGACGTCGAGCGCCTGCATGCGCACATGCAGGCCGAGCTACAGGCCGAGGGCGCCCACGTGGACGCGTTTTACTACTGTCCGCATCACCCGCAGGGCACCGTGAAGGAGCTGGCGGTCGCGTGCCGCTGCCGCAAGCCCGGCACCGGCATGCTGGAACAGGCCGCAGCCGAATGGCCGATCGACCGCGCGCGTAGCATCATGGTCGGGGACCAGGATCGCGATATGGCCGCCGCGGCGGCCTTCGGCATCCGCGGCATACGGTTCGACCCCGCGAGCGGCTCGCTGGCGGAGTTGCTGGCGGGCGAGCTCGCGTTACGCATTTGAGCGCGGCGCGCTTTTGTCCCCGTTGAGACAATTTGCAGCATTGCCCAGTTTGCGGGCGGCCTGCGCCGAACGCGGGCAATCGTCGCCGCGACTGGCTTCTCGCGGGCAGGCGCGCTTGAAGCCTATCTGATTGATCCTTCTGCTGAATTCATTTCAGAGCGGCATTGGCACGGCGCTTGAACTTTGCTCAGCGGCATGGACCCGTCGTGCAAGATTCTCATCGTCGAAAAGAACCCAGCCCGAACTGCGATCCTCGAGGAGGGATTGCGCGAGGCCGGCCACAATGACGTGATGCGGATCGAAAATACTTCGCAGCTCTTGGCCCGTATCGGTGTCATCAACCCGGACGTTGTCCTGATCGACCTAGAGAACGCGAGTCCGGCCCTGCTCGACCAGATGTTTCAAGTCAGCCGGGCGTCGAAACGGCCAGTCGCCATGTTCGTCGAACAGAGCGACCCTGCCTCGATCGAGGCCGCGGTCGAAGCCGGCGTGTCCGCCTACATCGTCGGCGAATTGCGCAAGGAACGCGTCCGCACTGTTGTCGATCTCTGCGTTTCGCGGTTCAACGCGTTCTCTCGGCTGCAGGACGAGCTTGAGCGCGCGCGCAGTGCGCTCAATGAGCGCAAGACGGTCGACCGCGCCAAGGGCATTTTGATGAAGGCCAAGAACCTGAGCGAGGAAAGCGCCTACACGCTGCTGCGTAAGACCGCCATGAACGAGAACAAGAAAATCGGCGAGGTGGCGCAGTCGGTGATCACGGCGGCCGAGTTGCTCAGATGAGCGCCGTGCACCCACACAGTGGTTGGCAGCCGATCAAGCGTTAGGCGCCTCACTGCCTATTTTTTCGCATCGCACAAAAAACCTGCAGCTTGCGAATCCGCTGGGCAATCCGGCACCCGTTAACGATTCGTTAACGGGTAGGGCGAAGCGACATAACCTGTTGAATTGATTTCATAATCAATTCCGGCGGCGGTCTGGCACGAAGCTTGAAACGGGTGAGGCGAGACGGCGCCGTCGGCAACGATGGCGCCGCGGTCCAACGACGGGCCCAAAGGCAACGCCGCTGTCCTGAGGAGGCACAACCACGCTTCAGGCTGCGGCTTTTTTTATCGGTCACGGGGAGAGACGTCCGACGGGCGCCAACAACGGCCCACTCGATCGAAAAAGGACAGAAGATGACCACCACGAAGGGAACGAACAAATCACGCGGCGTCAGCCGCCGCACATTCCTCAAAGCTAGCGCCGGAACGGCCGCCCTGCTCGGCGCTGTGCAGACGCAATTCCCCGGCGGCGCCCTCGCGCAGGGCGCAGGTCCCGAAGTGAAGGGCGCCAAGCTCGGCTTCATCGCGCTCACCGATGCCGCGCCGCTGTTCGTCGCCAAGGAGAAGGGCATCTTCGCGAAGTACGGCGTACCCGATACCGAAGTGCTCAAGCAGGCCTCGTGGGGCGCGACGCGCGACAACATGGTGCTCGGCGGCGAAGCCAACGGTATCGACGGCGCGCACATCCTGACGCCGATGCCGTATCTCATCAGTGCCGGCAAGGTGACGCAGAACAATGTGCCGACGCCGATGTACATCCTGGCGCGGCTCAACCTGAACGGCCAGTGCATCTCGGTCGCCAAGGAATATGAGGACCTCAAGATTGGCCTCGACACCAAGCCGTTCAAGGTCGGCCTGGAGAAGAAGAAAGCATCCGGCAAGTCCGTGAAGGCCGCAAACACCTTCCCGGGCGGCACCCACGACCTCTGGATCCGTTACTGGCTCGCCGCCGGCGGCATCGACCCCGACAAGGACATCGAGACCATCACGGTTCCGCCAGCGCAAATGGTGGCGAACATGAAGGTCGGCACCATGGACTGTTTCTGCGTGTGCGAACCGTGGAACCACCAGCTCGTCAACCAGAAGATCGGCTACACCGCGCTCACCACCGGCGAACTTTGGAATCTGCATCCGGAGAAGTCGCTCGGCATGCGCGCGGCTTTCGTCGACAAGAATCCGAAGGCCGCCATGGCGATCCTGATGGCGGTGATGGAAGCGCAGCAGTGGTGCGAGAAGCCGGAGAATGCCGCCGAGGTCGCGGTGATCTGCGGCCGACGGCAGTGGATCAACTGTCCGGTCGAGGACATCGCCGACCGCGTCAAAGGCAAGTTCGACTACGGCATTCCCGGCAAGGTGGTCGAGAAGCATCCGCAGATGATGCGCTACTGGAATGACTTCGCCTCGTACCCGTTCCAGAGCCACGAGCTGTGGTTCCTCACCGAGGACATCCGCTGGGGCAAGTTCGAGGTCGGCACCGACACCAAGGCGCTGATCAAGAAGGTCAACCGCGAGGACATGTGGCGTGACGCCGCCAAGGCCCTCTCGGTGCCGGCGGCGCAAATCCCGACCTCGACCTCGCGCGGCAAGGAGACCTTCTTCGACGGCAAGGTGTTCGATCCGGAAAATCCGGCCGCCTACCTCAAGAGCCTCGCCATCAAGCGCGCGGAGATCGGCTGATCGGGCGAGTCACGGGAGTTCGGACATGAGCATGCACGCCAAAGACCGGAAAGGAAGCGGAGCGCCGAGCCGGCGCAGATTCCTGGGCAGCACTGCCGCTCTCCTTGCCGCGGCCAAACTGAACCTTCCGGCCGGCGCCTTTGCACAGGGCGCCGGACCGGAGGTGAAGGGAGCCAGGCTCGGCTTCATCGCGCTGACGGACGCGGCCCCTCTCTTCGTGGCGAAGGAAAAGGGCTTCTTCGCCAAGCACGGGATGCCGGATGTCGAGGTCGAGAAGCAGGCTTCGTGGGGATCCACCCGCGACAATCTGGTGCTCGGATCGGAAGGCAACGGCATTGACGGCGCGCACATTCTCACGCCGATGCCCTATCAGATCACCGCCGGCACCGTGACGCAGAACAATGTGCCGACGCCCATGCACATCCTGGCTCGGCTCGATCTCAACTGCCAGGGCATATCAGTCAGCACCGAATACGCAGACCTCAAGGTCGGCCTCGATGCCAGGCCGCTCGCCGCCGCCTTTGAAAAGAAAAAAGCGTCCGGCAAGTCGATCAAGGCCGCCATGACGTTCCCCGGCGGCACCCACGATCTCTGGATTCGCTATTGGCTCGCCGCGGGCGGGATTGATCCCGACAAGGACGTCGAGACGATCGTTGTGCCGCCGCCGCAGATGGTCGCGAACATGAAGGTCGGCACGATGGACTGCCTCTGCGTGGGCGAGCCCTGGAATGAGCAGTTGATCCATCAAAAGTCGGGCTATTCGGCGGTCACGACCGGCGAAATATGGAAGGACCATCCGGAAAAGGTTCTCGGCATGCGCGCCGCATGGACCGAGAAATATCCGAAGGCCGCCAAGGCGCTCCTCATGGCGGTCATGGAAGCGCAGCGCTGGTGCGACGCCGACGCCAACAAGGACGAGATGGCATCGATCAGCGGCAAGCGCCAGTGGATGAACGTCCCGGTCGACGACATCAGCGAACGCATCAAAGGCAACTTTGATTACGGCACAGGTCGTGCCGTGAAGAACAGTCCGCTACTGATGAAATTCTGGCGCGACCACGCCTCCTATCCATTCCAAAGCCATGATCTCTGGTTCCTCACCGAGAACATCCGCTGGAGCAAGATGCCAGCCACGGCGGACACCAAGGCGCTGATCGCCAAGGTGAACCGCGAAGAACTGTGGCGCGAGGCCGCCAAAGACCTCGGCGTTCCGGCCTCCGATATCCCGGCATCGAAATCGCGCGGCAAGGAAACGTTCTTCGACGGCAAGGTCTTCGATCCCGAAAACCCCACCGCTTACCTCAAGAGTCTCACTATCAAGCGCGCCGAAATCTAAGCGGTCTCACCTCAACTGGAGCGAAATCGCAAATGAACATGACGGTTCGTACGACGGAGCCAGCGGTAGCGCTCCCGGCCAAGGTGCTGGCGCTGCCGCCAAAGCGCAACGGCTTCGTCGCGCGCATGCAAGCACGCATCCGTGGCATCGTCATGCGCGTGGTGCCGCCCGTGATCGTCCTCGCCCTCGCGCTTGGCATCTGGGAAATTCTCTGCCGCAAGGCCGGTGCCACCCTACCGCCGCCCTCGCGCGTGCTCGCCGACACCTGGGAACTGATCGTCGATCCGTTCTTCGACCGCGGCGGCATCGACAAGGGCCTGTTCTGGCACATGTCGGCGAGCCTGCAGCGCGTCGCGTTCGGCTATGCGCTGGCCTCCCTCGCAGGCGTGGCGCTCGGCACGCTGGTCGGGCAGTCGACCTGGGCCATGCGTGGGCTTGACCCGATCTTCCAGGTGCTGCGCACGGTGCCGCCGCTCGCCTGGCTGCCGCTCTCGCTCGCCGCCTTCCGCAACGGCCAGCCGTCGGCGATCTTCGTCATCTTCATCACCGCAATCTGGCCGATCATCATCAACACCGCCGTCGGCATCCGCAACATCCCGCAGGACTATCGCAACGTGGCGCAGGTGCTGCGCCTCAATCATCTGGAGTTCTTCTTCAAGATCATGGTGCCGGCGGCGGCGCCCTACATCTTCACCGGCCTGCGCATCGGCATCGGCCTATCGTGGCTCGCGATCGTGGCGGCGGAGATGCTGATCGGCGGCGTCGGCATCGGCTTCTTCATCTGGGACGCTTGGAATTCTTCGCACATCAGCGAGATCATCCTCGCGCTGATCTACGTCGGCCTGGTCGGATTCGTCCTCGACCGCATCGTGGCCGGCGTCGCCACCATCGTCACCCGCGGCACCGCCGCCAACTAACGGAGCGCGGCCATGACCCACTACCCGTATTTGAAGCTCGATCACATCGACAAGAGCTTCAGCCGCGGCTCGATCGAGACCGAAGTCCTCAAGGACATCACGCTCGGTGTCGAGAAAGGCGAGTACGTCTCGATCATCGGACACTCCGGCTGCGGCAAGAGCACGCTGCTCAATCTCGTCGCGGGCCTGCTGCAGGTGTCGGCCGGCGGCGTGCTCTTGGAGAACAAGGAGGTCAACGATCCAGGCCCGGATCGTGCGGTGGTGTTCCAGAACCACTCGCTACTGCCTTGGCTCACCGTCTACGGCAACGTGCGGCTCGCGGTCGACAAAGTGTTCTCGGCCACGAAGACCCGCGCCCAGCGCCACACTTGGGTGATGCACAATCTCGATCTCGTGCAGATGGCGCACGCCAAGGACAAGCGGCCGGCCGAGATTTCCGGCGGCATGAAGCAGCGTGTGGGGCTTGCCCGCGCGCTCTCAATGGAACCGAAGGTGCTGCTGCTCGACGAGCCGTTCGGCGCTCTCGATGCGCTCACCCGCGCGCACCTGCAGGACTCCGTGATGGCGATCCACGGCAAACTCGGCAACACCGTGCTGATGATCACGCACGACGTGGACGAGGCAGTGCTGCTCTCCGATCGCATCGTGATGATGACCAACGGCCCCTCGGCGCGCATCGGCGAGGTGCTCGACGTGCCGCTGGCGCGCCCGCGCAAGCGCTTGGCGCTGGCGAGCGACCCGGTCTACCTGAAATGCCGCCAGCGCGTGCTCGAATTCCTGTACGAGCGCCATCATTTCATCGACGCAGCGGCCTGATGGACGGCGATTTCTCATGGAGACCTGCCACAAATTTGACCTGCTATAATTTTTTGCACTGCTAAAAATATCTCCACGCTGCAGCCTTGCTGTGCAGCACATTTGGTGGAGCGCTTGCGGCTGGTCGCGGCTTCTCCCACTCAACTAGCTGAGGCCGTTGCGTAATCGGCAAACTCGGCGCTCTGGCACGAAGCTTGAACATAAAAGGGGCATCGGACAACCGCCGTCGACTTGTCGGCGGGGAAAATCCGACGCGGATCAGACACTGGCCGCGGTCGAGGCAGGCTGTGCGTGCGCCTCAGGCCGCGCCGTTTTGGTCAACCAAGCTGCGAAACAGAAAGAGGTTCTGCAATGTCCTATCTCGTGCCCTCCGAATTCGTCACCAAAATGGTGGACGCAGGGGAAGCCAAGATCTTCATGTCCACCCGGGACACCGTGATCCGCGCCTACATGGCAGGGGCCATTCTGGCGTTGGCGGCGTGGTTCGCCATCACGATCACCGTGCAGACCGGCCAACCTCTCGTCGGGTCGCTCCTGTTCCCAGTCGGCTTTTGCATGCTGATTTTGCTCGGCTTCGACCTGTTAACCGGCGTGTTCGTGCTGACTCCGCTGGCTTGGCTGAACAGGCGGCCGGGCGTGACGATCGCCGGCATTCTGAGAAACTGGGGCCTGGTTTTTGTCGGCAATTTCGCCGGCGCTCTCACCACGGCATTCCTGATGGCGTTCGTGACCACGTTCGGCTTCACGCAAGCGCCAGATAAAGTCGGGGCCGTGATTGGCAACATCGGTGAAGCCAGGACGCTGGGTTATGCGTCGCACGGCGCGGCCGGCATGCTGACGTTGTTCTTCCGCGGCGTCCTCTGCAACTGGATGGTTTCCACCGGAGTGGTCGGCGCCATGATCTCAACGACGGTGCCCGGCAAAGTCATCGTGATGTGGATGCCCATCCTGGTGTTCTTCTACATGGTGTTCGAGCATTCCGTGGTAAACATGTTCCTGTTCCCGGCCGGACTGATGCTCCATGCACCGTTCTCGATCCTGGACTATTTCATCTGGAACGAGATTCCGACGGTGGTCGGTAATCTGGTCGGCGGACTCACATTCACCGGCCTGACCCTGTACACCACGCACATGATGACCGCGCCGAAGCGTACCACTGCGTCTGCAACGCGCTTGGCCGCTTGATATACGATGGAAGGGCCTCACCCGCTGCGGTGAGGCCCTTGCTCATTGGTCATCGATGTTGCGAGAGCTGAGAATATCGGTCGGGCAGTATTCCGATAAGGGCCGTAAGGAATCCAATCAAGACTTCCACGGCGCGCTCATTCCAAAAGAGCCTCTGCTCGGTATGAAAGGCATTGCCGTCGTGCTCGCCGACGGCATCAGCAGCAGCGACGTCAGCCATGTCGCCAGCGAGTCGGCGGTCAAGAGCTTCCTGACCGACTACTACTGCACCCCAGAATCCTGGTCGGTAAAGACGTCCGCGCACCGCGTGCTGGCCGCGACCAACTCCTGGCTTCACTCGCAAACCCGCAGCCAATATTCGTACGACAAGGATAAAGGTTACGTCTGCACGTTCAGTGCGATGGTCGTGAAATCGACCACCGCGCATATCTTCCACGTCGGCGACTGCCGCATCTATCGCGTTGTCGGGCAAGCGCTAGAACAACTCACCGAAGACCACCGCGTCTTTGTCTTATCTGAACAGAGCTACCTCGGCCGCGCCTTGGGGATCAGTCCCCAGCTTGAGATCGACTATCGGGCGATCCAGGTCGAAAAAGGCGATGTCTTCCTGCTCGCGACCGATGGCGTCTACGAGCACGTCGCGGCGCGCTACATCGCGGCCGCGGTCAGGGACGGCGGCAGCGATCTCGACGCCGCCGCGCAGGCGATCGTCGATAAGGCGTACCAGCAAGGCAGCTCCGACAATCTGACCGTCCAGATCGTGCGCATCGACGAATTGCCGCACGCCGAAGCCAGCGAAATTTTCGGACCTGTCTCCGAACTTTCGCCACCGCCGCTTCTGGAAGCGAGAATGATTTTCGACGGTTATCGAATCGTGCGGGAACTCCACGGGAGCAGCCGAAGCCACATCTACCTGGCCGTCGACACCGAAACCGATGCACTGGTCACCATAAAGATACCGTCAATCGACCTGCGCGGCGACGCCGCGTATCTGAGGCGATTCTTGATGGAAGAATGGGTCGCGCGGCGCATCGACAGCCCTTACGTGCTGAAGCCGTGCCTTCGATCCAGAAAGGCCAGTTATCTCTACGTCGTCATGGAATTCGTCGACGGTCAGACCTTGACCCAATGGATGATCGACAATCCCAAACCGGATCTGGAGACCGTGCGCGGCATCGTAGAGCAGATCGCCAGGGGCCTACGCGCATTCCACCGCAAGGAAATGCTGCATCAGGACATCCGCCCCGATAACATCATGATCGACAAGACCGGAACCGTGAAGATCATCGATTTCGGCTCCACCAAGGTCCACGGCGTCGTCGAAGCTTCGCCGCCGGCCGACCACAATGACATTCTGGGTACTGCGCAGTACACAGCGCCGGAATATTTCATCGGCGAAGGCGGCTCGCCTCGCTCGGATTTGTTTTCGCTGGGCGTGATCACCTATCAAATGCTGACAGGAAGGCTGCCCTACGGCACGCAGATTGCAAAAGCGAGGACCAGGTCGCAGCAGCGGAAGCTGCGATACAGCTCCGCGATCGACAGCAATCGCGACATTCCGATGTGGATCGACGGAGCATTGAAGAAAGCCGTGCAGCCGGAGCCGGACAAGCGCTACGAAGATCTCTCGGAGCTCGAATTCGACTTGCGCCATCCCAACGCCAATTATCTCAACCCTGCTCCGGTGCGGCTGCTGGAGCGCAATCCGCTACTGTTCTGGCAGGGCCTGTCTTTTCTCCTGGCATGCGCGCTTGTGGTGCTGCTGGCTCTGAAATACGGCACCCGCTGACCTTGTTGTTCTGCCTAAAAATGGTGCGATGCACAAGAATTCCGCAGGGTGCAGCAGCGTTGGGCAGGACGGCAGCCTGGCGAACCCGGCACGATCGGCGGATTTTTCTATAACCATTTGATATCAAACAATAAAAAATAGCCACCTGGCATGGCATGAAGCTTGAAACGCGTCGCCAGACGGAGCCCCGGAATCGTCCCGCGGTGTCCGGCCGTATGGAATCACGATGTCGGGCGACTTTTCATCGGAACAGAAGCGTTATCTCGAAGGCTTTACGGCAGGCCTTCAGGTCGCGCGCGCCGGCCGTGGCGTCGCGGGGCAGGCGCCGGCCGCAGCGACCATTCCGTCCGGCCCGGATGCCGAGCACCTCGCGGCGCAGGATCGGACGGTCGCGACCGGCGGCAAGCTCAACGAGCAGGAGCGTTTCAAGCGCGAGCAGCATCCGTTCGACGCCTATGCGCGGCTGCAGCAGCAGGCGGCGGCGAATGAATTTCCGAAACCTGCCGATACCTTCCGCTGGAAATTCTACGGGCTGTTCTACGTGGCGCCGGCGCAGAACTCCTTCATGTGCCGGCTGCGCATCCCGAACGGCGTCCTCAAGCACTGGCAATTGTCCGGGCTCGCCGATCTCGCCGACCGCTACGGCGGCGGCTATTCGCACGTCACCACGCGGGCCAATCTGCAGATCCGCGAGATCGAGCCGAAGCACACGGTCGCCATGCTGGAGGCGGTCCAGGATCTCGGCCTGTGTTCGCGCGGCTCCGGCGCCGACAACATCCGCAACGTCACTGGAACGCCTACCGCCGGCATCGATCAGCAGGAGCTGATCGACACGCGCCCCTATGCGCGCGCCTGGCACTTCCACATCCTCAACGACCGCTCGCTCTATGGTCTGCCACGCAAGTTCAACGTGGCCTTCGACGGCGCCGGCGTCATCGCGGTGCTGGAAGACACCAACGACATCGGCTTTCAGGCGGTCGAGGTGAAGGACGGCTTCGGCGTCGCGCCCGGCGTTTGGTTTCGGCTCACGCTCGGCGGCATCACCGGGCATCGAGATTTCGCGCGCGACACCGGCGTGGTGGTGCGGCCGGACGACGCGACCAAGGTGGCTGATGCGATCGTGCGCGTGTTCACCGCCCACGGCGATCGTACCAATCGCAACAAGGCGCGCATGAAATACGTGCTCGACGCCATCGGCTTCGAGAAATATCTGGCACTGGTCGAGGAAAAGCTCGGCGCTAAGCTGACGCGCGTGCCGGCTGAAGCGGTCGCTCCGCGACCGGCGTTCAACCGCACCGCCCACATCGGCGTGCACGAGCAGAAGCAGAAGGGCCTGCACTGGATCGGCGTGGTGCTGCCGGTCGGCAAGCTTACCGCCGCGCAGATGTGCGGGCTGGCCAGCATCGCGCAGCAGATGGGCGACGGCGACATCCGGCTGACGGTCTGGCAGAACCTGCTGATCTCCGGCATTCCCGCCTGCAAGCTCGGCGCGGCCGAGACGGCGATCCAGAATCTCGGCCTGACCACCAAGGCGACCTCGATCCGCGCCGGCCTCGTCGCCTGCACCGGCAATACCGGCTGCCGGTTCTCGGCCTCCGACACCAAGCGCCACGCCGAGGAGATCGCGCGCTGGTGCGAGGAGCGCGTCGAGCTTGACGGGCCGGTGAACATCCATCTCACCGGCTGCCATCATTCTTGCGCGCAGCATTACATCGGCGACATCGGGCTGCTCGCCTGCAAGGTGCAGACATCCGAGGACGGTGATGCGGTCGAGGGCTATCACATCCTGGTCGGCGGCGGCTTTGGTCCCGACGCCGCGCTCGCGCGCGAGATTTATCGCGACGTGAAGGCCGAGGACGCGCCACGGACGGTCGAGCGCATGCTGCACGCCTATCTCGCGCACCGCGCGTCGCGCGCCGAGACCTTCCAGGCGTTCACCCGGCGTCATGAGATCGAGGCGCTCGCCGCTCTTTGCGCGGAAGCCACGGAATGAACTCGCCGGTGCGCCCGCCGCTCAACGCCATCATCCCGGAGAATGCGCCGT
>JACXTT010012275.1_pt1 | contig 11375 bp, 8 predicted proteins | sample 9270951 | NCBI WGS metagenome assembly JACXTT01 (sample SAMN15532306, study PRJNA645909) | rock metagenome | isolation source: weathered quartz diorite | place: Puerto Rico | collected 2017-06-21 | reverse complement strand
TCACGCTGCTCGGCAGCCTCGGCTTCGAAAATGCCTATGCGCTGGTGATGCCGCGCAAGCGCGCGGAAGCGCTCGGCATCAGGACCGTCACCGATCTCGCGAAGCATTCAACGGCGATGACCATCGCCGGTGACTACGAGTTCTTCTCGCGCCCGGAGTGGACCGCGCTGCGCGGCGCCTATGGCCTTGGCTTCCGCAATGAACGGCAGATGCAGCCGGATTTCATGTATGCGGCTGTCGCCTCCGGCGAGGTCGATGTCATCGCCGGCTACACCAGCGACGGCCTGATCGCCCAGTACGATCTGGTCACGCTCGACGATCCGAAGCAGGCGATCCCGCCCTATGATGCGATCCTGCTGCTGGCGCCGCGCCGCGCCGATGACGCCGCCCTGAAGGCCGCGCTGCAGCCGCTGATCGGCAAGATCGACATCGCGACGATGCGCGAGGCGAACCTGCGCGCCGGCGGCGCCAAGGGCGCAACGTCACCGGACAGCGTGGCGCAATGGCTGTGGGAGAAAATCGGCGGGCGCTAAGATCGGTTGTCGCGCCGTCCATTGCTGTCATGCCCGCGAAGGCGGGCATCCAGTACGCTGTGCCGTCTCGATTCTAACACTGATGTTTCGGAATACTGGGTCCCCGCCTTCGCGGGGACGACGACTTCTCGATCGGTTCGCTCAAAGCCCCTTGATCAGGCCTGCGTCGATCAGCAGCCGGTTGAAACGCCGTGCCTCGGCGCCCTCTCGGCAGTCGTAGAACGTGCCGTTACAGCGGAACATGATCCTCTTCTGCTCGGCGAACGACGGATCGAGCGGCACGCCGGCCGCTTCCTGCACGATGATCGGCAGGTAGGCTGCATCCAGCGTCGCCAGCGCCGACGACAGGTTCTTCGGCCGGTAGTTGATGCCGTCGAGCGCATAATACGTGCTGAAGTAGCGCGGATCGAACGTCTGGATGCGTTTGCCGAGTTCGCCCTGCGCCAGGTTGGGCTCGAGCAGCTTCTGCGAGATCGCCGGCTGGTGATCGCCGAAGCGGACGATCAGGAATTCGTCGTTCGGGTACTTCGCCTTCAGCTGCGCGACGAAGCTGTTGTACGCCTCCACGGTCATCGCCTGACGGCGGATATACTCATCGACCTCGGCGGTGTTGCCCGGTCCCTTCCAGTCCGGCGTCAGCTCAGGCCGAAACACCGTCGTCCACGGGAAATGATTGGCGGCCAGATAGACGAAGGTGAACAGCGGCGTCGTGCCGTTGCGCTCACGCTCGAACAGCCGCAGCGCCTGATCGAAATAGAACCTGTCGGGCTGCTGCTCGTCCGGTGCCTTCATGTCGGCGGCATCGACGAAGTGGCCGACGCCGGTCGAGCGCTGGAAGTTGCGCGCGGACAGGAAGTTGCCGTAGCTCGGATAGAGCGAGAACGTTTTGTAGCCGCAACGTTTGAGCGACTGCGGCAAGCCGCGCGTGACATGCCCTGCCGCGATGCGCGTCACGTAGTAGCGCATCTTGCCGAACGAGCGTGCTGACAGCCCCGTCAGCACGTTGAACTCGGTGTACCAGGTCGGCCCGCCGGACGCCTCGGCCACGAACGTGCGCGTCTTGCCATCGGCCGACTTGAAGAAGTCCGCGTAGCCATCCGGCACCTTGATGCCGGGCGCAGCAGTGATGTCGAAACTCGATTCATCCAGCAGCAGGATGATGTGCGGCCGGCGCACGGTGGCGTCGCAGGCATCCGCCGGCGCCGCATAGGCCGAGCGCAGCAGCGACTTCGGCTCCGCCTCGATCCAGCCGTTCTCGGCCAAGTGCGACACGGCGGTGACGCCCGAGCGCGCGAGGTTGGAGATGTGGTTGACGCCCTGGAACGGTTCCCACGGCTGCTCGGGATTAGCGACCGACAGCACCATCATCACCGCGAGCGAGGCGCCCGCACCCATTAGGGCCCCGCGACGGCGGATACGGAACGGATCGAGCCGGAACACCAGCCCCAGCAGCGGCGACGCGACAGCAAGACCGAGCGCGATCTGCCATTTTAGGTGCGGATGCGTCGTCACCAGGAACGAGAAGGTGTCGCGGTCGATGATCAGGAAGTCGAGGAACGTCAGAGTCAGTTGCGTGACATCGAACTTCATGCGCGAGAATGCGATCAGGATGAAGATCGCGATCAGCGACAGCGCCGCGGCGATGCCCGGGCGGCGGAACACGGCGACCGCGAGGCTGCAGGCAAAGGCCAGCGCTGCCAGCGCCAGCGTGACATGCATCGCGCCGTACTCGGTGCGGTACAGTTCGACGATGCAGGCTGCATAAAGGGCGGCGACGCCAAGCGCCCGAAGCCAGAACCAGCGATGGCTCGCCGCCGCCGCTTCGATCCAGATGCGGACACGATCAAGCATCGCTACAGATCCTTGATCAGGCCGGCCTCGATCAGCATGCGATTGAGACGACGCGCTTCGGCGCCGTCACGGCACGCGTAGAACAGACGGTTGCAGCGAAGAATGATCTTCTTCTGCTCAACGAAGCTGGGATCGAGCGGAAAGCCCGCTGCATCCTGGATCACGATCGGCAGATACGGCGCATCGATGGTCGGCAGCGATGACGACAGCCGTGCCGGCTTGTAGTTCACCGTGTCGAGCGCGTAGTAGGTCGTGTAGTAGCGCGGGTCGTAATCGTTCAGCCGCTTCGCCAGCGTCGCATCGTCGATGCCGGGCTCAAGGATGTAGCCGGAGAAATCCGGCTGATGGTCGCCGAAACGGACGATCAGGAACGGCTCACCCGGAAAGCGCTTTTTCAACTGCTCGACGAAAGCGCGATAGTCGCGCGCGCTCATGGTCTGCCGCCGCAGGTATTCGTCGATGTACGGCTTGTTGCCGGGATCGCGCCACTCCGGCAGCAGATCGGGACGGAAGCGCCCGGCCCACGGGAAATGGTTCGCCGCGAGATAGACGAACATGAACACCGGGCCGGTGTCCTTCTCGGCGGCGATCTCGTTCAGCGCGTGCTCGTAGTAGAAGCTGTCGGGCTCGATGCCCTTGGCGCCGAGGCTGCGCGCATCGAGGAAGCGCTGCATGCCGGTGGTGGTCTGGAAGCCGTGCGCGCCCATGAAGGCGCCCGCGGCCGGATACAGCGACACGGTCTGATAGCCGCAGCGGCGCAGCGCCAGCGGCAGGCCGCGCTCGACCCGCCCCGAGGCGATACGCGTCACGAAGTAGGAGAAGCGGCCGAACGAGCGCGACGAGAGCCCCGCCAGCACGTTGTATTCGGTGAACCAGCTCGGCCCGCCGTTGCCCTCGACCAGGAACTTGCGCGCCTTGCCGTCGAATGAGCGGAAGTGATCGCCGTAGTTCGCCGGAACCTTGATGCCCGGCGCGCTGCGGATGTCGAAGCTCGACTCGTCATGGATCATGACGATGTGCGGGCGGCGACCGACCGGATGGCAGGTTTCCTCGCGCGGAATGGTCAGCTGATCGGCAACGATCGCATCGGATTCGAGGAAGCCAGAGCGCATGTAGTCGGCGACCGAGTTCACGCCCGAGCGCGCGAACTTCGACAGGTAGCCGTTGGCGAAGAAGCCCTCCCACGGATCGTGCGGCCAGGCGAGCGACAGCGCGACCAGCACCGCCAGCGCTGCCGCACTGATGCCAGCCGCGACAAAACGGCGGATGCGGAACGGATCGAACCGCCACAGCGCATACGCAAGCGGCACCGACACGCAGGCGGCCATCGCAACGGGCTGCCAGAGATGCGGGAAGATCGTGAACAGGTAGACGAACGAGCCGCGGTCGATCATCATCACGTCGACGAAGTTCACCGTCATCTGCACGACGTCGTACTTCAAGCGCGACAGCAGGATCAGCACCGTCAGCATGACCAGCGCCAGCCCGCCGGAGATGGCGGGCCGCCGGGTCAGCGCCACCAGCAGGAAGTTGACCGCGACCCAGGCGGCGAGGAACGCCACCCGCGACACCATGTCGACCTCGGTAAAGATCAGGACCGCCAGCGCGACCAGTTGCGGTGCCGCGACGAGCGCGAGCCGCGACAGGCCAAAGCTGGCTGCGCCGGGCGAAACCGCGACGGCTTCGGGAGAACCTGAGGGAGGCAACGACGCCATAAATCCGAACGCGAACGAACCCGGCTCGGACTTGACCTTGCCCTGGCGACGGCCAGGAGGCGGCACGGGGCGGCCGGACCGCACCTGTGTCATAAAAATTTAGTTCAAGCGTCAAACAGGTGCAATGTTTCTCGCGTCGCAACACGCGAAAACGAATCCAAAGTCGAAGCTTGGGTCCGCCAGCAGCCCTCTCTTCTGAACGTCCGTTCAGACAAACGCCCTTCGCGGCTCGCACAAGACGTCTTCCGAAACCGGCCTCCTCATTCGGGAGCCATGCTCTATCGTTTCCACACCGAGAGGACGAAGGTCCCGGACACGAGGGAGGGCACGATGGCGGACATTCCGGTACAGGCAACACAGGGCACCGCGCCGGTCGCCGAGACGCGCCAAGGCAAGGTGCGTGGCCACCTGAACGGCGCCATCAACGTCTTCAAGGGCATCCCCTACGGCGCGCCGACCTCCGGCGCCAACCGCTTCCGCAAGCCGCAACCGCCGCAGGCCTGGTCCGGCGTGCGCGATGCGCTCGCCTACCCATCGATGGCGCCGCAGCCGCCGGCGCCGATCCGCGGCCTGTTCGCCTCCTGGACCGATCCCACCACCATCGGTGAGGACTGCCTCGGCCTGAACATCTGGACGCCCGCGCTGAACGACGGCGCCAAGCGGCCGGTGATGGTCTGGTTTCACGGCGGCGACTTCTCCTCCCTCTCCGGTTCGCGCAGCGTGTTCGACGGCACGCGGCTATCGACGCGCGGCGATGTGGTCGTCGTCACGCTGAACCATCGCCTGAATGCGTTCGGCTTCCTCTATCTCGGCCAGCTGCTGCCGGAGTTCGCCGGCGACGCCAATCCCGGCATGCTCGATCTGGTCGCAGCCCTCGAATGGGTGCGCGACAACATCGCCGTGTTCGGTGGCGACCCGTCCAACGTGACGATCTTCGGCCAGTCCGGCGGCGGCGGCAAAGTCTCGACCATCATGGCGATGCCGGCGGCGAAAGGACTGTTCCATCGCGCGATCGTCCAGAGCGGCACCTACGCCCGCAACGCGCATCTGGAGGCGATGACGCCCGACAAGGCGACCCAGCACGCACAGACGCTGCTGAGCTGTCTCGATCTCAAGCCCACCGACGCACGCAAGCTGCTCGACCTGCCGATGGAGACGCTGGTGGCCGCCACCGTCAAGGCCGCACAGGCCGAAAGGCGCGCGGTGTGGCGTCCGGTCGCCGACGGCAAGACCCTGCCCGCCGGCCCGAGCTGGCCGAAGGCGCCGGACGTCTCCGCCGACGTGCCGCTGATGATCGGCTCGACCGCGACCGAGATGAGCATGCTGATGGGCACGCCGCGCCCCGAGCTGTTCGACATCGACGAGGCGACCATGCGCAAGCGGCTCGCCGTCTGGTTCGCGCCGGAGAAGCTGGACGAGGCGATCGCCCTGTTCCGCAAGAAAGCGCCGAAGGCCACGCCCGGACAGCTGTTCTTCGACATGGTCTCGGCGATCGTCTTCCGCCGCGGCGCGTGGCGGCACGCGGACCTGAAGGCCGCGCAGGGCAAGGCCCCCGTCTACCTCTACGAGATCGACTGGATCACGCCGGTGGACGGCGGCAAGTGGGGCTCGCCGCACTCGATGGAGCATCCGTTCGTGTTCGACAACGTGGCGCTGTCGGCGTCGATGGTCGGCACCTCGCAGGCCGAACCGCAGGCGCTCGCCGAACAGATCAGCCCGGCCTGGATCGCATTTGCCCGCAGCGGCAACCCGAACCACGCCGGTATCCCGAACTGGCCTGCCTACACCGTGCCGGAGCGCACGACGATGGTGTTCGACACCCAGTCGAAGGCGGTGCCGCAATTCCGCGACGACGAGCGCGTGCTGCTGGCGAGTGCGTCGGAGAAGGATGTGCTGTAGACTATCCGCTCCTTGCAGGGGCGGAGGTCGCGATGACGGTCACCTACGATTTTGCTGGGAAGACCGCCATCGTCACCGGTGGCGCGCGCGGCATCGGCCGGGCGATCGCGAGCTTGCTGGTCGACAGCAACGCCGACGTTCACATCTGGGATATCGATCCGGTTGAGCTGCCGGGCGCACAGTCGACCGCCGTCGATGTCACCCAGCGCGGCGACATCAACCGCGCGCTCGCTGCCATGAACGGAAAGGGCGTCGACATCCTGGTCAATGACGCCGGCTATCTCGGCACCTACACCACGTTCGAGCAATTCGAACCCGCCGAATGGCAGCGCATTGTGCAGGTGAACCTGCTCGGCATGTTCGAGGTGACGCACCAGGTGCTGCCGCTGATGCGCAGCGCCGGCAAGGGACGGATCATCAATATGGGTTCGCTTGCCGGCAAGGAAGGCCTGCCCAACATCGCCACCTACTCCGCCGCCAGCGCCGGCGTGATTGCCTTCACCAAGGCGCTGTCGCGCGAGGTGAACGACACTGACATCCGCATCAACTGTATCGCGCCGGGCCCGATCGACACGCGCATGATCCGCGATCTCGGCAACGAGCCTGTCGACGCGATGATTGCGGCCAGCCCGCTCGGCCGCCTCGGCGATCCGCGCGAAGTGGCAGCACTGGCCGTGTGGCTCTGCTCAGACGCCAGCGCCTTCAACACCGGCGCGGTGTTCGACATGTCCGGCGGCCGCGCGCGTTATTGAGCAATCCTAAATCCGCTCGGCCTGGAAGCGCGTCGTCGGATTGACGAACTCGTCCTGCGCCTCGATCAGCAGGATCTCGCGCGAGCCTGCGTCCGACGTGCGCTTGAGCAGGCCGTACACCGAGGACGCCGCGCGCGCCAGCGCTTCGCCGGCGTCGCGCGTCTTCAGGTAGTGCACGAAGAACAGCGCGGCGATCGCATCGCCCGCACCATTCACCGACACTGGCAACAGCGGCGTGCGCACGCGAAAGCGGCCATTCGGCGCAGACACGACGAGGTCGATCACGCCCTGCGGCGTATCGGCCAACAACAGGCTCGTCACGACGATGACCTTCGGTCCTAGCGCATGCACGGCGTCGAGCGCTGCACCAAGATCCCGCGCGGTCTTCGCCTCGCGGCCGGAGAGCAACTCAAGCTCGAAATGGTTCGGCGTGATGATGTCGGCGACAGCCAGCGCCCGCGCCTGCATGAACTCAGGAATACCCGGCCGCACGAAGACGCCGCGACCAACATCGCCGATCACCGGATCGCAACAATAGAGCGCATCCGGCCGCACGGCCTTCACCTTGGCCACCGCGCCGAGGATCGCCTCGCCGATCGCAGCGTCGCCCATATAGCCAGACAACACGCCGTCGCAGCGCGGCAGCGCACCACGTTCCTCGATCCCTGCCACCACCTCGGCCACCGCATCGCCCGAGAACACGCTGCCCTTCCAGGCGCCGTAACCGGTGTGGTTGGAGAACTGCACCGTGTTGACCGCCCAGACCTCGTGGCCGAGGCGCTGCATCGGAAACATCGCCGCCGCATTGCCGACATGGCCGTAAGCGACCCAGGACTGTATCGAGAGAATGTTCATAGTACCTCGCCTCAGTCTGCCGTGTTCCGCACCAAGCCGAGCCGTTTCGCAATGATGCGATCGATCATCCGCTTCGGCAGGATGCGCATCATCAACAACTGGAACGGCTCCTTCGAGATCGCGTAACGGACCTTCGGGCGCGGCACGGTCAGCGTCTCGTACACCAGTTCGCCGATCTGCTCCACCGGCAGACCGCTGTTGCCGAGATCGAGCATCATCGCCCGCATCTTCTGCAGGGCCGGAAAGTACGGCGAGTTCGCGAACGCCGACACATCGGTCTCCTGCGCCTTGGCCCAGATCGGCGTCTTCACCGCCGCCGGGCCAATGACGATCACGTCGATGCCGAACATAATCAGTTCGCGCCGCAGGCTTTCGGAGAATCCTTCCAGCGCATGCTTCGAGGTGCTGTAGGGGCCGACGAACGGGCTGCCGTTGACGCCGGACACCGAGCTGATCATCACGATGCGCCCGGGCGGCCCCTGCAAACCGTCGTCGGTGCCGAGCAGCGGCGCGAACGCGCGCGTCACGCTGATCGGTCCGATCACGTTGATCTCCATCTGCCGGCGATAGTCGTCGAGCGACACCTCGAGCGATGGCCCGGCGACGGCGATGCCGGCATTGTTGACCAGCCCGGCCAGCCGTTCGCCATTGAGCATGCCGCGCACTTTGGCAGCGGCAGCGAGAACGGCGGCCTCATCGGTGACGTCGAAGGTCAACGGCACGAAGTTCGCGCCGAGTTCGGCCTGCAGCCGCGCGGCATCGTCGGGTTTGCGCACGCTGCCGAACACGCGGAAGCCGCGGTCGAGCAGGATCTTCGCGGCGGCCCAGCCAATCCCGGTCGAGGTGCCGGTGATGACGACGGATCGTGGCGCCTGAGACTGCATGACGTGCCCTCGCATGCGGCGACCTCCGCCGAGCGCGCGCAGAATGCGGCTTTTGCGGATTCGTTCAAGCGGCGAAGCCTGCGACAAACCGATCAAGAATGATTGCAATCGTCGTTCTTCAGCAAGGCCAGTTTCGTCAGCAAGGCCAAGGCTCACGCAAGGTCCGGAGCGTGGAACGCCGATCAGCATGTCTTCGCGAGAAGAGTTGCACAAACGGGCTTGCGTACAACGGCGAATGATGACCTCCTTGGCATCAGGCGGCGCAGACCGCTGTGAGGTGAAGGAAGCACATCATGACGATGGACGAATTCGAAGCCCGGCTGAAAGCCTTCGGCATCTCGTTGCCCGAAGCCGACAAGCAGCCGCTGTTGGACATGGTCGCCGAGATCGAACGTGCGGCCGCGCATGTCCGCGAAGGTCTCGCGCTCTCTGACGAGATGGCGATGATCTATCCGACCGACCGGCTGACCGGAGGTGCGGCATGAGCGCGAAGCCGCTGACGATCGCCGAAGCCGCGCGCCTGATCCGCGACAAGAAACTGTCACCGGTCGAACTGACGCGGGACTGCCTGAACCGGATCGCCGTGCTCGACGGCCAGCTCAACAGCTTCATCCTGCTGCTCGCCGACGAGGCGCTGGCGCAGGCGAAACAGGCCGAGGCCGAGATCGCCAAGGGCCAGTGGCGCGGGCCGCTGCATGGCATCCCGCTCGGGCTGAAGGACATCATCGCCTACAAGGGCCATCCGACCACCGCCCATTCCGCCGTGCTGAAGGACAGCGTGTCGGCGGAGGACGCGTTCGTCACCGCACGCCTGCGCGAGGCCGGTGCGGTTATCCTCGGCAAGCTCGCCACCTGGGAGTTCGCCATCGGCGGTCCATCGCATGACCTGCCCTGGCCGCCGGCGAAGAACCCGTGGAACACAGCGCACGATCCGGCCGGCTCCTCCAGCGGCTCCGCGGCCGCCGTCGCGGCGGGTCTCGCGCTCGGTGCGCTCGGCTCCGACACCGGCGGCTCGATCCGTTCGCCCGCCTCGCTGTGCGGCATCGCCGGCCACAAGCCGACCTACGGCCTCGTCAGCCGCCGTGGCGTGGTGCCGCTATCGTTCTCGCTCGACCACATCGGCCCGATGTGCTGGACCGCCGAGGACTGCGCGCTGATGCTGAAAGCCATCGCCGGTCACGATGCGCGCGATATCGCCAGCGCGCAAACCGTCATCAAGGACCCGGTGGCCGGTCTCACCGGCAGTCTCAAGGGCGTCCGCGTCGGGTTGATCCGCAATTTCTACGAGAAGGATTTCCCGGCAACGGCGGAGGTCATCGCTGCGCTCGATGCATCGGTGGCCGTGCTGAAGGATCTCGGCGCCGAGGTGCGCGACGTGACGCTCGCCTCATTGCAGGCGTTCCAGAGCGCAGGCCTGTTGATCTCGCGTTCGGATGCGTTCGCGATCCACGCGAAGACGATGCGCGAGGAGCCGCTGCGCTACGGCGCCATCGGCCGCCGCCGCATCCTCGCCGGTGCGTTCACCAACGCCGCCGACTACGTCAACGCCCAGCGCCAGCGTACGCGCCTCGTCGCCGACGTCGCCAACACGATGCGCGATGTCGACATCCTGATCTGTCCGACCTCGCGCGAGACCGCGCCGAAGCTCGGCGACTATGCGCACCATGTCGGCGGCAACACGCACTACTGTCGCCCGTACAACCTCACCGGCCAGCCGGCACTGTCGGTCTGCAACGGCTTCGGCGCGAACGGCCTGCCGCTGTCGCTGCAGATCGCCGGCCGCCACTTCGAGGACGATCTCGTGCTGCGCGTCGGCGACGCCTACGAAAAGGCGACCGCCTTCCGCAACCGGCGGCCGCAGATGACCGAGGGCTGGAAGAACTCGCGGCAGGCGGCTGCGGAGTAAGCACTGCAGAGTAAGCCACAAACAAAAACGCCGGCCTTTTTGGCCGGCGTTTCGTTTCGATCGTATGATGATCGATCAGTTCTTGCTCTTGTCGACCAGCGCGCCCTTCTTGATCCACGGCATCATGTCGCGCAGGCGAGCGCCGACCTCTTCGATCTGGTGCTCGGCGAGCTTGGCGCGGGTTGCCTTGAACGAGGTCTGGTTGACCTTGTTCTCGAGCATCCAGTCGCGGGTGAACTTGCCCGACTGAATGTCGTTCAGCACGCGCTTCATCTCGGCCTTGGTCTCCGGCGTGACGATACGCGGACCGGTGACGTACTCGCCGTACTCGGCCGTGTTCGAGATCGAGTAGTTCATGTTGGCGATGCCGCCTTCATAGATCAGGTCGACGATCAGCTTCACTTCGTGCAGGCACTCGAAGTAGGCCATCTCCGGCGCGTAGCCGGCTTCCACCAGCGTCTCGAAGCCGGCCTTGATCAGTTCGACCAGACCGCCGCAGAGCACGGCCTGCTCGCCGAACAGGTCGGTCTCGCACTCTTCCTTGAAGGTGGTCTCGATGATGCCGGCGCGGCCGCCGCCGATGGCGCTGGCATACGACAGGCCGAGATCATGGGCGTTGCCCGACGAGTCCTTGCTGATCGCGATCAGGCACGGCACGCCGCCGCCACGCTGATATTCCGAACGCACGGTGTGGCCCGGTCCCTTCGGCGCGACCATCAGCACGTCGAGGTCGGCGCGCGGCTCGATCAGGTTGAAGTGCACGTTGAGGCCGTGCGCGAACAGGAGCGCTGCGCCCTGCTTCATGTTGGCATGCAGGTGGTCGCGGTAGATGTCGCCCTGCAGTTCGTCCGGGGTGAGCATCATCATCACGTCGGCCCACTTGGCGGCCTCGGCGACTTCCATCACCTTGAAGCCGGCAGCCTCGGCCTTCTTCGCGGTGGCCGAGCCCTTGCGCAGCGCAATCGCGACGTCCTTGACGC
>JACXTT010012274.1_pt1 | contig 11375 bp, 9 predicted proteins | sample 9270951 | NCBI WGS metagenome assembly JACXTT01 (sample SAMN15532306, study PRJNA645909) | rock metagenome | isolation source: weathered quartz diorite | place: Puerto Rico | collected 2017-06-21 | reverse complement strand
CGCGCCCGAGCCCGGGGGCGCCGCCCTGCCCCCGTCGGCGCCGAGCGCCGCGGCCGAGCTGCCGTCCGCCCCGCCGGTCCCATCGGTCGCTCCGGAGCCGCCTTCCGCCACCGCCCAATCGTCCGGAGACGCGCCGCCCGCGCCGCCGCGGGAGCTCGATGGCATGCTGATCGTGCCGGCGGGCAGCTTCGTGATGGGCAACGACGCCGGCGGCGAGCCCGACGAGGGGCCGGCCCACCGCGTCACGCTCCCGGCCTATTACCTCGACGCGACCGAGGTGACGAACGAGGACTACGGCGCGTGCGTGGCGGCGAGGCGCTGCGGCGCGCCCAACCCGAAGAGCGCCGACGCCTCCAGCTTCGGACCGGACCGGCGCTTCCGCCATCCGCGCCAGCCGGTGAGCAGCGTCAGCTGGGACGACGCCACGAGCTACTGCGCCTGGCGCGACAAGCGCCTGCCGAGCGAGGCCGAGCTCGAGCGCGCGGCGCGCGGCGACGACGGCCGCGCCTTTCCCTGGGGCAACGATCCGCCGAGCCGCGATCGCGCGGTGTACCAGTCCGACGTGACCGCCGAGGTGGCGACGCACCCGGCCGGCGACGGGCCGTTCGGCCACCACGATCTCGCGGGCAACGTGTGGGAGTGGGCGGCCGATCCGTACGATCCGTTCGCCTACCGCCGCGACGGCGCCGCGCGCGGCGAGCCGAGCGACTGCGAGCACGCCCTCGCCGCCCTCGACGAGCTGCGCAAGAAGAAGACGCGCGGCTTCACCGGCACGAACCCGCTGCCGAGCGAGTGCGAGCGGGTGCTGCGCGGCGGCGCCTTCAACTACCCGCCGGCGGGCCTCCGCTCGAGCAACCGCGTCCATCACCCCGCCCGCTACCATCTGGTGATGTCCGGCTTCCGCTGCGCGCGCTCCTTGCGTTAACCCCAAGAACGGCTCGTGCATCGATTCGTCCGAATCGATGACCGAAAACACAAGGTGCAAGAGTCAATAGCATCGTGACCGATGGGAATCACGATGCCCTCGCCCAAACGGGCATTGTGATTCCCATCGCTTCGATGGACTCGCAGCACTAGCGTCGCGCCCGATGGCACGGGCAGGGATGATCGCGGCTGCGCTGTGCGTCGCTTCGCCCGCCGCGGCCGATCCCCCGGCGAAGCCTCCGCCCGAGGTGACCTTCTTCGATCACGACACCGCGCCGTTCTGGTTCAGCGGCGAGGTGAACAGCATCTTCCAGTACAAGCCGCCGATGCGCGCGCTCTACAGCGGGACCAACAGCTTCCGCCCGGAGGGGGAGTACGCGATCTCGGGGCTGTTCACGGCGTTCTTCGCCTACACGCCCTTCCGCGTCACCGAGCTCATCGCCGACGCCGAGATGGCGGCCGGCGGCGGGCTGTCGCAGGCGCTCGGCGTGGCGGGCTTCACCAACCTCGACGTGGTGCGCAACCCGACGCTGTCGCACGAGCCCTACCTCGCCCGCGTCGAGATCCACCAGATCATCCCGCTGTCGCGCCGCTGGATCGACAACCCCGAGCGCGGGCCGCTGTCGTCGTTCAGCGAGGTGCCGCTCCACCGGCTGGAGATCCGCGCCGGCAAGATGGGGACGCCGGACGTGTTCGACGTGAACCCGGCCGGCTCCGACTCGCACATGCAGTTCATGAACTGGACCGCCGACAACAACGGCGCCTACGACTACGCCGCCGACACGCGCGGCTACACCTACGGCGCGGTGGTCGAGTACAAGGGCCCGTGGCTCGAGGCGCGCTACGGCCTGATGCTCATGCCGAAGGTCGCGAACGGCATCGATCTCGACTGGAACGTCGGCAAGAGCCGCGGGCAGAACCTCGAGCTCGCGTTCAAGTACGGGCCCGAGCGCTGGGCCGGCGCGCTGCGGCTCACCGGCTTCTGGAACCACGCCAACATGGGCAGCTACCAGGAGGCGATCGACGCCTTCCGCTCCGGCGCCGACGCGACGCCCGACATCACCGCCCATCGCGCGCCCGGCCGCAGCAAGGCCGGCTTCGGCGTCAACGTGGTGCAGGAGCTCGCCGGCGCGATCCGCCTGTTCGCCCGCGGCGGCTGGAACGACGGCAAGAACGAGACCTTCGCCTATACCGAGGTCGACGACACCGTCGAGGCGGGCGCGGACTTCGCCGGCGCGCGCTGGCACCGCCGGTACGATCGCGCCGGCATCGCCTTCATCTCGAACGGCATCTCCGAGCTCCACCGCGAGTACCTGCGCCTCGGCGGCCTCGGCTTCCTCCTCGGCGACGGCGACCTGACCTACGCCCGCGAGCTCATCATCGAGCACTACTACACCGCCCACGTGTGGCGCGGCGCCTTCGTGGCCGGCGACGTGCAATTCATCGGCAACCCCGGCTACAACCACGACCGCGGGCCCGCCTGCGTCCTGTCCTTGCGCGGGCGCCTCGCCTTCTGAAGTCCGGACGTGCCCGAGCCGGACGAACGGGCGGATCGTGCGAAGCCGCGGCGCATTGCCGTCAAGACCAACCGAAGAAGAGGAAGAAGAAGAGGAACAAAGAACAAGGAATTCCTTGTTCTTTGTTCACTCTTTTTCTCGTTTTCTCGTGGCGCTTGGCGATTTTCTCCTCTTCGGCCGCTATTTGGTCGCGAGCCCTTCCATGAGGGGCGTCGTCACGTAGCGCTCGCCGGAGTCGGCCAGGACCACGACCACGAGCTTTCCCGCGAGCTCCTTGCGCGCGGCCACGGTGAGCGCGGCCGACAGCGCGGCGCCGGACGAGATGCCGGCGGCGATGCCCTCTTCGCGGGCGAGGCGGCGGGCGCAGTCGAACGCTTCGTTGTCGCCGACGGCGATGACCTCGTCGATCACCGCGCGGTTCAAGATCGCCGGGACGAAGCCCGCGCCGATCCCCTGGATCAGGTGGTTGTTCGGTTTGCCGCCGGAGAGCACCGCGCAGCGCGCCGGCTCGACCGCGACCACCCGCACGCCCGGCTTCCTGTGCTTGAGGGCCTCGCCGACGCCGGTGATGGTGCCGCCGGTGCCGACGCCGGCGACGAACACGTCGACCGCGCCGTCGGTGTCCTCCCAGATCTCCAGCGCGGTGGTGCGGCGGTGCACCTCGGGGTTCGCCGGGTTGTTGAATTGATCGAGCATGATCGCGCCGGGGGTCTCCTTCACGATCGACGCCGCTTTTTCCTTGGCGGCGCGCATCAGCGCTCCCGGCGTGAGGGTCACCTCGGCGCCCAGGTAACGGAGCAGCGCGATGCGCTCGCGCGACATCGTCTCGGGCATCGTCAGCACCAGGCGGTAGCCCTTCTGCGCGCACACGCACGCCAGGGCGATGCCGGTGTTGCCGCTCGTCGGCTCCACGATCGTCGCGCCCGGGCCGAGCTCGCCCTTCTTCTCGGCCGCCTCGATCATGGCGATGCCGATGCGGTCCTTCACGCTGCCGATCGGGTTGCGCGACTCGATCTTCGCGGCGATCCGCGCGCCGAGCCCGGCGCCGAGGCGCGTGAGCGCGACGAGCGGCGTTTTCCCCACCGTGGCGGCGACGTTCGGAAAGATCATATGGCGTAGTCACCCAAGAATACGCGAGCCTCGCGCACGTCGACGAGGACTTGGTCGCCCTCGCCCACCGCCAGCGCCTCGAACTCCTCGCGCGCGAGCTCGACGGTCACGCGGTCGCCCGCCGCGAGCAGCACGGTGATCTTCACCCGCGCGCCGACGAGCCGGAAGCGCTCGATCGTGCCCATGCGCACCTCGTCGCCGTCCGAGCCCGACGACGACGCGCGCGCCAGCTTGAGGTCGTGCGGCCGCACGTAGGCGAGCGCCTCCTCGCCCTCGGCGGCGCCGTCGGGCGCCGACACCTCGACCGGTCCCGCCACCGCCCGGCCCTGCCGCACGCGCCCGCGCAGCACGTTCGCGCCGAGGAACTCCGCCACCGCCGGCGACGCCGGCCGGTCGTACACCTCGGACGGCGAGCCCGCCTGCGCCACACGCCCGTCGAGCAGGATCACCACGTGCTCGGAGATCTCCAGCGCCTCCTCCTGGTCGTGGGTCACGAGCAGCGTGGTCACCTGCGTCTTCTGGTGCAGATCATGGAGCCACTCGCGGAGCTCGCGCCGCACCCGCGCGTCGAGCGCGCCGAACGGCTCGTCGAGCAAGAGCACCTTCGGCTCGATCGCCAGCGCGCGGGCGAACGCCACCCGCTGCCGCTGCCCGCCCGAGAGCTGCGCCGGGAAGCGATCGCCGAGCGACTCGAGCTGGATCAGCGCCAGGAGCTCGTCGGCGCGGCGGCGCACCTCGCCCTTCGGCCGGCCGCGCACCTCGAGGCCGAAGCCGACGTTGTCGCGCACGGTCATGTTCTGGAACAGCGCGTAGTTCTGGAACACCAGGCCCACGCCGCGCTTCTGCACCGGCACGCGCGTGTAGTCCTCGCCGGCGATGCGCACCACGCCCTCGTCCGGCTGCTCCAGCCCCGCGACGATGCGCAGCACCGTGGATTTTCCCGCGCCGGAGGGCCCGATGAGCGAGGTGATCGCCCCGGCCGGCGCCTCGAAGGCGATGTCGCTCACCGCCGGCAGGCCGCCCGGCGCGAAGCGCTTGGTGAGCTTCTCGACCGCGACGCTCACGCGGCCCTCCACTCGACCCATTTCTTGAGCAGCAGCGTGACGAGCGCGAGCAGCGTGAGCAGCGACGCCGCCGCGAACGCGCCGACGAAGTTGTACTCGTTGTAGAGCATCTCGGCGTGGAGCGGCAGCGTGGTGGTGAGCCCGCGCACGTGACCCGAGACCACGCTCACCGCGCCGAACTCGCCCATCGCCCGCGCGTTCGCCAGGATCGCCCCGTAGATCACGCCCCATTTGACCTTGGGCAGGGTGACGCGGAAGAACGTGCGCCACGGGCCGGCGCCGAGGGTCATCGCCGACTCCTCCTCGCTGCTCCCCTGCGCCTGCATCAACGGCAGCACCTCGCGCGCGACGAACGGGAACGTCACGAAGGTGGTGGCGACGACGATCCCCGGCACGGCGAAGATGACGCGCACGTCGAGGTCGTCGAGCAGCGGCCCGAGCCAGCCCTGCCGGCCGAAGAGCAGCACGAACAACAGCCCCGCCACCACCGGCGAGACGCTGAACGGCAGATCGATGAGGGTGAGCAAGAGGTTCTTGCCGCGGAACTGGAACTTGGCGATGAGCCACGCCGCGCCCACGCCGAACGCCAGGTTGAGCGGCAGCGCGATCCCCGCCGCCAGCAGCGTGAGGCGGATGGCCGAGAGCGTGTCGTCGTCGCCGATCGTCGCGAGGTAGCGGCCGAAGCCGCCCGAGAGCGCGCTGGCGAACACCGCCGCGAGCGGCACCACCAGGAAAAAACCGAGGAACACCAGCGCCACGGCGATGAGGCCGCGCCGCACCCAGGCCGGCTCCGCGAGCGCCGCGTTCACGCCTCGGCTCCGAGCCGCCGCGCGCTCCAGCGCGACAGGAGGTTCACCGCCAGGAGCAGGGCGAACGACGCGCCGAGCATCACCACCGCGAGCGCGGTCGCGCCTTCGTAGTCGTACTGCTCGAGCTTGGTCACGATGAGCAGCGGCACGATCTCGGTCTTCATCGGCATGTTGCCGGAGATGAACACGATCGAGCCGTATTCGCCGAGCGCGCGGGCGAACGCCAGGGTGAAACCCGACAACAGCGCCGGAAAAATGCTGGGAAAGATGACGCGCCGGAAGGTCTGCCCGCGGCTCGCGCCGAGCACCGCGGCGGCCTGCTCCACCTCGGCGTCGATGTCCTCGAGCACGGGCTGCACCGTGCGCACCACGAACGGCAGGCCGATGAAGGTGAGCGCCACCACCACGCCGAGCGGCGCGAACGCGACCTTGAGGTGGAGCCGCGCGAGCGGCGCGCCGAACAGGCCGTTCTCGGAGTAGAGCGCCGTGAGCGTGAGCCCGGCCACCGCCGTCGGCAGCGCGAACGGCAGATCGACCAGCGCGTCGACGAGCGCGCGCCCGGCGAAGCGGTAGCGCACCAGCACCCAGGCGATCACCAGCCCGAAGAGCGCGTTCACCAGGCCGGCCACGAGCGACGCGCCGAGGCTCAAGCGATAGGCCGCGAGCGCCCGCTCCGACAGCGCCGCCTGCCAGAAGCCCGACCAGCTCAGCGTCGCCGTCTTCACCAGCAGCCCGCCGAGCGGCAAGAGCACCACCAGCGACAAATAGAACAGCGTGAAGCCGAGGGTGAGCCCGAAGCCCGGCATCGAGCTCCTGCGGCCGAACGACTCGCGCTTCATTTGCGCCTCGTCATCGGCGCGGAGCATAGATCCGATCGAACACCCCGCCGTCGTCGAAATGCGCCTTCTGCGCCTTCGCCCAGCCGCCGAACGCCTGGTCGACGGTGACGAGCGCGACCTTGGGGAACTCGGGGTGCTTGGCGAGCACCGCCTCGGAGCGCGGCCGGTAGTGGTGCTTGGCGACGAGCTCCTGGCCCTCGTCGCCGTAGAGGAACTGCAGGTACGCCTCGGCGAGGGCGCGGGTCTTGTGCTTGTCGGCGTTGCGGTCCACGAGCGCGACCGGCGGCTCGGCGAGGATCGTCAGCGACGGCACGACGATCTCGAACTTGTCCTTGCCGAGCTCGCCCGCCGCCAGCATCGCGTCGTTCTCCCACGCCACCAGCACGTCGCCGATGCCGCGCTCGACGAAGGTGGTGGTCGCGCCGCGCGCGCCCGAGTCGAGCACCGGCACGTTCTTGTACAGCTTGGTCACGAACTCGCGCGCGCCGTCCTCGCCGCCCTTCTTCGCGGCGTAGGCCCAGGCCGCGAGGTAGTTCCAGCGCGCCCCGCCCGAGGTCTTGGGGTTGGGGGTGATGACCGCGACGCCGTCCTTGACGAGGTCGTCCCAGTCCTTGATGCCCTTGGGGTTGCCCTTCTTCACCACGAACACGACGATCGAGGTGTAGGGGCAGCTGTTGCCCGGCAGGCGCGACTGCCAGCCCTCCGGCAGGAGCTTGCCCTTCTGCGCCAGCACGTCGACGTCGTAGCCGAGCGCGAGCGTCACCACGTCCGCCTCGAGCCCGTCGAGCACCGCGCGCGCCTGCTTGCCCGAGCCGCCGTGCGACTGCTTGATGTCGATCGTCTGGCCGTGCTCCGCCTGCCATTTCTTGGCGAAGGCGGCGTTCACCTCCTGGTAGAGCTCGCGCGTCGGATCGTAGGAAACATTGAGCAGCGTGGTGCCGGCCGGCTTGCCCTTGCACGCGGCCAAGGCGAGGAGCAGGCAGACGAGCTGGCAGAGGAGCGCCGCGCGGCGAGACCCCGATTCGAACGCCATGCCATCCAATATAACGGATGAACGTCCGCCGTCAACAGACGCTCCCCATTTGACATCACGTCCGCGATAACGGACGCTCGGCCGATGCCGAGCGCCAAGCAGCGCGGTCCCGCCGGCGCCAAAAAGCCACGGACCAAGCGCGTCCTCGTCGAGGAGGTGGAGGTCGCCGAAATGGTCGCCGAGGCCGCCCCGGCCGACGACGTCCCCGAGGTGGGCGCGAACCTGCGCCGCCTGCGGGTCGAGGCCGGCCTGTCGCTGGAGAAGCTCGCCCAGGTCGCCGGGGTGAGCCGGGCGATGCTCGGGCAGATCGAGCTCGGCCAGAGCACGCCGACCATCAAGACGCTGTGGAAGATCTCGCGCGCGCTGGAGGTGCCGTTCTCGGCGCTCATCGGCGACGCGCCGGTCCACGGCACGGTGGTGCTGCGCGCGGCGCGGGCCAAGCGCCTGAGCAACGCCGACGGCACGTTCGTGTCGCGCGCGCTCTTCCCCATCGGCCAGCCGCGGCGGGTCGAGTTCTACGAGCTCACCCTCGCCGCCCAGTCGGAGGAGAACGCCGACGCCCACGCGCCCGGCACGAGCGAGAACCTGATCGTCGCCGAGGGCAAGGTGGAGATCGCCGTCGCCGGGCAGGCGCACCAGCTCGCGAGCGGCGACGCCATCGTGTTCGACGCCAGCGTGCCGCACGTGTACCGCAACTCCGGCCGCACCGCGGCGACGATGTACCTGGTGATCAGCTACAACCAGAGCGGCCAATGGTAGCGGTCCACGACGACCCCGCCCCGGCCTCGGCGAGCCGACCCGCGCCGCCGACCGGCCACCACGGCCAGGGCTCGTTCGCCGGCCTGGTGGTGTGCGCCATCGGCGTGGTGTTCGGCGACATCGGCACGAGCCCGCTCTACACCCTGCAGGAGTGCCTCACCGGCAAGCACGGCGTCCCGCCCGATCGCGAGAACGTCTTCGGCGTCGTCTCGCTGATCGTCTGGTCGGTCACGATGGTCGTGACGGTGAAATACCTCGGCTTCCTCATGCGCGCCGACAACCGCGGCGAGGGCGGGATCATGGCGCTGCTCGCGCTGGTCCCGGACGGCAAGGAGGACAAAGAGCGGCGGCCCGGGCGGATCGGCGCGGTGGCGGTGCTGGTGATCGCCGGCGCGGCGCTGCTCTTCGGCGACGGCATCATCACGCCGGCGATCTCGGTGCTCAGCGCCACCGAGGGCCTCGGCATCGCCTCGAGCGCGTTCGACGGCTGGATCGTCCCGCTCACCGTGGTCATCCTCGCGCTGCTGTTCGCAGTCCAGTCGCGCGGCACCGGCCGCATCGGCTACCTGTTCGGGCCGGTGATGGTGCTGTGGTTCGCGACCATCGGCATCCTCGGGATCGTGCACGTGGCGCGCGCGCCCGGGATCCTCGCGGCGCTGTCGCCCGTCCACGGCGCGACGTTCTTCGCGCGGAACGGTTTCCAGGGCTTCCGCGTGCTCGGCGGCGTGGTGCTGTCGGTCACCGGCGGCGAGGCGCTCTACGCCGACATGGGGCACTTCGGCAAGAAGCCGATCCGCCTGGCATGGCTCGCGCTCATCTTCCCGGCGCTGCTCTGCTGCTACCTCGGGCAGGGCGCGGCGATCCTGGCCGATCCCGCCGGCGCGGCGCAGCCGTTCTACGCGCTCGTGCCGCGCGGCCCGTGGATCTACGCCGCGGTGGCGCTCGCCAGCGCCGCCACGGTGATCGCCTCGCAGGCGCTCATCTCCGGCGTGTTCTCGCTCACGCACCAGGCCATCACGCTCGGCTACTTCCCGCGCGTGCTCATCAAACACACGAGCGGCAGCGCCGAGGGACAGATCTACATCCCGTTCCTCAACTGGTTCCTGGCGATCGCCTGCATCCTCTTGGTGTTGATCTTCCAGGCCTCGGCCAAGCTCGCGGCGGCGTTCGGGCTGGCGGTGAGCGGTACCATGGCCATCACCTCGATCGTCTTCTACGTGGTCACGCGCCACACCTGGGGCTGGTCGCCGGCGAAGGCGCTCGGGCTCTTGTGCCTGTTCCTGTCGTTCGACGTGCCGTTCGTCCTCGCCAACGCGCTGAAGTTCTTCGACGGCGGCTACCTGCCGTTCGCCGTCGGCATGGTGTTCGTGCTGGTGATGCTCAGCTGGAAGATCGGCCGCTCGTACCTCGCCGACGAGCTGAACAAGCAGTCGCCGCCGCTCGAGCCGTTCCTCGACGACGTCGACGAGACCATCGCCCGGCCGAAGGGCACGGCGGTGGTGCTGGCGTCGCAGCCGTGCGGAGTCCCGCCGGTGCTCGCGCGCATCAGCGGGCGCTTCGGCGTGCTGCACGAGCGCGTGGTGCTCGCCACGGTGAAGACCGAGCACGTGCCGGTCGTCGCCGAGAGCGAGCGCGTGGAGGTCGAGCGGCTCGACAAGGGCGTGTCGCGCGCGATCGTGCGCTACGGCTTCATGGAGCTGCCGGTCCTGCCGCTGGCGCTCGCGACGGCGCTGAAGAAGCTCGGCGACGCCACGCCGATGGATCGGGTGCTCTACATCATCGGGCGCGAGACGCTGCTGGTGAGCGCCAAGGGGCGCATGGGCCGGATCACCGAGCCGGTGTTCGCCCTGCTCAGCCGCAACATGCGCAGCATGAGCGACTACTTCTCGATCCCGCCCGAGCAGGTGGTCGAGGTCGGCACGCAGCTCGACCTCTGACCGATCTCACCGATCATTCCATCCCTCCGGCGGCGCGCGGGCCCGATCCTTCGCGGCCCTCGAGATCGCCGAGGCGGCGGTTCGCTTCGGCGCGAAACTCGCCGAGCTCGCGCAGGATCGTCTCGATGTTCACTTCGTTCTTGAGGTTCACGCGGTAGTCGGTCTCGGCGCGCGCGCGGTCCTTCAGCGACTGGCGGTTCTGGCTCATGACGATGAGCGGGCCCTGCAGGCCGACGAGGATCGCCAGGAACAGGTTGAAGAACTGGAACGGATACGGATCGAACGGCTTGGTCACCAGGCCGAGCGCGTTGACGAAGCACCAGCCGGCGGTGAGCGCCAGGAGGAACAGGATGAACGACCAGCTGCCGTTGAGCTCGGCGACCTGATCGGCGAGCTTGTCGCTCCACGACAGGTTCTTCTCCAGCTCCTCGTCGACGTTCTTGGCCGCGCGCGCCGACAAGAGCTGATTGGTCTCGCGCAGCCGCTCGCTCATGGTGCGGAGGATCGCCATCGCCGCGCCGGGCCGGCCCTGCAGGTACTTCTCCAGCACCGGGCGGCCGAGCTCGAGCAGCGCCGCGTCGGTGGTGGCGAGCGCGCTGGCGCTGCGCGGTTTGTCGTCGAACAGCGCCAGCTCGCCGAAGTACTCGCCGCGGGCCACGTCCTTGAGCGAGATGCGGCGCGACGCTTCGCCGGGCAGGTGGATGTTCACGTGCCCGCTCTCGACGATGTACATCTCGGTGCCGCTGTCGCCCTGGTCGAACACCAGCTGGCCGGCGGCGAAGCGGCGCAGCACCAGCGCCTCGGCGAGCGGCGCCAGATCCTCGTCGGAGAGCTCCTCGAACAGCGCGATCGAGCGTAGCAGCTGAATGCGATCCGTTACCGACACGTGTCAGTCCTTCCTGAAGGCGTCCCAGTCGTCGTGAACTTGGTGGGCCATGCGCTCGGCGGCGCGCGCCAGCCAGCCCTTCGGCCGCCCGTCGAGATCCGCGGCGAGCTGCGGTCCGGCGCCGGAGGCGAGGTGAAGGTTCGCCGTCTCCCAGCCCATCGCGCCGAGCAGCACCGCCTCGTCGCGCTCGCGCGGCAGCTCGGCGACGTCGATCTTGGTGCAGTCGGGCGCGAGCCGGCGCACGATCCAGCCGCCCACGACGCGCACCGTCGGATCGGGGCAGCGCACCGCGTGGGAGATGAGCGAGCAGGCGGCGTGCTCGCCTTCGCCGCTCTGCCCGGCCCACACGCACGCCGACGGCACGATCGGCTTGGTCTCGCGCGCGACGAGCCCGCCGCGCCATTCGCTGAGCTCGACGAAGCGCGGCCGACCGAGGCTGCCGAGCCCGGCGACGCGGCGGCTGATGCGCCGGCTCACGGCCTCGGGCGGGCGGGTCG
>JACXTT010012273.1_pt1 | contig 11376 bp, 12 predicted proteins | sample 9270951 | NCBI WGS metagenome assembly JACXTT01 (sample SAMN15532306, study PRJNA645909) | rock metagenome | isolation source: weathered quartz diorite | place: Puerto Rico | collected 2017-06-21 | reverse complement strand
CGCGGCGGCGTCGGGCAGGGCGTCGTCCCCCGTCGCCCTGCGCACGCGCTCCGGCGCCGTCCTGACCGCGCGCTTCGAGGGACCGCCGCGGCGCGCGTCGGGCGTGCGTCTCGACGGCGAGGCGCGGCTGGTCTACGTCGCCCAGCTCGGAGAGGAGGCGCTCCTGGGCTTTTCTCCCCGGACCTGACTCCCACCCGCGGGACCGTCCGATGGATTTCGAGAGCGGCAAGAAGAAGGCCTGGCGCGCCATCCGGCTGGCGGTCGGCTGGGGTCTGACGGTCGTCGGTCTGGCGCTTCTCTTTCTTCCCGGCCCCGGCTTGCTCCTGCTGCTTCCCGGTCTGACGCTCCTGAGCGCCGAAAGCCTCTGGGTCCGCCGCGTGCTGCGCCGGCTGCGCCAGAAGCGGCTCGTCCGCCGGGCGATCATCGAGGCGGAGAAGGCGGGCCTCCGTCTCGACCTGGGTCCGGATGACGAAGCGCCGGGCGGATCACCGAAGAGCTAGGGCGTCCGCGGCTTCCGCTTCCCCTTCAGGAATCGGGTCTCCAGATCGCGCGAGGGGCAGTCCTGGCGCAGCGGGCAGGCGCTGCACAGGGGCCGGCGCGCCTGGCAGACGTAGCGCCCGTGCAGGATCAGGGCGATCGAAACGAAGATCCACTCGGATGCGGGGATGAGCGCCATCAGGTCGCGCTCGATCTTCACCGGGTCGGTCTGCCGGGTCAGACCGAGCCGCCGGGCCACACGCGTCATGTGGGTGTCGACGACGATCCCCGAGGGAATCCCGTAGCCGGCGCCCAGCACGACGTTGGCCGTCTTGCGGCCCACCCCGCGCAGACGCGTCATCTCTTCCATGGTGCGCGGGACCTGCCCTTGATGGCGCTCCACCAGGGCCTGGCAGGCGCCCTTGATCGCCCGCGCCTTGGCCCGAAAGAAGCCGGTGGAGCGGATCGCCGCCTCGAGGCTGGGCAGCGGCGCGCGCGCGAACGCCACCGCGTCCGGGTAGGCGCGGAACAGGGCCGGCGTGACCTGGTTGACGCGCTCGTCGGTGCACTGGGCCGAAAGGATCGTCGCGATCAGGAGCTGGAAAGGGGAGTCGTGGTCCAGCTCGACGCGCGCGTCGGGGCGCGCTCGGCGCAGGTCCCTCAGGATCGCTTCGACCCGGGCCCGCTGCGCGGGCGTCGTGCGGCGTGGCATGGCGCTCGTCTGCATCGTCGATTCCAAGGTCGGCATGCTACCGGAGGGTGACTGGCCTGTCAAAAAGTCATGGTGTCGCCTGAGTGCGTCAAAAAGGCCTGGTCGTGCCGCCGCCCACCCGGTCTTCCGTTCGAGCGATCCCCCATCCAAAATCCTGGTCACCCTCCGGAATCGGCCAAAATTCGCTGGATCCGGGCGGGTCGCGGCCTCGCAGGCGCTGAGTCCGGCCCGCACGCCGTTGTCACCGGAGGAGGGCTGATTCAGTGGCAGGGATGTTGCTATGTTCCCGGTCGAAGGAAAGGAGGTCGCCATGTGGCGCCAACTACTTCCGCACGCGACGAGCTACGATGACTTCATCTCCCCTAACGAAGACACCCGCCTGGAGGCGTTCATCTCCGACCCGGACTCCTTCCGGCAGGAGCGGCAGATCCTGAAGGCCGAAGTGGACAGGATACTGAACAGCGCCCTGCGGCAGCTGCCGGCGCGGGAGCGCTACATTCTCGAACGACGTTTCGGAATGCGCGACGGCAGCGAGCTGACCCTGGAAGCGGTCTCGCGCATTCTCAAGCTGAGCAAGGAGCGGGTCCGGCAGCTCGAGCGCGAGGCGCTGCTCAAGCTGCGCTTGAATCTCGACGGCATGCGCAGCCAGCTGATGAGCGCCTGACCCCGGTCGGATTCGATTCGCTGGAAGCTGAGAGCCGCCGCTCCCCCGCGGGGGGGCGGCGGCTTTTTGCTGCGCGCGCTCCGGGAGCGCCGGGCCGCGGGGAGAATGCAGAGCCAATTGACAGCGTGTGACCAAGGGGCACTTGCGCCGCTTGGCAAATCGGGTAGGATCGCGCTAAGATTCGGCCCGGGCCGGTGGGGAACGCCGGAACCGTCCGCATCACATGAGGGTCCGGAAGGCGGGGGCAGAGCGCCCGGCGCGCTGTGTGTGGGGATCAATCGATGAAGACGTCTCGCAGACTCACCGCCCTGGCGTTCGCCGCGCTGGCCCTCGCCGCGACCGGCTGTCAGGGCACGGTCGATCGTCTGAAGGCGAATTTCGCGGCGAAGCAGGGAAACGATTTCTACAAGGCGCAGGATTTCCAGAAGGCGGTCGAATGGTACCGCTACTCCTTGTATCTGAACCCCGACCTGCCGATCGCCTACCACAACAATGGCCTCGCCTACATGGGTCTCTACAAGCCGGGCTCGAAGCACCCCAAGGATCTGTACTTCTCGCAGCAGGCGATCGAGAATCTGACCCACTATCTCACCTACCAGCCGGACGACGACGAGGCCAAGAACCAGCTCCTGACCGTCTTCCTGCAGGCGGAGCGCTACGACGACGCGGCGAAGTTCTTCGAGGGCGAGATGAAGGAGCGCGCCAACGATCCGGCGGTCAGCGCGCGCTACGCCCAGACCCTCGGGATGATCTACGCCAAGAAGGGAGACTTCGAGTCCTCCCTCGAGTGGTACAAGAAACGGGCGGAGATCGAGAAGGACAACCCGGAAGCGCTGTACACCATCGGCGTCCTGTGCTGGGACAAGGTCTATCACTCCGGGATCACCATGGAGCTGGACGCGCGCAAGCAGATGGTCGACATGGGGCTCGACTACCTGCAGCGGGCGGCCGACCTGCGGGAGAACTACTTCGAGGCGACCTCCTACATCAACCTCATGTACCGTGAAAAGGCCAAGGTGGCACAGCTGGGCGGCAGCATGGACGACTTCCAGAAGTTTACCCAGGAGGCGGACAAGTTCATGAGGCTGTCGCTCGAGCAGCGCAAGAAGGCGATGGCGAAGAAGGGATGAGGTGACCGTTGTTCGACTCGATGGTCTTCTCCACCAAGCAGAAGCGCCGGACGCAGCGCTGGCTGACGGTCCCGATGGCGCTGGTGCTGCACGCGGTCGTCTTCGGCGGCCTGATCCTGGCGTCCTTCATGTCGGTGGAGTCGGTGCCGCCCCCGCCGATCACGATCTCCTTCGTGGCCGCGCCGCCGCCGCCCCCGCCGCCGCCTCCTCCGCCGGCCCGCCACAAGAAGACCACCGAGGTGAAGCCGAAAGAGATTCCGAAGCCGGTCGAGATCGTGCAGCCCAAGATCGTGCCCGAGGAGAAGCCGGTGCCGATCACCGCCCCCGAGGATTCGAGTGAGGACGACGGGGTCGATGGCGGCGTCGAGGGCGGCGTGGAGGGCGGGGTCGTCGGCGGAGTCGTCGGCGGAGTCGTCGGCGGCGTCCTCGGCGGCATGCTCGGAGGCGTCGACGGCGGCATGCTGGACCAGCCGCTGTACGCCGGTATCGGCGGCGTCACCAACCCGGAGCTGGTCCCGGGGTCCAAGAAGCAGCCGACCTATCCCGAGATCGCCCGCAAGGCGAAGGTCTCGGGACAGGTGATCCTGCAGGCGGTGATCAAGAAGGACGGCTCGGTGGGAGAGATCCAGGTGCTGCGTTCGCCCGGGTCGAAGTTCGGCTTCGACGAGGCGGCGATCGCGGCGGTCAAGCAGTGGCGCTACAAGCCCGGCCTGCAGAACGGCAAGCCGGTGGACGTGTATTTCACGATCGTGGTCGACTTCGTGCTGCAATGAAGGAGGATATCCGCACATGATGGGGCATTCGGTACTTGACATCTGGCTGCAGATGGGGTTCCTGGCGAAGACCGTCGCGATCTTCCTGATCCTCATGTCGATCTACTCGCTCGGGCTGTTCATCGAGCGGTTCCTGTTCTTCCGGGCGTCCAAGAAGCAGTCGATCGACTACCTGCCGGTAGCGACCAAGGCGCTGCGGGAGGGCAACTACGAGCTGGCCGTCCAGACCGCCAAGCGGTTCAACAAGAGCCATCTGGCGAAGGTCCTGGCGGCTGGTCTGCAGCAGTTCATCTTCGAGAAGACGGACCAGCCGGCGCATGACGCGGTCGAATCGGTGCGGCTGGCGGTCGAGCGCGCCGCCGCCCTGACCACCGCCGAGATGAAGAAGGGTCTGGGCGGTCTGGCCACCATCGGCGCGACGGCGCCGTTCGTCGGGCTGTTCGGCACCGTCGTCGGCATCATCAACGCGTTCACCGGCATGGCCGCGACCGGCTCGGGCGGCATCGGCGCGGTCTCCGCGGGTATCGCCGAGGCGCTGATCACCACGGCGGTCGGTCTGGCCGTGGCGATCCCGGCGGTCTGGATGTTCAACTACTTCCAGGGTCAGGTGGAGTTCTTCGGTATCGAGATGGCGAACTCGTCCTCGGAGCTGGTGGACTTCTTCCTGAAGCGCCAGTCGTCGCAATCGAGCAAGTAGCCATGGCGATGCAAGCGGGCAACAAGGGGCTGAACTCCGACATCAACGTCACGCCCTTTGTCGACATCTGCCTGGTGCTCCTGATCATCTTCATGGTGGTCACGCCGATGCTGCAGGAAGGGATCACGATCAACCTGCCGTACGCCAAGAAGAGCGAGAAGCACGAGGACGACGAGCAGCACGCCGTCGTCGTGGCGGTGAAGACCGAGGCGAACGGCGAGCAGGTCGTCTACGTCCAGAAGAAGCCGGTGCCGCGCGACCAGTACCAGGCCGAGATGACCGAGGTGCACGACCGGATGCCGGACAAGAGCATCCTGATCAAGGCCGACAAGAGCATGAAGTACGGTGACGTCCGCAAGATCATGATCGAGACCAACCAGGCCGGATTCGACTCGGTCGCCCTGGTGACCGAGAAGATCCAGGGCCAGGAGGACTGAGGAGCGTCTCATGGCGATGCAGCTCGGCTCCAGCGGCGTCAAGTCGGACATCAACGTCACGCCTTTCGTCGACATCGTCCTGGTTCTCCTGATCATCTTCATGGTGGTGACGCCGATGCTCAGCCGCGCCCTGGACGTGGCGGTGCCGCCGAAGGACCCCACCACCGCTCCCCCGGTCGACCCGAGCGAGCAGCTCATCATCAGCGTCAAGGGGCCCGACAACCCGCCGAAGGTCTTCCTGAACCGCGAGGAGATTCCGGGCGGGCTCGACGGGGTCAGGGATCGGGTCACCGAGCTGATGAAGGGGCGCCGCGAGAAGATCGTCTTCTTCCAGGCCGACTCCGACCTGAACTACCAGGACGTGGTCAACGTCCTGGACAAGATCAAAGAGGGCGGCGCCCAGATCGGCTTGATCACCGACGAAAATCTCGACGTGACGCAGACCGGCCAGTAGCTCCCCGCCTTTCCTCGAACGACCGCCTCGCGGCGGGACTGGAGCGGCGTTTGGCGACGGCCCCCCACCCGAGCAGCCTTCCCGTCCGGCGCGTCCACCTCGTCGGCATCTGCGGCACCGGCATGGGCTCGCTCGCCGGTCTTCTGGCCGACGCCGGCGCCGAAGTGCGCGGCTCGGACGAGTCCGTGTACCCCCCGATGAGCACGATGCTGCGGGACAAGGGGATCCGCGTCCTGGAGGGATACAGGCCGGAGCATCTCGACGACCGCCCCGAGCTGGTGGTGATCGGCAACATCGCCACGCGCTCCAACCCGGAGGCGACCGCGGCCGCCGAGCGAGGCATCCCGTTTCTCAGCATGCCCCAGGCCATCGGGCGGCTGTTCCTGGAAGGGCGGCACTCCGTCGTGGTCGCCGGCACGCACGGCAAAACGACGACCGCCGCCCTCATGGCCTGGGTCCTGTCGGCCGCCGGACGCGATCCGTCCTTCCTGGTCGGCGGCGTCCTGAAGAACTTCAACCGTTCCTACGGCCTCGGGAAGGGCGAGGAGTTCGTGATCGAAGGGGACGAGTACGAGACCTCGTTCTTCGACAAGGGACCGAAGTTCCTGCACTACCGGCCACGCAGCGTCATCCTGACGTCGGTCGAGTACGATCACGCGGAGATGTACCCCGATCTGGCCTCGGTGAAGGGAGCGTTCCGGCGTCTCGTCGAGCTGGTGCCCGCCGACGGACTGCTGGTGTACTGCGCCGACGACGCCAACGTGCGCGAGGTCGTCGCCGGAGCACGCTGTCTCCGGGTCCCGTACGGCTGCGGCCGCGGCGAGGGCTGGCGCGGCCACGTCCGCGAGTCCGGTCCGGATGGGATGGAGTTCGAGGTGTCCAGGGACGGCCGTCTGTTCGGCGTGTTCAGAAGCCCCATGACGGGCCTGCACAATCTGCGCAACAGCCTCGGAGTGATCGCGGTCGCGCATCACCGCGGGACCCTGCCGCAGGCCATCGGCGAGGGCATGGCCGCCTTCGAGGGCGTCAAGCGACGGCAGGAGGTGCGCGGCGCGGCCGCTGGTGTCACGGTGATCGACGACTTCGCCCACCATCCGACCGCCGTGCGCGCCACTCTCGAGGCGACCCGCGATCGCTACGGCACCCGGCGCCTCTGGGCGGTGTTCGAGCCGCGCACCAACACGACACGCCGCAGCGTGTTCCAGGAGGAGTACGCCCGCAGCTTCGACGACGCCGACCGGATCGTCGTGGCGGCGGTCGACCATCCCGAACGCGCCCCGCAGGGCAGCCGCTTCTCCGTCGAGCGGCTGGTGACCGACCTCAAGCAGCGCGGAAAGGACGCCGTTTACCTTCCGGCCGTGGCCGATATCGTCGCGCACCTCGCGCGCGAGGCGCAGCGGGACGATGTCGTCCTGGTGATGTCGAACGGCGCCTTCGGAGGCCTGCACGACAAGCTGCTCTCGTCTCTGAGCGTCCGGGCTTAAGGCCTGATTCCGCTCAACCGCCGAGGAGCGCCGGGTTACCCTGGGCGAGCTGGCGGACGAGCTCCTGCCCGAAGTAGTCGCTCGCCCCCGATCCCAGAGTCGGAAACCGGCTCGTGAAGGCCTTCCGGCTGCGCTCGATCTCCTTGTGGAGACGCGTGGAGAGGTCGTGGTGCTTGCGCCCCTGGATGACGGCCGGCTCGTGGTACAGCAGGAGCTCCGAAACCAGCAGATGGGCGAACCGACGCGCGTCCGCCTGGCGGTGGCGCTCTTCGTCGCTCAGCCCGTCGTCGGCGCCCGGTGTGCGCGGATTGCCGCCGAGGTCTGCAAGGATCGCCTGCAGCTCCGCCTCTTCGGGCGGCGCGGGGGCACCGGCCACGGCGCGGCGCTGCGTCTGCCTCCTGACGCTCACCGGAGGGGCAGCCGTCAAGTCGGCGGAGTCCTGCCTCTGTGCCGGGGCCAGCCGCTCCATCGCCAGCCCCGCGATGCGCGCCACGATCTCCAGGGCGAGTGGATCCCCCCCTTCCGGTGAGGAGCCGCTGTCGCCATACAGGACCGCGACCGGGCGGCCCCTGACCGTCACCGGCACGGCGCACGCATCGCCGGGCAGGACACCCCCGAGCGCGCCGAGAAGCTCCGCGCCTGGACCCTGGGCGTCCGCCCTCGCCGAGGCCCCGGCGGAGACGGCGCGCGCCAGGAGGTGGTCTCCAGAGGCGCCGAGCGTGATGCGTGGGATCTGTTCGCTGCGCACGCCCCCCTCGCCCAGGAAGCCGAGACCGGCCCATCCGGTCAGGGTGCCCGACTTGAGAATGAACACGGCGGCGCGCGGGTAGATGGCGGCGGCGGCGTCGATCAAGGAAGTGAGGATCTCGCGCTGGGACTCGCGGCGGCCGATGGAATCGACCGCCTCCTTGAGAACCTGCAGCTGAGCCGCTCCTCCTGCGGCGCCCCACTCGCCGGGCGTCAGCGGGACGCTGAGCGGCTCGACCGTGGCGGCGAGCATCTCGTCCAGCGCGGCGCGGAGCCGCTCGACCCTGGCGCGCAGCACCCGGTTCGCCTCGGCCTCGACTCGTTCTCTCAGGTGCGCGCTCATCGACGGTTAGATATCACGGCGAGTCGATCCAGTCAATTGTCCGCCCCGCGATGCAGCGGTCGGTGAGGGGGTGGCAGCATTAACACAGGACGGTGTGGCTTCCCTGCCAATCGGCTCAGTTCCGTCATTATCCGGAGCGATTTGGTTCGATTTTATAAGTCTATGAATATAAAGGTATTATTCAATTGCAGGATGAGATTGTGAAGAATGGCACAGGGCCTGCAGCAGATGGCGCGGGCGCAAGCAGGAGTTGCGTCGTTCGAATCGGAGAGACGTGATGGCCCAGAGCCAGAAGACAGTTGCCGGCACGGTGGAGATAGAAGGTGTCGGTCTGCACTCCGGTCGCAGGGCGTGGCTGAGGATCCTGCCCGCGGAAGCCGGCAGCGGGATCGTATTCATCCGCCGCGATCTGCGGGGAGCGGAGATCCCGGCTTCCTACCGTCTTCTCAACGGCAGCAATTTCTCCACCACGCTGTCCAGCGGGTCCGCCGTCGTGGCGACGGTCGAGCACCTGCTGTCGGCCCTTCACGGGCTGTCGATCGACAACGCCCGCATCGAGATCGACGGCGACGAGGTGCCGATCCTGGACGGCAGCGCCCTGCCGTTCGTCGAGCGGATCGGCGAGATAGGAGTCCGCTCGCTCGGCCGGCCGCGCCGCTTCCTGGCGCTGAAGCGGCCGGTGCGAGTGAAGGCGGGGGACAAGGAGATCCTGGCTCTCCCCGACAACGCCTTCCAGGCGACCTACGCCATCGACTTCGCGCACCCGGTGATCGGTTCGCAGGCGGTCACCACCGATGTGACGGATGAAACGTACGTCGAGGCGATCGCTCCGGCCCGCACCTTCTGCCTGTTGCGCGACGTCGAGGCGATGCGGCGCTCCGGTCTGGCGCTCGGAGGCTCCCTGGACAACGCCCTGGTGGTCGGGGAGAACGGCGTCCTGAACGGCTCGCTGCGCTTCCCAGACGAATTCGCCCGTCACAAGGTGCTCGATCTGATCGGCGATCTGGCGCTTCTGGGCGCGCCGATACGCGCCCACGTGATCGCCTTCAAGGGAGGCCACCGACTGCACGCGGCGCTGATTGAGAAGATCATGTCGACGCGCTCCGCGTGGGCCATCGCGACCTCCGACGACACCTTGCCTGAGGCGAGTCTCGCCCGCTTCGCGCGCCTCAAGGACAGCCTGCTCCCGCACCTCGCCGGAGCGGCCGGCTAGCCAGCGCACGCGGCCGCGGGAGCCGCCCCGAGGCCCCGCCCCGCGTCCCCTTGCCACTACCCAACCTCTCCGATAGACTGCCGCCGTCCGGGTCACGGAAGGCACGCACCGGCCGCCAGGAGGCGTTCCCTTCCACCCGAAGCGAGCCATGAAGGCCGGCCCTCGTCTCGTCACCATCTGCCTGTTCTCCGGTCTGAGTGTCGCTCCTGCGCTCGGCTCACCGGCCGTCACCCACCTCGCGGTGGAGCGCAACGGCGACTCTTACGAGGCCTCCTGCCGTCTCGAGGGCGCCCTGACGCCGGACATCGAAGAGGAGATCGCCGCCGGGCTGTCCACGAGCATCGAGTACCGGCTGAACCTCTACCGCAAGCGGACGGCGTTCTTCGACCAGGTCGTGGTGAAGCGCCGCATCGAATGCACGACGCGTTACGACACTCTGACCAAGCAGTACACGCTGACCCGGAGGCTCGACGGCGAGCTGCAGGAGACCCGCGCGACCGATGACGCCGCGGCGATGCGCGCGTTCATGACCGAGCTGCGTGGGGTGCCGCTGGTCCGGGCGGAGGAGTTGCAGCCGGGCGAGGAGTATTACCTCAAGGCGAAATCCAATCTCGGCCTGCTCTGGCGCTTCTATCTGATTCCATGGCCGATGGACACGGAGTGGGCGCGGGTCGATGTCGCGTCTTCGGGAGGGAAGGGCGTTGGCACACAGCCCTGAGCGACGGGACGGCCGGCCGGTCTCCCGCGTCCGGGTCGACCGTCTCGTCCGATCCAGTATCCTGTTTCTCCTTCTGGTCTTCGTGGCCGGGTACTTCCTGCTGCGCAAGGCGACCAACTTCTCCTGGCTGTACATCACCAACTCGGTCCTGCTGTCCTCGCTGTTCCTGATCAATGCCATCCTGATCCTGACCCTGGTCACGCTCCTGATGCGCAATCTCATCAAGGCGCTGGTGGAGCGTCGCCGCGGCATCCTCGGATCGCGTTTCAGGACGAAGCTGGTGTTCTCTCTGCTGCTGCTGTGGCTGATCCCGTCCATGATCATCTTCTGGTCGGCCCTGCACCTCATCCAGCGCAGCGTGGATCGGTGGTTCAACGATCCGATGGATCGCCTGACCGAGGCCTCGCAGCAGATCGTGGACACCTACTACGGCGAGGCCCGCAAGCGCGGCGCGGCGTTCGCCCGCGAGGTGGCCAGGCGTCTGGGGGAGCAGGGGGCCGGGACATCGGAGTCCCGCGCGGCGATTCACGAGACTCTCGGCTCGCTCCTGCGCGAGTACCATCTGGATCTGGTCGCCCTCGACCTCGGGCACGATCCGCCGTACGTGGTCGTCGACCCACACGTCCCCGCCACCGGCGACCTACAGGACATCCCCGCCAATCTGCGCGACCAGGCGTTCCGCGGCGAGCCGTTCATCACCATGTCCGACTACCACGGCGGCATGCTGATCCGCTGCGGCCACCCGGTCCGCGCCTCCTCGGACGGTCCGGCGCGTGCGGTCGCCATCGTCGGCGTGTACGTGCCGCGCGACCTGGCGCGCCTGGCGGCGTCCGTCTCGCGCAGCGACCAGGACTATCGTCAGATGCGCACGCAGAAGGTGCAGATCAAGCGCGTCTACATCATGGTGTTCGCGCTGATCACGCTGGTCGTCCTGTTCTCGGTGACCTGGATTGGTCTCTACCTGGCGCGCCGCATCACGGATCCGATCCAGACGCTCCTGCACGGGACACGCGAGATCTCCTCGGGCAACCTCGACTACCGTGTCGAGGTCGACGCGGGGGACGAGCTCGGAATCCTGGTCGAATCGTTCAACCGGATGACCGCCGACCTGAGGACGGGGAAGGACACCATCGAGCGGCGCAACCTCGAGCTGTCGGCGAGCAATCGCGAGCTGGTGGAGCGACGGCGCTACATCGAGACGCTCCTCGACAGCGTCACGGTGGGGGTCGTGTCCTGCGATCGCCATGGGCGGGTGACCACGGTGAATCGAGCGGCCCTGCGCCTGCTCGCGCTGGAGCACGGTCTCGATCTCATCGGCAGACCCTTGCCGTCGCTGCTGCCGCCGGACGGTGGCCGGGCGATCGACGAGCTGCTGGGCGAAGCGTTCGCCGGGGGCGGCCAGTCCGCCGTCCGCGGTCTGGAGCTGTCGATCGGAGGGAGGACCTGCATGCTCGCGGTCGGCGCCACGTCGCTGCGCGGCGATTCCGGCGAGCCTCTCGGTGCCATCCTCGTCCTGGAGGATCTGAC
>JACXTT010012271.1_pt1 | contig 11378 bp, 11 predicted proteins | sample 9270951 | NCBI WGS metagenome assembly JACXTT01 (sample SAMN15532306, study PRJNA645909) | rock metagenome | isolation source: weathered quartz diorite | place: Puerto Rico | collected 2017-06-21 | reverse complement strand
GGTACGGCATGGCGCGCGACAAGCACTTCAAGGTCTGGCTGGACGGAAAGATCGTGGACCCCGAGCACGCGATGCTCAGCGTGTTCACCCTCACCGTCCTACGCGGGGCGAACGTCTACGAGGGCCTGCGCGCGTACTGGAATCCCGCCAAGCGGGAGCTCTACGTCTGGAAGCTCGACGAGCACCTGAAGCGGCTCGGCAACAGCATGAAGGTGATGCGGATGCAACTGCCCTATTCGCTCGAGGATCTGCGCGCGGCCATCCTCGAGTGGCTCCGCGCGAACGAGTTTCACGACGACGTGCACTTCCGCCTCGTCGCGTATTTTGGTGATGGCGGCGCCGGCGGCGTGAAGGCGTACCGACCGGAGGAGATCGACACCGGTGCGTTCATCCTCGGCGGGCCGCGGCCGCACGACGCCAAGCTCGAGCGAGGGGTCACCATGGGCGTGGCGACGTGGCGCCGCATCGCGGACGACGTGATACCCGCCCGCGTCAAGGCCGGCGCCAACTACCAGAACAACCGCCTCGCCGCCGTCGAGGCGCGCGAGAACGGGTTCGACGACGCGATCCTGCTGACCCAGGCGGGGAAAGTCGCGGAAGCGACCGGCGCCGCCCTGATGATGGTGCGCGACGGCGAGCTCGTCGTGCCGCCGGTGACCGACGGCGTGCTGGAATCCATCACGCGGCGGTCGGTGCTCGAGCTCTACGCGCGCGAATACGGCCGACCGGCGGTCGAGCGATCGGTCGACCGGACCGAGCTGTACGTGTGCGACGAGATCCTGATCTGCGGGTCGGCGGAAGAAGTCACGCCGGTCATCGCGGTCGATCGCCTGCCGGTCGGCGACGGGCGGCCCGGGCCCGTGACGAGGAAGCTCCAGAGCCTGTTCTTCGCCGCCGCCCGCGGCGACGATCCGGCGTTCGCAGGGTCCCTGACGCCGGTCTACACGGAGCCCGGCGGCCGCACCCGCTGAGCGACGTCATTGGCTGATCTCACCCCGGAGGACGTCCGCCGTCTGGCCGCATCGCTGTCGGTCCCGATGATCGGGGACGATGTGGTGGAGATCGCCCACCGGCTCAACGCGTTCCTCGACGCGCTGGCCGCGCTCGACGCGCTCCCCCTCGAGCAGGGGGAGCCGTGGCCGACACGTTTCGAGAATTCCGCGTGAGCCCGGCCGACGACGGTCTCGTCTTCGGCGGAGCGGCGCGGCAGGCCGCGCTCATCCGCGAGAAGCGCGTGTCGCCGGTGGAGCTGGTCACGGCGTATCTGGAGCGGATCGACCGCTTCGACGGGCGCCTGCGCGCGTTCATCACCGTCTGCCGCGACTCCGCCCTGGAGGAAGCCGCGCGTGCCGAGAGCGCGGGGGCGAGGGGCGAGGGGCGCGGGCCGCTTCACGGCATTCCCTTCGCGGTGAAGGACCAGGTCGACACGGCCGGCGTGCTGACCACGTCGGGCTCGGCGCTCCTGCGCTCGAACGTTCCGTTGGCGGACTCGACCGTGGTGACCCGGCTGAAGGCCGCGGGCGCCATCCTCCTCGGCAAGCTCAACCTGACCGAGTTCGCGCTCGGCGGCACCATCCGCTTCCCGTACGGCCAGCCGCGCAACCCCTGGAATCCGGACCACGACCCGGGCGGCTCGTCCTCGGGCTCGGGGATCGCCGCCGCCGCCGGCCTGTGCTCGGTGACGCTCGGCGAGGACACGGGCGGCTCGGTGCGAAGCCCCGCCTCGTACTGCGGCGCGGTCGGGCTCCGGCCGACGTGGGGACGCGTCTCGCGTCACGGCTGTTTCCCCGCCGCGTGGTCCATGGACCAGATCGGCCCGCTGACCCGCACCGTGGAGGACGCGGCGCTCGTGCTCGGCATCATCGCCGGCTACGACGCCGCGGACCCGCTCACGAGCCGCGGTGCCGTCCCCGACTACCGCGCCGCGCTCGGCCGCGGCGCGAAGGGTATGCGGATCGGCGTCATCACCGAGCTCGTGGACGGGGCGGACACGCAGGCCGAAGTGCGCGCCGCGGTCAGAGAAGCCGCGCGTGGGCTCGCCGGTCTGGGCGCGGCGGTGGAAGACATCTCGGTGCCGCTGATTCCTCTCGCGGGCGCGGTGTTCATGGCACTGTGCGACTCGGAGGCGGCGGGCTACCACATGCGCTGGCTCTCCGAGCGCGCGGCCAAATATGACCGGGGGACGCGGCGGCGGCTCGTCACGGCGGGGCTCATCCCGGCCGCGGCCGTCCACCGCGCGGCGCGCGCCCGCGCGCTCATTCGCACGCAGATCCTGGAGGCGCTCTCGCGGTTTGACCTGCTGCTCGCGCCGACCTCGCCGCATCCCGCGCCCGCCATCACCAGCCACACCGCGGCGATCACCAGCAAGGAGCAAGCCGGCGCGCGCTTCTTCGCCCGGCGCTCCTACACCACGCCGGCGAGCCTCGCAGGCGTCCCGGCCATCTCGGTGCCTTGCGGCTTCACCTCGAGCGGGCTTCCCATCGGCCTTCAGCTCATCGGCCGGCCGTTCGGGGAATCGACCGTCCTCGCCGCCGCGCACGCCTGGGAGAAGGCGGCGGGACTCGTGCACCGCCACCCGGCCCTCGGCTAGCGAATCACATCCCGAGGTACGCGCGCTTGACGTGCTCGTTACCCAGCAGCTCGGCGCCGCTGCCCTCGAGCACCACGCGGCCGTTCTCGAGGACGTAGCCGCGCCGCGACAGCGCCAGGGCCTGGCGCGTGTTCTGCTCGACCAGCAGCACGGGCGTGCCGAGCCGGTTGATCTCGCCGATGATGCGGAAGATCTCCTTGACCACGATGGGAGCCAAGCCCAACGACGGTTCGTCGAGCATCAGCACGCGCGGACGTGCCATCAACGCGCGGCCGATCGCCAGCATCTGCTGCTCGCCCCCGGACATGGTCCCCGCGGCCTGCCGCTCGCGCTCCTTCAGGCGGGGGAAGAGGCCAAAGACGTGCTCGATGCCCTCCCGACGGCGGGCCTTCGCCGCCGCGATGTAGGAACCCAGCTCGAGGTTCTCGAGCACCGTCAGGCTCGGAAAGATCTTCCGCCCCTCGGGCACCTGGACGACGCCCCGCGCGACGATGGCGTGGCTCGGCAGGTGGTCCAGACGCTCGCCGGCGAGGAGGATCTGGCCGGCGCGCGGACGCATCAGCCCGGAGATGGTCCGGAGCATCGTCGTCTTGCCGGCCCCGTTGGCGCCAACCACCGCGAGGGTCTCGCCCGCCTCGAGCGACACCGACACGCCGCGGAGCGCGGGCAGGTCGCCGTACGCGACCTCGACGCCGCGCAGCTCGAGGAGACTCACGTTCCTTCTCCCAAGTAGGCTTCGATGACCCGCCGGTCGCGGGCCACCTCGGCGGGCGCGCCCTCCGCCAGCTTCTCGCCGTGATGGAGGACGACCAGCCGGTGGGAGAGCGCCATGATGGCCTGCATGACGTGCTCGATGATGAGCAGGCTGATCCCGCGTGCGTGGATGAGCCGGATCAGCCCGATGATCCCGTCGATCTCGGTGGGGTTGAGCCCCGACATGGCCTCGTCGAGCAGGAGCAATTCGGGGCGCGTGGCGAGGCCTCGCGCCATCTCGAGCCGCTTCCGATCCGAGAGCGTCAGGCTGCGCGCCGGCACATCGCGCCGGTGACCGAGGCCCACGAACTCCACGATCTCGGTCGCCAGTCGCCGGGCTGCCGCGGCGTCGCGCTCACGGTTGAACGCGCCCACCATGACGTTCTCGGTGACGGTGAGCCCGGCAAATGGCTGGACGATCTGAAACGTCCGTGCGAGCCCCTGCCGGCAGATCGCGTGGGGCTTGAGGCCGACGATGGAGGCGCCCTTGAAGCGGATCTCGCCCGAGGTCGCCGCGTGGAAGCCGGCGATGAGATGGAAGGCGGTGGTCTTCCCCGCGCCGTTGGGTCCGATGAGGCCGACGATCTCGCCCGCGTCGAGGCGCAGGTCGAAATTGCCAACCGCGGTGAGCCCGCCGAAGCGCTTGGTCAGCCCGGCGATCTCGAGGAGGCTCACCGCGCTCCTCCGCGGCGCGCGCGCACGAAGCCGACGAGCCCCTGGGGGAGGAAGGAGATCACGAGCACCAGGACCGCGCCGTAGAGCATGATGTCGGCGCCCGCGCGCCCGCGCAGCGCGGAGCGCGTCAGCTCCGAGAGGGGAGTCAGCACGAAGGAGCCGAAGACCGGCCCGAGGACGGTGCCCGCGCCGCCGACGATGGCGGGCAGCAGCGCGCCGATCGAGACGCTCGGGCCGAAGGTGATGGTCGGGTCGATGTAGGCGAAGTACTGCGCGTAGAACGTGCCGCCGAGCGCGGTGAGGAAGGATGACAGGGCCATCGCGCGCAGCTTCACGGCGAGGGCGTCCACGCCGGCCGCCTCGGCGGCGTCCTCGTTCTCCCGTACCGCGGCGAGCGAGAAGCCGAGCCGCGCGCGCCCGATTTTCCAGGTGAGCACGGCGGCCAGCGCGCCCATCGCGAGGATCACGTAGTAGAAGGGCAGCTTGCCGGAGAACATGAACATGGCCGGCGCGGCGGTCGCGCTCGGGACCACCAGGCCCAGCGACGAGCCGACGGCCTTGGTGTTCACCGACACGACGCGCAGCATCTCCGCGAAGGCGAGCGTGACCAGGGAGAAGTACGGACCCTTGAGGCCGTAGCGGAACGAAAGATACCCCTCGAAGAGCCCGAAGGCTGCGGCGATCCCACCCCCCACGAACATGCCTACCCACGGCGTCAGCCCCGCCTGGAGCAGAAGGAGCGTCGAAGTGTAGGCGCCGATGCCGAAGAAGGCGGCGTGGCCGAACGAGAACTGGCCGGCGTAGCCGCCGAGCAGGTTCCAGGCGATCCCGAGATAGGCCCAGAAGACGACGCTGATCAGCACCTCGAGGTGGTACTTGGGCAGGAGCGGCGGCAGCGCGACGAGCGCGGCCAGCGCGAGGACGCCCGCGAGCCTAGCGCCCACGCGAGCCGCCGAAGAGCCCCTGGGGCCTGAAGAGCAGGACGAGCACGAAGATGACGAACACCACGAGCTGCTTGAGCGAGCCGGGCAGGAACGCGGCGCCCAGCGACTCGGCGAGCCCCACGATGAAGCCGCTGACGAGGGCGCCCACGAAGTTCCCCATGCCGCCCAGCACCACCACGACGAAGGCCATGATGTTGAACGACTCGCCGACGTCCGGTGCCACGTAGAAGAAGGGCGTGATCAGCGCGCCCGCCACCGCCACGCAGGCCGATCCCAGGCCGAACGCGGCCGCCCGGATGCGGGCTACGTTGATGCCGACGAGGGCGGCGCCCTCCGGCTCCTCGGCCAGCGCGCGGAGCGCCTTTCCGACGTCGGTGAGGCGCAGGAAGGCGAAGAGCCCGACGGCCACCAGCACCGCGCCGCCCGAGGCCACGAGCCGCGGCACCTCCACGAGCGCATCCCCGACCACGAACGACGCGCTCGAATACGCGACCTTGACGGTGCGGAAGTCTCCCTGCCAGAGGACGAGGGCCAGGTTCTCGAGGAAGAGGGCCAGCCCCAGCGTGAGCAGGAGCTGGTTGTGCTCGGCGGCCGCGCGATTGGGCTCGATGACGATCTTCTGGATGGCGATGCCGAGCACGAAGAAGCACGGCGCGGTCACGACAGTCGACAGATACGGATCGACGTGCCCGAGGGTGAAGAGCCAATAGGTGGCGTACATGCCCATCATCATCACCGCCCCGTGGGCGAAGTTGATGATGCGCAGCACGCCGAAGATCAGGCTGAGCCCGCTGGCGACGAGCCCGTACACCCCTCCCAGCAGGAGACCGCTGATGACGGCCTGGAGCAGGAGCCCCCAGGTCACCCCCTGGCCTCGCCGCGCGGCAAAGCTACCCCTTCCACTTCGGGACGGGGAAGACCGGCTTGGCCTCGGCGTATTTCGCGGGGCCGACGACGACCGGCTTGCCGTTCTGCACCTGGATCAGCGCCGGCGTCGCGTTGATGGCCTCCCCCGAGTCGTCGAAGCGGATCGACTCCTGGGTCAGGATGTGGTCGGTCAGGTTGGTCTTGGCGATGGCGTCGCGCAGCTTGTCGCGGTCCGTCGAACCGGCGCGCTCGAGGCCGTCCTTGAGGACGAAGGTGACCTGATAGCCCTGGACGCTGTGGTTCGACATGGTCGCGTCGAACTTCTTCTGGTAGGCGGCGAAGACCGACCGGGCCCGCGCGCTTTGGGGATTATGCCAGTAGTTGCCGTCGAAGAGGTGCTCGGTCAGCTCGCGGTTCTCGGAGATGAACTTCGGGTTCGAGTACGCCGCGTTGGCGAGCCCGACCAGAGCGCTGACGCCGATCCGGAGCTTGGCCGCCGTCTCCGCGATCAGCTTCGAGTCGCCGTAGTAGCCGCTGATGATCAGGAGATCTGGCCGCGAGGCCTTGACCTTCGACAGCTCCGACGTGAGATCGGGCGAGCGAAGGTTGTAGGGAATCCGCTGCACCAGCTCGTAGCCAATCGTCTTGGAGAAGGCCTCGACGTGGTTGCCCATGGTGGTGCCGAAGTTGCCGTCCTCGTGCATCATGGCCACGCGCTTGATCGGCACGTTGGCGTTCTTGGCCATCTCGAACATGTTGCCGACCGTCAGCGTGGCCATGCCCTTGCCGTTGGGTTGCATGCGGAAGATGTACTTGAGCCCGCCCTCGGTGAGGTTGTCGGCGACCGCGGCCAGAAGGAGGAAGGGCGTCCGGTTCTTCTCCGTCACCTGGCGCACCGAGAACGCGACGAGGCTCGAGAAGGGGCCGACGAGGGCGACGGCGCCCTGGTCGATGAGGCGCGAGGCTTCGGAGTTGCCCAGCTCGACCTTGTTCTGAGTATCGCCGGGCAGGAGCGTGATCTTGGCGCCGCCCAGCGACTTGATGCCGCCGGAGGCGTTGATCTCGTCGACCGCGAGCGTGAGCCCGTTGAGCGCGAGCCCCGCCTCGAAGGCGAGGGGACCGGTCACGGGCAGGAGATAGCCGACCTTCACCTCGCGCGCCTGCGCTCTCAGCACGACCGGAAAGCCCGCCATCGCCGCCGCCGCGCCGGCTGCGCCCAGGAACGTCCGTCTGCCCACCCGCGCCGAAGATGGATTCCGCTCACGCTCGGTCATGTGTAGTCCCTCGCTCATGGCTGGAAGCTGCGGTGAGCTCCTCGAACGCGCGCGACAGTAGCATTCACCCTTCGGAGGTGTCAACACGGCGCGGTCTTGACAGCCCGCGGGCTTGATGATGCCATGGGCCCCATGCGTCGCACCATCGGCGAGATCGCGGCCTTCGTCACGAGCAAGAACGCGGGCCCCTTCTTGCTCACCCTCGATATCGTATTCCCGGATCGCTCGACGTATGAGCGGTTCAAGGCCCTGAAGGCTCTCGACCGCGTCACCATCGCCGGTCTCTACGGCATCATGGCCGAGGACGTGCTGAAGATCATCGAGTTCGACCCGGCCTGTGCGGTGAAGATCACGATGCGCAGGCCGATCGGCTCGGGGGCGCTCGGCGAAAGCGATGTCTACGGGGCCCAGCAGCACGTGCCGCTGATGGAGCACGCGGTGGCCTGGGAGGATGCATGAGCATGAGCACCCGGCGCATGACGATCCTGGCTCCCGAGGGCATGCTCGGCTACGGCATCCCGCCGCGCTCGCTGGCCGAGGGCATGAAGCGAAACCCGGATGCGCTGGCCGTGGACGCCGGCTCGACCGACCCCGGGCCGTACTATCTGGGCGCGGGGGTGGCCTTCACCAACCGGCGCGCGTTCAAGCGCGACCTCGGCATGATCCTCGAGGCGGCGCAGGCCCGGCGGATCCCCGTGCTGATCGGCTCGGCCGGAGGCGGGGGCGGGGCGCCCCATCTCGAGTGGACGCTCGACGTGTACCGCGAGATCTGTCGGGAGCGTGGCTATCGCTTCCGGACCGCGGTAATCGGCGCCGAGGTCGACAAGGACTGGCTCAAGACGCAGATCGCGCGGGGCCGGACGTCGCCGCTCGACCTGGAGACGCCGCTCACCGCGGCGGAGGTGGAGCGGAGCACGCGCATCGTCGCCCAGATGGGCTACGAGCCCTTCATGCGCGCGCTCGACATGGACGCCGAGGTCGTCATCGCGGGACGCGCCTACGACCCGGCGCCGATCGGCGCGCTGCCGATGCGCGCGGGCTTCGAGCCGGCGCTGGTCATTCACATGGGCAAGATCCTCGAGTGCGGCGGGGCCGCGGCCTACCCGCGCCACGGCTCCGACAGCCTGCTGGGCTTCATGGAGGAGGACGCCTTCGTCGTCGAGCCACCCAATCCGGACCGGGTGTGCACCATCGCCTCCGTCGCGGCCCACACGCTCTACGAGAAGCCGGATCCGTACCTGCTGCACCTGCCGGGGGGCGCGATCGATCTCACACGGACGACGTTCGAGCAGATCAACGCTCGGCAGGTGCGGGTGCGTGGCACGCGCTACGTCAAGGCGCCGCAGTACACCCTCAAGCTCGAAGGGGTCCGGCGCGTCGGCTACCGGACGCTGGCCATCGCGGGAGTGCGCGATCCCGTGCTGATCTCCCAGATCGACGCGTATCTGGAGAACATCCGCACGCGGGTGGCCGAGACGTATCCCGACGGGTATCGCCTCATCTTCCACGTCTACGGGCGCGACGGCGTCATGGGCCGGCTCGAACCGGTGAAGGAGATACGTTCGCACGAGGTCGGCCTGGTCATCGAGGTGGTGGCCGACGATCCCGACACCTCGGCGGCGGTGCTGGCGCTCGCCCGGTCGGCCGGGCTCCACGTCACCTACCCGGGGCGCAAGGCCATCGCGGGCAATCTCGCCTTCCCCTTCTCGCCCTCGGACGTCAAGGCGGGCGAGGCGTACGAGTTCAACGTCCACCATCTGGTCGTCGTGGACGATCCGCTCGAGTTGTTCCCGATCGAGATCATCGAGTCTTGACGGCCGCGTTCGGCGCTCGCGAGGGCCACGGCCCGCTGAGCGGGGTGACCGTGCTCGATCTGAGCGGCTACGTGGCCGGCCCCTACGGCTGCGCCTTGCTGGGAGATCTGGGGGCCCTGGTCATCAAGATCGAGCCGCCCGAGGGCGACAACCTGCGCAACTATCCCTCGACGCTTCCCCAGGCGAGCCGTGCGTTCCTCGGCGTGAATCGCAGCAAGTACGGCATCGGCCTCGACCTCAAGCATCCGGACGGGCTGGGCGTGCTGCGCCGGATGGTCGGAGCCGCCGACGTGCTCGTGCACAACTTCCGGCCCGCCGTCCCGGCGCGTCTCGGCATCGATTACGACCGGATGAAGGCCGTCAATCCAGCCCTGATCTACTGTGCGCTGACGGGATACGGCGACACCGGTCCGCTCAAGGATCGAGCCGGATACGACCAGGTGCTGCAGACCATGACCGGGATCTGCGTGGAGCAGGGGAAGCCGGGAGATCCCGAGATCGTCTACGGGTCCGCGGTCGATTTCTACTCGGCCTCGATGCTGGCGTTCGCGGTCTCGGCGGCCCTGTTCGAGCGCAGTCGCACCGGCGAGGGTCGCTACGTGGGCGTGTCGCTGCTGCGCAGCGCCCTGACGATGCAGGCCGCCCGCCTGGTCTGGGCGGACGGCGAGGGCCGCGATGTGGCGCGCGACCTGCGGTCGGGCGGGATCACGGGCCTGCACCCGACGAAGAGCGGCAGCCTCTACATCTCGGCCAATACGTCCCATTTCTGGACGGCGCTGTGCGAGCTGACCGGGCTATCCGAGTTGGCGAGCGATCCGCGCTTTGACACGATGAGGAAGCGGGCCGAGCATGCGGACGAGCTCGTGCCCAGGATTCGCGCGGCGCTGCAGGCGCGCACCGCGCTCGAATGGGAAGCGCTGTTCGGCGAGCGCGTCCCCTGCGCGGCGGCGCGCACGGTGGAGGACATGTTCGAGCATCCGCAGGTCGCCTCGGAGGGCATCCTCGCGAGCTTCGAGCATGCCCGCGTCGGGCGCTACCGCGGCATGGCCCGCCCGATTCACCTGGGCGCCGGGCCGGCGCCGGCTCCGGTCGCGGCACCGGAGCTGGGGCAGCACTCGCACGGGGTTCTGGCCTGGCTCGGCTACACCGACGCGGAGATCGAGCGGCTGCACGCCGCGGGAGCGGTAATCGGGCCCGCGAAGAGTCGAGAGGCGTGAGCGAGATGGACTTCCTCATGCGCAGCAAGCTGTTCGTGCCTGGCTCGCGGCCCGAGCTCTTCGCGAAGGCGCTGGCCAGTGAGGCCGACGCTATCTCCTTCGACCTGGAGGACGCCGTCCACGAGAACCGAAAGGACGAGGCGCGACGGACGCTGCAGGCGTTCCTGAAGGAGACGGCCCCGCGGCCTCGCGGCAAGATCCTGATCGTGCGGGTCAACGGCCTGACGACTGCGCACTTCGAGGCCGACGTTGCCGCGGTTGCCGGGCCCATGGTCGACCTGATCAACCTACCCAAGCCCGAGTCCGCGGAGGACGTGCGGGCCGCCGGCGCGGTGCTGGCGAGGTACGAGCGGGAGCGCCGGATCGAGCGGCCCATCGGCCTACTCGCCAATATCGAATCGCCGCGAGGCCTGCGCCTGGCCGCCGAGATCGCGACCGCCGATCCGCGGGTGGTCGGGCTGCAGCTCGGCCTCGGCGATCTCTTCGAGCCGTTCGGCATCGATCGGGCGGACGTGCCGGCCGTCCGCAGCGTGCAGCTCGCGGTGCGGCTCGCCGCGGCCGAGGCTGGCGTGTGGGCGTGCGATACGGTCTACGGCGCGGTCAACGATCCCGACGGATATACCCGGGAGGCGGAAGCAGCGCGCCGGCTCGGCTATATCGGCAAGTCCTGCATTCACCCAGGCCAGATCGCGCTGGCGAATGCGGTGTTCCGGCCGACCGACCCGGAGATCGGGGCGGCCCTGCGCGTGGTGGAGGCGGCGCGCGGTGCCGAGGTCAATCGCGTCGGCGCGTTCCTGGTGGATGGTCGGATGATCGACGTCCCGTTCATCAAGCGCGCCGAGGCGATCTTGGGCGCCGCGCGCAGGCTCGGCGTGCTTCCCGCCTCCTCGCCGGAGCGATCGCCCTAGCGTCGCTTCTGCGACGTCGCGATCGCCGCGATCGCATTGCAGACGAGACGGGCCGCGGTCAGCGCGGAGAGTCCCGTGGTATCCCGCGCCGGCACGAATTCCACGAGGTCGAACCCCACGATGCGGCACTTCGCGGCGAGCCCAGCGAGCAGCTCCAGCGCCTGCCAGTGGAGCAATCCGCCAGGTGAGGGCGCGAGCACGGCCGGCAGGATCGACGGGTCCATGCCGTCGCAGTCGAGCGTCACCAGGCAGTCGGCGTCGGCCTCGACCAGATCGAGCACGCGGGCGATGCCGTGGCGGTGGACGTCGGCCGCCGGAACGAGCCGAGAGCCCCAC
>JACXTT010012270.1_pt1 | contig 11380 bp, 9 predicted proteins | sample 9270951 | NCBI WGS metagenome assembly JACXTT01 (sample SAMN15532306, study PRJNA645909) | rock metagenome | isolation source: weathered quartz diorite | place: Puerto Rico | collected 2017-06-21 | reverse complement strand
CCAAGCACTACCGTTCTTCCTTCGATCCGTTTCACGGGCGGCCTCCCCATGGAGCTGCGCAAACCAATGCAGAATGAGTTCACGGTCATTAACGGGACGGGTTCTCAGGTCAACAATCTCCATCGCTGGGGCGATTATTCCACAATGCAAGTGGACCCAGCGGACGATTGCACGTTCTGGTACACGACTGAATACGAAGGCGCCACCGGAAGCTTTAATTGGCATACCAGACTATTTAGTTTCAAGTTCCCAGGTTGCCAGTAGCCGATTCTTTGGTTTGATACTCTTTAGGGCGAGGCTCCTCGGGCTTCGCCCTTTTGTCTTTTATGCGATATCATTTGTTCTCCTTGCTATTTCTTTGCGCTTCCTTGCGGGCGCAGCCGGCTCCCGATGTTAAACCCGATGCAGTCGTATTGCGGATAGGGTCGCGAGCCGTAACGCGCGCCGAGTTTGAACGCCTCGCGTTGGGTATGCGAGTAAACGTCGCCAACGACGCTCCGGATGCCCGCCGTAGTGCCGGCCAGCGTATCGGTGCAGTTTTGGCGGCGGCCGAGGAATCCCGGCGACGTAACGTCGACAAGGACCCCGCGGTAGACGGCCGGCTGCGATGGCTTCAGGAGCAATTGCTCGCGAGTTCACTCTTGGACTCAATCCTCGCGGACGTGCGTAAGGATGAAACGGCAGTCCGAAAATACTTCGAGACTCATCCTTCGCTTGCCGAATACCGTAAGGTCAGGCACATCCTGGTCAGCTATGATGGTCCGAACGATAAAGCGAAAAACGGCCGCACCGAGGCCGCAGCCCTGGCGCGAGCTAAAACATTACGAGCCAAGATTATCGCCGGAGCTGATTTCGCAGCGGTAGCGCAAGCCGAGTCCGACGATCAGAAAAGCGCGGCCCAAGGGGGCGATCTCGGAGTTCAGAATCCAGGCGCCTTCGATGCGGAGTTCTCGGTTGCGGCGTTTAAGCTGGCCGAAGGAACAGTGAGCGAGCCGGTCAAGACCCGGGATGGATATCACCTCATCCTGGTTGAAAAGATCACGCCGCCCAAATTTGAAGAGGTCCGGCAGGTTATCGAGTATCAAATAGCGCGCGAGCGTGTGGAAGTCATTTCGCGGGCTATCCAGCTTAATGAAGACTACTTCGGCAAGCCCTGACTTGCCGGTTACTTCTTTTCCTCCATTTTGCGGGCGCCGCCCATGATGTCGGGCATGGCGTAGTTGCCTTCGTGGCACGCGTATTCATACACAGGACCAGCGGCCGCCCGGAAAGGATATTCGAGCGTCCACTGCTTGGTAAACGTGCTCGGATCGTCAATCGTAGCTCGATAGAGGATGATGTCGGCGCTTATTCGCTGGAAGCGCTCGATCACGTGCAAATTTTCCGAAGATCCGCGAAACCGCGTCTTTTCGGTGAAATTGGTGGTGTCGACCACTAGCGTGTCACCTTCCCAGTGTCCAATGGAATCGCCCAACCATTTGCGGATATCGGCCGGAACATGAGTGCTGTTCATGCGGATGACGCGAACATCATGCACCATTTCCACCAGAATCATGATCGAGTCCTTCGTTTGCACGATCTGGTAGTTGTTGTTGTAGAGCACGGGAAGCATGGGCGGTCCAGAGGTTGAACCGAAACCGATCAGGCAGCGCTCTGAGAGCGGCCGATCCTTAACGGAATCGTAGCGGTTGAAGCCGCGCATCACGCCCGCAATCCTCTGGCGGGCTGCGTCGGTCATCGGCGGAACTCTTCCATCCGCCGGATCGATGATGAGCGAGGTCCTCTTGACACCGTCAATGCGCGCGAGCTCCGTGCCGCGATCCACGAACAAAACGTTGTAACCGCCGGTCCCGGACGATCCCGCCGCTGCGATCAGCGGACCGTCGGATTGACCGTCCTGTTTCTGCAGCTCCTCGGCATCGCTCTTTTCGTAGGCGGTTGCCTCGGCGTCGGTCAGAGTCGCTTTTCCGGCAAACCGGGAGGGCCGCTCCATGGGCGTGATGGTCGCGTTGGTCCAAGTTCCCTGGAGATCAGGATGTCCGTCAGCGGCGCGAGGTATGGCGCCGGTCTTCGCCTTGGCAGTACTGGTCGACTGGCCGGGGAGAGGCGTAAAGAGTAGGGCTATCAGAACGACTACAGACGCGAGGAATCGGTGGATCATTTGGCTCTCCTGTGAACTGGGTGCTTGTGAATATTGTAACGCGATTGCGGCGGCCGCTGCTGGCTTACTCGAACCTAGTAGACGCGGACCAGGTACCTTCTGCCGGCCGTCTCCAATCGGGCTTTGGCGCGGTCGAGCGATTCGGAATCGGCGAAGGGGCCCACGAGAACGCGCAAAAGCTCAGGCGAGGGACCCGGCGCAACGACGACCGCCTCGAGATTGAGCTTTCGCAAATCGTCTACGTAGCTCAGAACCATGTGTGGAGTCACGGCCGCCAGTTGAATATATCGCTCACCGCCTTGAGGAGTGATGATCGTGAAGTTGGTTGGCTGGACGGCTGCCTTCGGCGCGGACTTCGGAGCAGGCTTTGAGACCGGCTTTGTGGGCTCGGCCGGGACGGGCGCGCTCGTTGTGGCGGGAGCCTGCGCGACTGTGGCCGGCCGGGGCGCACTAACAACCGCCTGTGACTTTGCGGCAGCGATCCGGACACCCAAGTAGGTGAACGAAGTCAGCAAACCGATCGCTAGGATGGCTGGTATCCAGATCGAGGCAATACGCTTCTTGCGGTCTACCGGCGCGGGAGGCGCCTCGACTGGCTTTAGCGTTGGTGCCGAGAGTCCGATTGTCGTCCATCGCATGCGAAGCAGTCCTACCCGAATATCGGCGGAGCCGCCCAAAGGCTACAGTCCCCAAAAGCAATTGGCCACCGATCATTGCTGACCAGTGGCCAATTCTTTCACTACTCGGTTCGTACTACCTTAGCTCTCGGCGACCCGTAATTCGTTGGTCACTGAAAACACTCCAGGCAGGCCATTGGCGCGAATGAACGCGAGGTTGCGGTCGCCCTCGTTATCGACGACGCCGCGCAACGTCACATGACCGTTGTTGACGATGATGTGAATCGATGGATTGGCGCCCAAAGCGTACCGATACAGGCTTCCGGACCGGAAAATAGTCCGATAAGCGGCTACCCGGATCCGATCGTCCATCGGCGACAGCGGTAACACGTTGATGTTGCTGACAACATTCGTGACGCCTGGGATCCGCTTGACGGCGTGCTCGGCGTCGGATTTCAGAACGGGCCGTACAACGTCACCGTACAATATCACGGTGCTGCCATTCACCTGATAGCTCAGATCGTCAAATACGCTGTAATAGGGAAGCATCACCAGTTCGTGCCGCACTTCATCGGCAAGGCTGCCTTGTGGCGCGCGTGCGAACAGGGGCGCGCTCGAAAATGCAAGCGCTAGTGCCAAAAAACTGGTGAGAAGTTTGGTCTTCATATTCTTCTTTTTCTCCTCACTTACTTCGATGCATCGGCACTTTGCCGCGTTGCTAGCTGTTACGTGAATTTACGTACTATGCCGCCACGGTATCATGAAGATTGGAAAGCATTTTCGCATGTCTGAATTTAGCCCCCCCGAGTTTGGAATCAACAGTTGGCTCGAAGACGAGCTCTACCAGCAATACCTGCACGATCGCCGTACTGTAGACGATAGCTGGAAAGAAATTTTTGAAACCAATGGAACGGCGACGCCCGCTTCCAGCAACGGCGCGCCTGCTGCTGTTACGAATGTCGTAACGTCTGCGCCGCTGGTTGTTTCGCGTCCGCCATCCTCCGCTCAGGGCGAACAACTGATCCCATTGCGAGGCGCCGCCGCACGCATCGCCGAAAATATGAACGCCAGCCTGCGCATCCCGCTCGCGACTTCGCAGCGCGTGATTCCCGTCAAGGTGATCGACGAGAATCGCAGGATCATCAATGAGCACCGCACCCTGATCGGCAAGACCAAAATCTCTTACACGCACATTATCGGCTGGGCGATCATTCGTGCGCTTCCCAGTAATCCGACGCTCAACCAAGCCTACGTGGAAACGAACGGGGAACCATACCGGGCCGTTCGCGAACAGATCAACATCGGTATTGCGGTCGACGTCGCGGGCAAGGACGGCGTCCGCTCACTCAAGGTCCCGAACATCAAGAATGCCGGCAAGCTCAACTTCGCGCAGTATGTCGAGACGTTCGACGACATCGTCGCGCGAGCGCGCGCGAATAAACTCACTGTCCAGGATTTCGAAGGCACCACGATTTCGCTCACCAACCCCGGCACCGTCGGAACACTCGGCTCGATTCCGCGGCTCATGCCGGGGCAAGGCGCCATCATCGCCACCGGCACCATCGACTATCCGGCAGAATATCATGGCGCATCCGAGCAGCTTCGAGCGTTGCTCGGCTTGAGCAAAGTTATGAATATCACCTGCACGTACGATCACCGCGTCATCCAAGGCGCGGAATCCGGCATATTTCTCGGCCGTCTGCAGGCTTTGCTCGAAGGCCAGGAAGACTTCTACGAGGAGATTTTCTCCGATCTCAAGGTTCCCCATAAGCCAGTGCACTGGGAACCGGATCGGCCGGTATCGATTCCCGGCTTGCGCGGCGCGCAGCTCGACGAAGTCGCCAAAGAAGCGGCTGTACTGCAGCTCATCAACGCCTATCGCGTGCGCGGCCATCTGATTGCCGATTTCGATCCGCTGGGCTCGGAAGCTGTCTACCATCCCGAGCTCGATCCCGCCACCTACGGCCTGACCATCTGGGATCTCGACCGCGAATTCCTCACCGGCACTCTGATGTCCGATGACGACGAGCCGCAAAAGATCGCCACGCTGCGCGAAATTCTCGAAACGCTGCGACAGACCTACTGCGGAAAAATCGGATGTGAGTACATGAACATCCAGATTCCGGAACAGAAGCGCTGGCTGCAATTACGCATGGAACCGGCCGGCAATCGCTGGCCGCTCGATTCTCCCACACGGCTGCGTGCGCTACAGCGTGTGCTTGAAGCCGAGGAATTCGAGCATTTCCTGCACACACGGTTCATCGGCCACAAACGTTTCTCGCTCGAAGGCGCCGAATCGGCCATTGTCATCCTGGACGAAATTCTCGACCGTGCGGCCAATACGCACGTGCACGAAGCGGTGATGGGCATGGCGCATCGCGGCCGCCTCAATGTACTTGCAAACATTGTCGGTAAGTCCATGGCCGAGATCTTCTCGGAATTCGAAGGCATCGATCCCGACAGCACGCAAGGCTCGGGCGACGTGAAATACCATCTCGGCGCGAGCGGAGTTCGAAAGTCGCCCAGCGGACGAGAGATCGTCGTTTCCGTCGCATTCAATCCCAGTCATCTCGAAGCGGTCGATCCGGTGGCGGAAGGCATCGTGCGTCCCAAGCAGGACCGCCTGGGCGACACCAAGCGGGAACGCGTCATTCCGATTTTGATCCACGGCGACGCTGCGTTTGCCGGGCAAGGCGTGGTCGGTGAAACATTGAATCTTTCGCAACTCGAAGGCTATACCACGGGCGGCACCATTCACCTGGTGATCAACAATCAAATCGGCTTTACCACTAATCCCAACGAGGCGCGTTCCACGCCCTATTCCACCGATGTCGCGCGCATGGTGCAGGCGCCGATTTTCCACGTGAACGGCGATGACCCGGAAGCCTGCATACGCGTCGCCCAGATGGCCTACGACTATCGCCAGGAATTCAAGAAGGACGTCGTCATCGACATGTTCTGTTACCGGCGTCACGGCCACAACGAAGCTGACGATCCGAGCTACACACAGCCCATTCTCTATCGCAAGATCCGCCAGCATCCGTCCGTCGCGACTCTCTATGCCCAGCAGCTCCAGCGCGAGGAGTTCGTCGATGAATCACAGGTGAAGGAAGTTCGCAAAGGCATTTCCGACCGGCTGAATCAAGCCTACGAAGCCGGCAAGAAGCACGCCGAGCAGTATCGCGTCCAGGATCTGAGCGCCGTGGATTTGGAAGAAGTTTCCGAACCTCATCCCCATACTGCAGTCGACCGCCCAACGCTTCAGCGCGTGGTTGAAGGAATCACTACCTTCCCGCCGGATTTCCACGTGCATCCTAAGCTGGAGGGCTTTCTCAACAAGCGGCGCGAGATTCTAACCGGCGCGCCGATCGACTGGGCCACCGCGGAAACGTTGGCCTTCGGAAGCCTGGTGTTGGAGCGCACTCCTGTTCGTCTAAGCGGCCAGGACAGCGGCCGCGGAACGTTCAGCCAGCGCCATCTCGAGCTCTACGACAGCGAGACCGGCGATCGCTACGTTCCCCTTCAGCATCTGTCGCCGAATCAAGCGCGCTTCGATGTCTACGACAGCTCGTTGAGCGAATATGCTGTGATGGGCTTCGAATTCGGTTACAGCGTCGCCGATCCGCTCACGCTCGTACTCTGGGAAGCGCAGTTCGGCGACTTCGCCAATGGCGCGCAGGTCCTGATTGACCAATTCATCGCCAGCGCCGAATCGAAATGGGGCCAGCCCAGCGGTCTGGTTCTGCTTTTGCCGCACGGCTACGAAGGACAGGGTCCGGAACACTCCAGCGCCCGCATCGAACGCTTCCTCCAGCTTTGCGCGGAAGACAACATGCAGGTGGTGAACGCGAGCACACCCGCGCAATACTTTCACGTCCTGCGACGTCAGATGCACGGCGGAGCCGACCGGCGCGGCATACGCAAGCCGCTCATCATCTTTACTCCGAAGCGCATGCTGCGCCATCCCCGTGCAACATCCTCGCTCGATGAATTGGCGGCCGGCGCGTTTCGCGAAGTGCTCGACGATCCTACGAGCCCTGAACTCAGTCAGGTGACGCGAGTCTTGGTGTGCTCCGGCCAGGTTTACTACGACCTGGTCGCTGCTCGTGAAGAACGCAAGGTGGCGAACGTTGGGATTGTCCGGCTGGAGCAAATGTATCCGTTTCCTGCGGAGGACGTGCGCGATATTCTGGCGCGTTATCCGGAAACCGCCGACGTCGTGTGGGTGCAGGAAGAGCCCCGCAACATGGGCGCCTGGCGCTTTGTGCAGGAGCAGATCCCGCCGATTCTCGATCCGAGTGCTCGCACCGTTCGATATCTCGGGCGCGCGGCCAGCGCCAGCCCAGCAACCGGATCGCTCAAGCGTCACCAGCAGGAAGCCTCAGAGTTGTTTGAAGCTGCTTTCTCTGCCCGCGTCGAAAACAAGCCAGAATCTAAGCGCAGGCTAACGGCGCGCCGCAAACGGTAGCGCCCGCGGACTTGCACGCGGGACTTGCGGTTTCAGCCTCGCAGCATTTACCTTAGTTAGACGAGTTTCTAACGAAAGGGACTTTCACAATGCCGAAATGCTGCTACGCACTAATGTTCTCTGCCGCGTGTCTTCTTGCGCAACCGAAAGCGTCGGCGGAACGCGAGGCCGCGATGAAAGCCGACCTCGCTGGTCAGATCGACGCCATGAAGAAGCAGGCGCAGGTGATGGTGGACAGCGTCTTCAGCTTCGGCGAGCTTGGCTTCCAGGAATTCGAGACCTCGAGATACTTAACGGGCATTCTCGAGCGAGAGGGCTTCAAAATCCAGCGCGGCGTCGCCGGCATTCCGACTGCCTGGGTGGCAAGCTGGGGTGAAGGCAAGCCTGTCATCTCGCTCGGCTCCGATATCGACGACATCCCGCAGGCGTCGCAGAAGCCCGGTGTCGCCTGGCATGAGCCGATGATCGAGGGTGCCCCCGGTCATGGCGAAGGCCACAACTCCGGCATGCCGCTCAATCTTCTCGCTGCGCTGGCGGTGAAGAAAGTCATGGAGCGCGAGCATCTCAAAGGCACTATAAGACTCTGGCCAGGCGTGGCCGAAGAAGAGCTCGGAACCAAGGCCTATTACGTCCGCGCTGGCTTATTTAAGGACGTCGACGTCGTGCTCTTCACTCACGTCGGCAGCAATCTGGGCGTCTCTTACGGACCGGGGGGCGGCAACGGGCTCGTCTCTGTCGAGTACATGTTCAAGGGCGAGAGTGCGCACGCAGCCGGCGCTCCCTGGCGGGGACGCAGTGCCCTCGACGCCGCCGAGCTCATGGACATCGGATGGAACTTTCGCCGCGAGCATCTGCGGCTGGCCACGCGCGTTCATTACGTTATTACAAACGGTGGTGATCAGCCGAACGTCGTTCCACCCAACGCCACAGTCTGGTACTACTTCCGCGAAGCTGATTACGACCACGTCATGAACCTCTGGCACATCGGCGACAAAATGGCCGAGGCCGCCGCGATGATGACCGATACGACGTACACTTCGCGCGTGCTCGGCAGCGCCTGGACCGGATACTTCAACAAGCCGATCGCGGAAGCTATGTACGAAAACATCAAGAAGGTCGGGCTGCCGCAATGGTCGGAAGACGATCAGACGCTGGCCAAAGCGCTGCAGCGGGAATTGAAGGTTCCGGTCCGTGGACTCGCGTCTAAAATTGCCGAGCTGCGTCCGCCTCGCAGCGAATCCGACCGCCCGGGTGAAGAAGAAGGGTTCGGCGCTGGCCCAACGGGGGGCGGTTCCGATGATATCGGCGACATTTCGTGGGCTGTACCGACCATCACGCTGCGCTATCCATCCAATATTCCCGGCGGGCCCGGTCACAACTGGGCAAATGCGATTTCCATGGCGACGCCTATCGCCCACAAAGGCGTGGTGGCAGGCGCGAAGGTACAGGCCATGCCCATGCTCGACATCCTGCTGCATCCAGAGCTGGTCGACAAAGCTTGGGAGTATTTCAAGAATGTCCAGAACAAAGAAATGCACTACACGACGTTTCTCCGCCCCGGCGATCAGCCTGCGATTTGGCTGAATCAGAAAACCATGGAACAATACCGGCCGCGGATGAAGGCGCTGTATTACGACCCTTCGAAGTACGACAATTATCTGGATCAGCTCGGGATCAAGTATCCGACCGTGAGGCCCGCCTCTTCAGGAAGCGGCAACTGACGTCACCAACTCGTCGCCAGTCGAACGAACGTGCGTACTCCGACCCCGGAGGCCCCTTTCGCAAGGTAGGGTTTCGCGTCATCCAGCCAGGCGGTTCCTGCAATGTCGAGATGGATCCACGGCAAGTCACTGACGAAATCCTTGAGAAACATGGCCGCGGTGACCGATCCCCCGGGACGTCCGCCGATGTTGTGTAGATCTGCGAAGTCGCTTTTGAGCGCTTCTTTGTATTCTTCGTCGATCGGCATCTGCCACATTTTTTCGCCCTCGGCTTTGGCGGCGGCAAGGAGTTTGTCGAGAAACGCCTGATTGTTGGTGAAAGCACCTACGTTGACTGCGCCAAGCGCGACCACGATCGATCCGGTAAGCGTAGCCGCGTCCACCAGGTGTGTGCAGCCCAGCCGATGTGCATACGTGAGCGCATCGATTAGAATCATGCGGCCTTCGGCGTCGGTGTTCAGCACTTCAACGGTCTTGCCGGAGAGCGACGTCACGATATCACCGGGCCGTTGCGCACGGCTGCCTGGCATGTTTTCGACCGCAGGAATGATCCCCGTTACCGGGATGGACGGCTTAAGCTGGGCGATCGCGCGCATTGCTCCCAGCATGGCTGCGCCGCCGGCCATGTCGTATCGCATCTTCTCCATGCCCTCAGCCGGCTTGATCGAGATGCCGCCGGTGTCGAACGTCACGCCTTTGCCAACCAGACCAAGGTGATCCTTAGACGACGGCGCTGAGGCGGGCTTATAGCGCAGGATGATCATCGCGGGAGGCTCGGCGCTGCCTTGCGCCACCCCGAGCAGTGCGCCCATGCCGAGCTGCCGCATGCGGTCCTGGTCGAGCACTTCGCAATCGAGAGCGAATGTGTTGGCCACTTCCCGCGCGCGTTCGGCCAGCCGCGTGGGCGTGAGCACATTTGACGGTTCATTCGCGAGATCGCGTGTGAAGTTTTGAGCTTCTGCCAGGATGCGTCCGCGATCGACGGCTACCTGCGATCCGCCCAGAACAGCGAACGAATTCACTTTCTTATCATTCTTTTTCGGATCGGTCTTGTAACGATCGGCTTCGAGATCGCCGAGCATCGCCCCTTCCACTGCTGCCGCGACGAAATCGTCGGAGCGTTGGGCCGGATCGAGAGCGAGCGTAATGTTGCGCGCACCTTTCCCCTTGAGGACACGCAGCACGGCGCCGGATAGCTTGCGCACCTCGGCCGGCGTGAATTCGGCTGGTTTCCCGCCGCCGGCCAGCACCAGCCGTTTGGCTTTTAGTCCGGCAGGACGATGGAGAATCGCAACTTCGAGTGATTTTCCGGAAAATTCCCCACTGTCGTAGAGTTCCTTGATTTGATCGCCCGCTGGCGACGTTGGAGCAGATCCTTCAAATCCCACCATCACGAGCGCGTCGGCTTCAGCCTCAGCGATCGGCTTCCCTTCAACCTTGATGTCCATTGTGTCTTCGATTTCCCCGTTTACGCCATCCGTCAGAACCGTTTCCGGCCGACTGCGGCTCTCGCTTCTGCTTCCATTTCGCGAGTGCGTTCACTCTCCCGCTTGTCGTGCAGCTTTTTCCCCTTGGCGACGGCCAATTCCAATTTGATGCGCCCGTTCTTCAGATACATCTTAGTCGGTACCAGTGTCAGTCCTTTTTCGCGCGTCTTCCCGAGCAGCTTGTCGATCTCCTGGCGATGCAGAAGCAGCTTGCGCTTCCGAGTCGGCTCGTGATTTTCGCGATTGCCATGCGAGTACTGGCTGATATGTGCGTTGAGCAGCCAGGCCTCGTTGCCATTCACTTCGGCAAAACTGTCCTTGAGCTGCACCCTCCCCGATTTTGCGGCCTTGACTTCCGTTCCAGTGAGCGCGAGGCCGGCTTCCAACCGTTCAAGCAAATGATAGTTGTGACCCGCATGACGGTTATCGCTCAAGATTTTGATCTTCGGCTCCACAATAGTGCCAGTTCTTGCCTGCGACGCCAGCTTTTGTATTCCACGCTCGGAAAGCACGCTGCGTCAGTCGTTTATGTGGCGGATCTTGGCCCAGCGCAGGTTAATTCTACCACAAGGCGTAAGTGGGTAATAAGATGATTGCTTACAAGAAGTTACGCGTTTTGGCGATGATCGCAGCGACGCTGCTCCTGCTGCCGGTCGGGGGTGCTGAAGCCCACACCCGGAAAGGCGACAAGCTATTGAAAATGGCGCGGGAAGCCGAAGCTCGCAAAGATTATGACCATGCGCTGGATTACTTTTTGCAAGCCTTGAGCCAGGACCCGCAGGATGCCGGTTATCAGTTGGGCGTTAGGCGGGCGCGCTTTCAAGCCGGGCAGGTGCACGTGGAAGCCGGTATGAAACTGCGGCAGGCTGGTCAAATGGAGCAGGCGTTGGTGGAGTTCCAGAAAGCGTTCAGCATCGATCCCGGTT
>JACXTT010012269.1_pt1 | contig 11380 bp, 9 predicted proteins | sample 9270951 | NCBI WGS metagenome assembly JACXTT01 (sample SAMN15532306, study PRJNA645909) | rock metagenome | isolation source: weathered quartz diorite | place: Puerto Rico | collected 2017-06-21 | reverse complement strand
TGCGGCAAAAACTAGTACTATATACTACAAAACAAATGGTAACACACCTACGACATCTAGTCCGCATAACCAAAGCCCATTGGTATTAATAGTTAATGCCAATTCCACATTGAAATATTTTGCAAAAGATAACTATGGATATTCAGGACCAATCGGAACGACAAGCTATACCATCTTCCTGCCGATTAATACCATAATGAATGACACTACTGCATCCTACGGATTAAATGTATACACAGGACATTATCAGACATTTGGCGAGTATGCATCGCCAACATCTGTCCTTGTTGGCAAATCAATCGATTCCATGAAATTACAGCTCAAAAGAGTAGGCTCGCCAACCGGAACCGTTGCCATTGGTGTTTTCGATTCAAGCCAAAATCTAAAACAATCATTTGGTAACTTTTCTATTTCAAGTTTGACAACAGGGTATGCAGCATACACTTACTCACTTCCATTTGGCCAATCCTATACGATATCATCAGGCGATAGGATTGGTCTCAAGTATACAGGTGGTGACGCTTCCAATAATCTGGCCATAATGACTGATCAAAGTAACACGTTTGATGGTACAAATTCGTATCTTAGTTACTTTACAACTTCGTGGCAGGGTATTACTGGGGTCGATTTGACAATGACGATGAAGAACCACGTATACTTCCTAGGACCTACAGTATCAGCATCACCGCCAGGTGGCACATACAGTTCGGCCCAATCTGTAACGCTTACGGCATCTAAACCTGGCACAATATACTATACTACAGATGGCACCACACCTACACTCTCAAGTACAAATGGTCCTTCGCCCATATCTGGAATTGTAATTAACACCGACTCCACATTGAAATTCTTTGCAAAAGATACTGGAGGTAACACAGGTCCAGTCTTTACTGCCACGTATACTATCAGCTATCCTCCTTTGGTGCAAATGAATAACAATGTGCAGGCATTTGGTTTGAGCACGTATTCAGCTAGACCGGTCCAGGCAGAGTTCATCTCACCAACATCATCTCTTGTTGGAAAATATATCGATACCATCTCAATCAAGTTGGGAAGGATCGGCTCACCCACTGGTACCGTTCAAGTTGGCGTATTCAATAACGACCAGTCAGTAAAGCAACTCTTTAGTAGCGTGGATGTTAGCACGCTGGCCCTATCATATACTCCGTACAGTTTCTCATTGCCTTCACCACAATCATACCAAATCCAATCAGGTGACAGGATAGGAATCAAGTTTACCGGAGGCGATGGAGCAAACTATGTAGCCATCATGACTGACCAGAGCTATTCATTTGGTGTGGATGCAGATGGTACTAATTCGTATCTTGCCTATTACCAAGGCGGATGGCAGCCTTTCCCATTCCAAGACTACTACATGACTTTGCAGCTAACTCACTTTACTCCACCTGTTATAACAATAACAGGAGCTAACCCGCTGATTACAGCAAAGGGCGCTCCATTTACGGACCCAGGTGCAAAAGCAATCGATACTGCAGATGGTAACTTGACAAGTTCCATTACAAAATCAAGCAATGTCAATGCAAATGTATTAGGAACATATACTATCAATTATACTGTAATCAACTCACACTTGTTTACTTCAAAAGCTACAAGGACAGTTCAAGTCGCTGCAGACGCCACTCCACCAGTAATTACAATACGCGGAATAAATCCTGTTGCAGTAAAGCTCAATTCACCATATGCAGATGCTGGAGCAACTGCAATTGATAATGTAGACGGCAATGTCACTGGTTCCATTACAACACAAAATACTGTCAACACCGGAGTGGTTGGAAACTATACTGTAACATATACCGTATCAGATAGCACAGGAAACATAGCACATGCAACAAGAAACGTTTCAGTGCGAAATGACAACACAGCACCTGTCATAACTCTCAAGGGCTCAAATCCACTCACAGTGGGACGCGACGCAATTTACATAGACCCAGGTGCCACTGTCTCTGATCCTGATGACAGTAATCTGAGCAATTCTATCGTAACAGTCAATGCTGTAAATACTGGCATAGTAGGAGCCTATAACGTTACATACAATGTCAATGACGCCGTAGGAAATGCTGCCATACAGGTAACAAGAACTGTTAACGTAATTGATGCTTCGCCTGTAATTGCAATGAATGATACCACAAGTACGTATGGTCTTAGTGTGTATTCGGCAAGACCAATACAGGCAGAGTTTGTCTCACCAACATCTGCTCTTGTTGGAAAATCGATTGATACTATCATAGTAACAATGGAAACCAGTGGCTCCCCTACAGGCACCATTCAAGTTGGTGTATTCAATGACAACCAGACAGTCAAGAAACTCTTTGGCAGTATTAATGCAGTCAATGTTACGGCGCACTCCTACAGTCAATATGCTTTCTCGCTAACTCAATTCCAGACTTATCAGATACAGTCAGGTGACAGAATAGGAGTCAAGTTTACTGGCGGTAATAGTACAAAAATAGTTGATGTAATGACTGACCAATCCAATACATTTGATGGTACAAACTCGTATATCACATATTACCAAGGCGGATGGCAGCCCTTTACGGGTCAGGACTTGACCATGGTACTAGAACAATCCCTTGTTCCAACTGACCTTCCAATTGTTACACCGCCCGTGAACATACTTTCGACTACGACAAATTCTTCGCGCAACATTCCTAATCTTGGAACAGCTTTAGTAATTGATAAAGACGATCCATCACCTGTCATTTCAAACAATTCTACGGGAGCATTTAACATAGGTAATACAACTGTGTCATGGCGTGCTATCGATTCACATGGAAATATTGGAGTAGCAAATCAAAAGATATCCGTGATTTCAGCAGGTCTACCTACCGCCCAAGTCAACAGGGTTGTAATGATTAACTTTGATGACAGCTATTCAAGCATCTACTTGCTTGGCAAACCAGTCCTGGACAAGTACAACATCAAGACAACCCAGTATGTCATTTGTGGAAGGGTAGAGGATGGCGATTACATGAGTTGGAATATGGTACATGCAATGCAGGCTGACGGACAAGACATCCAGGCTCACACAATGGACCATCTACATTCAAACCATCTATCACAAGCGCAGCTAGACTACGAATTCGGTCAGACTCCATCATGCTTTGCAAACAATGGAACAACCGGAGTCCACATGATGGCATTGCCATACAATGAAGGTTACAACAATGCCACAGTGATTAACACAATAGCCAAGTATTATGATATGGGAAGAGGCACCAGCTATAGCTCATTCCTGCTCCATTGCAGTGGACCTGCCTCGACCCAAACAGATTGTAGTACCAATGATTCAAATGGAAACTTGAACCAATTCAATAGATATAACATTCCTGCTTGGTCTCAAGACTTTGTTGCAGGGCAAAGTAGCTACAACGACCAACAGATATTCAGTAGGTTCATACAAGAGGTAAACTCGGCTACTACAAACATCAGTGCAAACTCTACCGAAGTGCCAGTGATAATTATGCACCGTGTGGTCCAAAATAATGGTCTAATTCCAGATCCACAGCTCAAGGGAACAACAACGACCTTGCTTGATGCAGAAATGAAGTACCTAAGAGATAACAACTTTAAGATTTGGAATACAAAGGACTTGGCCTATGACACAGTCAAGAACTGGTTCTTCTTCAAGGCATCGTAGTCAAGCCATAGAATTAGTAAATGTTGGCTCAAGTTATTTGAGAAGCTTTAATTTCATAATTGACGTAAAAAATTTCAATGATATCCCATAACAAGATATACCTCGCTGTCCTTCCAGCCGCCATTCTGACTGTTGTGTTGATGACATACCTAACTGCACCAGCAAATGCAGCCCTCCCTGATCATTTCACTTCAGTAAGAGCCAACTTTACAAACGGCTTTTTTGGATCAGGTACCCACGTCATAGGCGCAATCTGGAATCCAAACACTTCAAGCATTCTCTTAAGGGATTCGGCTACAAACACGCTTGCAAAGGCCAAGGGATGCACTTCAGTCGATCCTGCTCCATCAAGCTCGGTGGATGGCTGTATCGTCACCTTCTCAAATATGACTGGAATTGTTAAAGGACACCCACTAGGAGCATCTGTAGTGCTCTCTTCTACAGCAAAGGAACTTGATTTGCAAATCGATGATTTTGTGTTTGGTAGTAACCAGCTTATATCTTTGATTACAAAATAAATTCCACCCACTTTTTCTTTTATTATTTCATTTTTAAAAATGATTTATCAACAACAGAAAATTGAGTGCCAGAAGTAATGTGTTGGTTTGTAATCAGATTATCAAACAATATTGAAAGAGTGTAATTTCCGGTCTGGTTTATTCCTGTGGTTTCTGATAAAGCAGTGAATTTGAAATTCTCTAGTTTGTAATTGTACGCACACGACGGCATCATACTCCATCCCGGTGATCTATACTGTGAATCATTTTCCTTTGTGATTGTTACAAGTACGTCTCCACATCCTGATCCAAATCCTTCTATTACCACGGAGAAGGAGATGGGTTCATTTATTGTGTAATTTGGTTTCATTCCGTTTATTGTTACAACAGAATAGGATTGTTTACTCTCACCTACTTTGTCTATGAAGATTCCGATTAGTGTAAATGCTAAAACGACTATTCCTATGATTGCAATGAACAGTGGCCTCATTTTCAATTAATAATTTACCAACAAGAATTTGGAGTTTATGATGTTCACTACTCTACGTAGATTGAAGTGCTCATTGGGGGTGCCAGTGCGTTAGGATTGTCAAGGCTATCCCAAATAAATATCTGAGCGTTATATGTATCTGGAGCAGTTGGAATCCATGATTGCCCTGGATCAAGTGATTGACCGATGGCTAGTGTACCTGTAATCCATGAGAGCGATAGCGTTACGCCATTGCTATCTTGGATTTGTACAATGTATGCAAATGGCTGGACGCAGTTCAGACCATTGGCCAGTGGAGCTGTGATTTCAATCTGCTGACCTACTTTGACTGGACCAGGAATTGCGTTGCCATATGTATCAACTATTCTTGGGTTGCTTGCAGGCATCCTCTCTAGCATTGACGGATCACTACATCCCGGACCAACGTAGCTAAATGTTGTTTGATTCCTAGCTCCTGCGTAACTGGCGATAATGGTAAAGTTTCCAGATGGAATTTCTTTAAATGCCAGAGGCAAGGTATACGAATACTTGCCATCAGGATTGGGTGTCAATGATACCAATCCAGGATGCGGATAATTAGGATGAAGAATTTCGATAGATACCAATTGATTTTGTATAACGGGACTAACTTTGCCTGAGATTGTGTAGGTTTCTCCGTAATGATATGAAGTTTTGTCGGTGAAGACCGTTAAAGATTCCTGTGCAGAATCAGAATAGACATAATGGGGTAAAATAACAAGACAACTAACGAGGAATGCCACCGGAATAGTGGAAATTGAGTAATGCAGAGTCTTCATTCATTGTAATTCTTTTTCATTTCTTAAAATCTTGGCGTAGCTTTCTTCTATCAAGAACGAGTCCGGACATTGTGAGGTTCACACCAAAACTGTTCTAGCCAATTATGACGCGCCACTGCGTGACTGAAGGAAAATTCGTATCTCTGTCTACCAGTAAAAGCCCTGAAGTAGGTTCAATATCACTTCGCACCCAAAAGTGAGGCAGTCTCCCCGTCTGTATCGAGTATTATCGGAATTCCAGACTCTTCTTTTGGGGAAAGAGAATATACTGCCTTTGGTGTAAACATGATACTATTTATGACATTCTAAAAAATTTTCACAAGAATTCTTCTAGAAGATTATAATCTATCATTAAGTCACATTTTTTCTATAATAAGTCAATCCTAAAAAAACAATTACATTAATCATAATAAACAAAAGTAACTGAGATTTGGACTCGAAGGTTGAGGCCTGATGTATTTGCGTAGTCTTGTATAGGATCAAGAAAGATTCACCAATTTTTTGGGTTTCTAAGATTGACTAACCACTTTAAATTCAACTGCCACTTCTACGGTGCGAGGGAGCAAGACTGTCTAGTGGATACCTAAATTATGATTGGGCGCAGAAATTAGTAAGTCAGAAAGGATCAGGTTCCCACGTCATACTAGGGATCTTAATTCTACTCATTGGTGTTGGCATAGGCATGTACTATCAAAACGATGCAATAACATATTTTGCGTTAGCTGCAGGCATTGCAGTAATTATTTCCTCATTTCTTATGATAATCAAGCAATATGAAAGATCGGTAATACTCCGTCTGGGAAAATACAATCGGCAGGTGGGAGCTGGGGTCCAAACAAGATTGCCCTTTGTAGATAATATTCTTGTGGTTGACATCAGGGAAAAAGTAAGTGAATTCAAAGCAGAAAGGATGCTTACAAGAGATAATGTTCCGGTAACCATTGATGCAATTCTTCGCTACAAGATAATTGAGCAGAGGGCAAAAGACGCCATACTAAATGTAGAAAACTTTAATCAAATGATCCAGCAAGTTTCCCAAACCACACTCCGCAATAATATTGGTTCTTCCTTATTCCAAGACATACTCTCAAAAAGGGAGGAAATCAACTCACATGTAAGAAGCATTATAGAAAGTGAAGCAAGCAATTGGGGTGTTGAAGTAACTGGTGTTGAGATTCGTCAGGTCATAATCCCACAAGAGCTGGAATCTGCAATGTCAATGCAAGCACAGGCCGAGCGAGAGAAAAATGCACGAGTCACTTATGGGGAATCAGAGGTATTAGTTGCGAAGAAATTCGAAGAAGCCGCACAGGTATATTCTGAAAACCCTGTTGCGTATGCTTTAAGGCAGTCCAACATGTTATACGAATCTATCAAGGTACAAGGAAATACTATTGTAATGGTTCCATCAGAATCGCTAAATTCCATTGGTTTTGGAAACTTGGGAACTACAATTGCATATCTTGAAAGTACTAAAAAAGCAGTTCAAAAAGAAAAATCAAACGTTGATAAAACAAAGCAATAGTGATAAACGTAATCCATTATCTTTGTAATCATACCAAAACTACGCATCGCCTTTTCTAATTTCTTTATATTTTGAGATAGGAAATTATTTTTTCGGATACTCCTTTTAATTTTAATCCTTTTTTGTTGTCACGACATCTAACAAAATTTTTTAAAGCATAACTCAGATCCCAATCGTCAGTCACACACCATCTACAGGTATCATTTGAACCATGTTTTGATAGCCATTGGGTTATCTCATGGCATTTGATGATATCAGGTTCTTCATCTTGTTCCAGTTTTTTGTCATAATTTGGAGTAAAACCGATTGGTACCTTATTTACACCGTTCCACGAAAAAATCTCTTGCATTTCTTTCAAGCTAAAAAAGTGTTTCCAAGTTGAAGATATTATTATTTCACAGCTAGTCTTGTCGATAATGTCATTGAGAACTTTGACACATCCCTTGTCAAAGGGACTATGATCGTAAATTCCTTCACTATTATTTTCTAGAACCATGACTCCATCTATATCTAAGAACAAAATGCACCTCATTTCACTTACACTAATTTTGCCCAATTATTTTTGTAAGAGTAGTAGATATTTTAGATTTTTTGGATAAACAAGCAAAACTGCCACCGCAATTATTGCACACAAAAGTATTTTCTACATTGAATTAGAAAGATAACCAGAAATATTTAGAGATCATTTGCCCCAAAGAATTACGTACAGAATTCTTATTTATGGAACGCGTTGATAATATCAAGATTCCAAAAAGATGGAAATCACTTTTGCTGTAGCAGAGTTGGTTATCTCTATATACCAATTTCCAGTTTCAAACGATGACGAAGTGGGGAAGGAAATGGCATAGGAGCCATCCAAGTTTGAACTAACCGCAGTGTTGTATGTCGTGCCGGATGGACTTCGCAAAGTGGCCTTTACAGTTGTATAAGACTTGGCAGCCATTCCTGAAATCTGAATCTGATCTCCTTTCTTGTATATTGTCTTGTCAGTTTGTGCAGTAAATGCGTGCGGACTGGATGCATCTGTCATATAAATTGAAAATCCTCTGCTTTGTCCCTCGTTGTTCAAGTTGATATTCCAATATCCTGTCTCGTAAAACTGTGAAGTCGAAAAGTAGATTTGGTAAGTACCATCAGAGCTTGCGGTGGTGCTTGAAATGTATATTTTTCCTGACGGGCTTGACATTGAAGCACTAACTACAGTATAAGGTTGAGCTATTCCAGATACGCGAATTTGATCACCTAACTGGTATATGACAAAATCACTTTGTGTAGTAAATGGATAAACAGATGTTGATCTGTCTGCTTGCACGCTAAGATAGAGTGTTTTGGTTCCTCCTTGGTTGTTCACTGTGGCGTACCATGAACCTGGCTCAAAAGGTTGTGATGAGGTAAAATACATTGTATATGTGCCGTCTGGTTGCACCGATGTGTTAGCTGTGAATTTCATTCCAGAAGGACTTGTGAGGATTCCATAAACACTCGTGTAAGGCTTGCCTGTGCCAAAGACCTCAATAATATCATTTGAAATGTAGGAAGCTCTATTTGTTTGAGCGTTAAACAAGTAAGGTCCTGATAGTATCACCGAGCCTGAATAGTACTTTTGAACTATGACAATTTGCTGCCACGCTGAGAGTTGGCCTGAGATTACCTTTACCTGATAGTTTCCAGGCGATATGGTGCTAGAAAGTGATAGATTATACGTCAATCTGCCTGCCGAGTTTGAACTAGTCTGGGTTTGTGTTACAACGTATCCATTATTGTCAAGTAATTGTACCCGAGCTGATTTTAGAGGATCAAGGCCAACTGCAACGATGAATATGGTATCTCCTTGGAGATATACAGATTTATCTAGTATGACCAATGGAGCTGAAGATTGAGAAGCAGCTTGCTGGGCCTGGTCTATCTTTGTCTCAAGATCAGATAGCTTTCCTTTGATATCTGATACGTCAGCTTTTAGAGAGCCAAGTGATGATACGTTATTGCTAAGAGAGCTGATTTGCGGTTTTAATGAATTGAGTGATGAAATGTCACTACTAGATTGAACTGATTTACCCATGATTGAATTTAAATTAAATAAGCCATATACAGTGGCAGACCCGATTATGAGGGCCAGAATTAGTATACCGGTCATTGCATACTTTTTCATATTGACACCCTAGTGCGTGTCCGAAATATTTAGGACATACTACTCCTTTATCAGTTAGAATGTTACGGAAGATATTTTAGTGATGATAATTTTTTCATTGGAAATATCTAGTTCTTGCGTGAAAGTGGAACTAAAACTGCAATTCCCATAATTGATGCTGCTACTAGATAATTGAGAGGAGCTACGTATAATTTTGTAAAATATCCTAGTTGCGGAATCACATAAACAACTTTGCCTATATAGTCATACTTTGTAATCGGCAGGTCTATACCTGCTATCGAGTTCGGATTGGCATCTCCTTTTGTTCTAATCTCCATTGGATTCTGATCTAGTATTTGAGCGACCCTGTGAACTATTAGCTCTCCGCGATCACTTGGGTTGACAAATGCAACTACATCTCCGATTTTGATACTGTCAAATGGAATGTTTCCTTGCACCAAAATTATGTCATTTATTTTGAGTACTGGCGTCATGCTGCCACTTGAGACGACATAAAACGGGCTTCCTGTCCCAAAGGCAGCCTTGAATCCGAGAAATATTATGGCAATCCCTAGGGCCAAAATCAATATGGCTTTTGCGCTATGGTTTTCTTGAAGGTTAATTTTGCTCATATAATCCCCAAGAACTATCCAATCTCAGGCTGAGGTGCCATGTTTTTGTTCTATAAGAAATTCATATAAAAATCATAGGGTTGGCCTACGATAAGATCGTACTAGTTTCGACGAAGATCGCTACTGTTTGACAAATTGGGGAAGAAACTGTAGGTGTACGATGATGGGTGTTCGGAGAGCATGACCTTACCTACAGTTTCGATCGTACAAAAACTTGGAAGAAAGATAAAACTTGCGTACAAAAGATATGAATTGTTCTAGCTATCAATTGTTTGTCGCTGTTTCTACCGTTTCAGAACAATTCTGTAAAATCACCATATCCTTAAGTTATGCTCACTTGGAATGCAAAATGTCATGACAAATGCAGAAATTCATCCGAACAAGTTTTTTGACATGTCATTTTTTGGACTCAGGCTAGCAATAGGGGCTACCTTTATTGTTGTGGGTCTGCTCAAGTTTGATCCAAGTTTTGCAACATATCTCCCGCAGATGAATCTTCCAGCAGAGCTGCAATATCTTTTTGGGCTGGAGGAAGTCATTCCAGGCATTTTGTTAATCGCAGGTGTTCTGTCAAGAATTTCTGCGTCAGTTCTCTGCCTCGTAATGCTTGGTGTGATATTTTATATCGACAAGGTGTCTTCGTTTCTAGGTCAAAACGGAGTTGAGCTTCCGGTAATACTTCTTGCATCGTCTCTTGTCATAATTGCGGTAGGTCCTGGTAGAATCTCTTTATCATATGGAATCAAAAAAATTCCTTGTTTTCTACAATGAAATATTTTTGGCCCATCCACTAGCTTTGCTATTGACTTAAGGCAACGGATTAATCTCTCTTATCGAGAAACTCTTGTAGTCCACTTCGTTTACCGAGTCTCCTCGGATAAAGACATATGGCATTGCATGCTTCATCACATAATCAAGCGGCACGTTTCCACATGGCCAGTTCGACGGACCATAAGTGTCGTACCAGTAGAACACACTCCATCCACCGTTATCATCGAAGCTGTTCATTTTCACCCAGGTGCCACCGTTGAGGCCACCTGTAGTATCCATCCATGTTTCCATGTGAACTCCTTTTGAGGTATCCTGGACTATGAACTTGTAGCCAATCCATGTGTTGTATGGCATGGAATGAAATCCGCTTGAAGAGTAAATTGGAGTTGATAGGTTCTGGAAAGCTGATTTGATACTAGGGTATGTACCGCTTCCATAGGATGTAGCGTCACCCCTGTGGTACAAGACCTCTTTTTCGTAATCTACTCTTCCGTCGTATAGTATCCTGCCGTTGTATGCTGTGTTTGGATATCCTATTGAATCAGTACAGACATTTGGATATTGCACATCATCGTGTGAACCTCCGATACCAGCTGTCAGCCCTTGGTAGCTTTCGATAGTAGTATCACTGACTCGTTTGCCGTAAAATGTTATCTCCACATTGTTCCATAATTTTTTAAGAGCTGGATCTTGGACATACATTCTGGGTGCAGAGCCTGACATGTAAGCTGTTCCGTCACCGTTGACATGAGTATAGCCGTCTCCTCTTGCCTTTAACTGTGAGTCATATGGATCATATTCTCCAGAAATGATAGTATGAGCTGGCGTAGACCAGTTTGCAAACCATTCTCTGCCATTTGTTAATGTTGGATATAATTTTGT
>JACXTT010012268.1_pt1 | contig 11380 bp, 11 predicted proteins | sample 9270951 | NCBI WGS metagenome assembly JACXTT01 (sample SAMN15532306, study PRJNA645909) | rock metagenome | isolation source: weathered quartz diorite | place: Puerto Rico | collected 2017-06-21 | reverse complement strand
GGGTGGTGGCGCATATTCTTCGTCACCATATGGCGCTCCGAAACGGAGGTGCCAATGGGCCGCGGCATCGAGGTCGCTGGCCCCTCGCGGGTGGGGTTTTGCAAAACGCGGACCATAAGAGGGGGTACGCGCTGCCGTCCGTTTTCGACCGTCCACGCGGCGCCCGTGGCTGTTGCGCATCTGGCGCCTACGCGGCGGGTGGTGCGCTCGCGCCGCGTGAGTCGCTTAGGACTTCGTTTTCTTCTCCATGAACTGCTTCGCGTACTCAGCGTTTAGCCGCTGCCAGCCGCCGAACTTCATGGCCTGTGGGCCGACGATGCGGCCTATCGGAGCTCCCCTCAGAAGGTGATCAAGGACATCGAGACAAATGTGCCACCCGGCAGCACCCATGGAGATGAAGCGGCGATCGATGTTGGTCCACAGCGTGAGGCGCGTGCCGCCACCAACGGCCTCGAGTTGCCACCGCATGTCGAAGCCACCCCAGTTGTACTCGAGCACCGTGGGAGCGTCGGCTCGCGTCACTGTGGTTTCGGTGACGTGCGGCGTAGGCGCTCCGACCGTGGTGAGCTTCACCGTGGCTCCAACCGTACCCAGGCTCCCATCGGCGTCGAACGGCGCCCACTCGCGCAGATGCGCCGGGTCGGTCAGCGCCTGCCAGACCTTTTCCGGCGAGTGGCGCAATTCTCTGACGAGAACGAGCGTCCACTTCTCTCCGTCCTTTCGGACCTGCACCCCGGTGGCCGGACCCGGTGTGTACTGCTCGCGATCGGTCACCTTCTTCTCCTTAGCGTGAATAGCGTCCCAACTGGCTGAGCTGAATGAAGTTGCCGCAGGTGTCGTTGAGCATCGCAATGGTCGAGCCGGTCACGGCGGTGGGCGGCATCGTGAACTCGGCGCCGCGCGCTTTGATCCGCTCGTAGTCGCCCTTGACGTCGTCGGTGAAAAACATGGCCGCGGGCTGGCGCTGTTGAAACAGCGCCTGCTGATACGCCTTGGCTGCGGGGTTGTTGTTCAACGCCAGCTGCAGCTCAATGCCGTCCGGCTCCTCCGGCGAGGCCACCGTCAGCCACCTGAACGGGCCTTGGGTGAAGTCCGCCTTCTTCACGAAGCCCAGACCTTCGGTGTAAAAACGCAGCGCTCTCTCCTGGTTGTCCACGTAGATGCTGGTTACCTTGATTTTCATTTCGTTTCTCCTTTGTCACGTTGGCGGTTTGGGCCGCGTCGTTTTCTCCCTGCCTTCCGTTTCATTGGTGTGGATTGATCAATGCTATCGAGGTGGCGTTCGAGAGCATCCACGTGAGCGGACCAGAACCGACGGAATGGAGCCAGCCAGGCAGCGACCTCCTGCAGTGGTTCAGGTGTCAGGCGGTAGAGACGGCGCTGTGCGTCCACCGTGGACTCCACGAAACCCGCCTCGCGCAGCACGCGCAGGTGTTTTGACACGGTCGGCTGCGGCATGCGAAGCCGACGCTCGATCTCTCCCACCGACTGTTGGGACGACACCAGGAGGCGCAAGATCGCGCGGCGGTTCGGCTCGGCAATGATGGCAAACGCAGATTCCATTCTCTTAATATACTCTATAAAGCATATGCGTGTCAAGGTATATACAGGAGGGAGGCAAGGACGTCGAGAGGAATCGTGGGCAGTTGTTCTACGGTTCCGTTCGACGTTCTTGCGAGACGTTTAGGCGTGAGGTCTCTGCTTGACGACTCATGGTTCTGAGGAAGTACCCGGCGCAGATCCACAGCAGCGTGACCGTGAGCCACGCAACCAGCGAAGCGCTGAGGGCAAACGGGTCCGATGCCCCCGGCAGGGCCGATGGAACGATGTCCTTGGCGTTATTGACCGCGGCGTGGAGCAGCATGACCAGCAGCAGGCCCCCGTTGGTGCGCGCATACAGCCACGCCATCGCCACGGACAGCGCGGTCACCTGCAGCACGAACACGAAGAACGACTGCCCATACGTGTCGGCTTCGGGGATGAAGAACTGGGGCAGGTGCCAGAAGGCCCAGATGAGGCCAAGCAGGACGCTGGCGCGCGCCAGCCCGAAGCGCGCTGCCAGGCGGGGCAGCGCGTAGCCGCGCCAGCCGATCTCCTCCCCCGCCTGGAAGGGTGTCGACACGGCGATGGCTCCGAGGATGAAATACCACGGGTCGTCGCCAAAGCGCGGCCACTCGCCCGTGACGAGTCGATGAATGAGCGCAGCGGTCAGCTTGATGGCGGGAATGTAGGCCAGGGCGAACACGTACCAGCGCGCCGGCACCCGCCACTTGAAAACGCCGCCCAGCAGGGCTCGCACGCCGCGGTCTCCCTCGGTACGCGCTGTGAGCCAGACGGCCATCAGGGAGGGAGCGAAGGTGCCGAGCAGCACCAGGGCGCCTCCGAGCGGGGCGTAAATGGGAATCCCGGTCACCACGACCGTAATGAAGCAGACCCACATCAGGGCGTAGGTCAGCACGAAGAACCTGACCAGGGGCCCCCACCCCCAGGGCTTCACGTCGGGTCCCTTCGGGCCAGCGTCCAGCGTCCGAATGAGAACAGCCGTCGCCGCCGTGCCACCGGGCGGGTCGACGCAGCAAAGATCATTTCGAAATGGTCCAGCACACGGTCCAATCCGAAGAACTCATTTGGCCTGTTGTGGTGGAAATAGGGTTCGGCCAGGCACTGGCGATACAACGCGTCGTTCCGGTCGAGCTCGATGATCTGTTCGATCAGCGCGTCTTCGTCTCGAAAATCGACGTAATTGAGAAAACTCTTCGGGTTGAACTCGCGCCCGACCAGCGGATTGCCCCAGTAGATCGGGACGCACCGCGCCGCCATCGGTTCGACGATTTTTTCGGTAGTGTATCCCGGAAGCGACGCGTTCTCGAACGCGATGTTGAACTTGTATCGCTTCAGGAATTCGATCTTGCCCCGCGGTCCGCCCGGCACCTGATACCCGATGTTGTTGAACGCGCGGCCGCCGGCATCAACCTGCTTGTAGCGGCTGAGGCGGTGAAAGAACTCATTCCGCTTGCGGGTGGTTCTCGGGCGACGGGTGTTGCTGGCGACGAAGGCGCAGAAGTGGGTCTTGGCCGCCATGATCCGGTCGACATCACCGTCTTGTCGCAGCAGCACCTCCGCGTCGTAATAATAGGAGTACAGCGGCCAGCGCAGGTGGCGCGGATCGTCCACGTAGTGACACGTCAGCGCGTAATCGCAGGTCGAAAAATCCGGGCGTCGGGATTCGCCCGTGAAGAAAATGCGGGTGCAGGAATGCAATCGGTGGTGGTCTCCGAAGCTCGAATAGATCACGAAGTCGGGTCGGTCGCACAGCTCCACGGCATAGCGCGTGTTCAGCAGGTTGTAGATCCGGTTGTCGTCCTTGCGGAACCCGGGCCAGAAATCGCAGAAGTCGAGGCGGACGGTCTTCATGGCCGGTAGGGACGCGCGACGCGTCTCATGCGCCTCCGCCCAGCGTAAACGAGAATGTCGCGCCCTCGTCCACCCGTCCTTCGCCCCAGACGCGACCCCCGTGGCGGAGGATGATGCGCTGCACCAATGCCAACCCCACCCCGGTGCCCTCGAAGTCGGCGGCCGCGTGGAGGCGCTGAAACACGCCGAACAATTTGCCGGCGTACCGCATGTCGAAGCCCGCGCCGTTGTCTTTCACGTAGTAGACGCGCTCGCCGTTGTCATCCCGAGAGCCGATCTGGATCTGGGCGTCGTGACGTTGGCGGGTGAACTTGAACGCGTTGCCGATGAGATTGGTCAGGACCTGACGCAGCAGCGCGCGGTCGCCCATGGCAGGCGGAAGCGGCGCAACCGCCACCTCGATTTGCCGATCTGCGTTGGCCTGCCGCAGCTCCTGCACCACCGCCCGTGCGAGAGCGGCCAGGTCCACCGACGCCACGTCGAGCGGCTTCCGCCCCAACCGGGAGAACTGGAGCAGGCCTTCGATCAGCTGTGCCATGCGCTGGGCTTGCTGGCGCACCCGCGCCAGCAGGTCCTGTCCCTCCGTGGGAAGCGATGGGCCATAGTCTTCGAGCAATGCGAGCGAAAAGCCGTCGATCACGCGCAGCGGCGCGCGGAGGTCGTGCGACACCGAATAGCTGAAGCTCTCGAGCTCCTCTCTGGCGGTCTCGAGTTGCGCCGCGAGCCGCACGGACTCCGTGACGTCCTCGACGCGGTGAATGATGTACACGAGCTCACCCGTGGCATCGAGCAGGGGAGAATTCGTCGTGTCGGCGACGCGCTGCTCGCGCACCCGCTCGAGAGAGGCGCGGAGGTTGTCGGGACTGTCCGGAAAGACGTCGAACAGGCCTCGGCCCAGGATCTCGGCCCGCTGTGTCATGGTGGCCCGGAGGTAGGCCTCGCTCACCGCCACGATTTTCAAATCGGGCGTCAAGACGAGGTACAGGCCGGGAGCCCCCTCGAACAGCGCGCGGAAGTCGGGCTGCTTCATGGTGAACCGCGCCCAAGAATGCGATGATGCGGGCACGCCGCACCAGGCCGTTTTTGCGGCACCAGGGCGTGGACACGCGACGCGCGGGCGGCCAGGGCACGCTTGATGCAGCGCCGTGTGCAGTATGGGCAGTTAGGGGTCGCCTCCGCCGGAACTCGTTCACACTCGCACAGCATGAAGGAACCGAAAACGCTCTCGATCCTGGTCGTCGAAGACCACGCCGCCATTCGCGAAGCCATCGCTCGGTCGTTGGCACGCCGGAGGGCCCGTGTTACCACGGCGAGGAACGGGATTGAAGGGCTAGAGGCCGTCCGCGCGGAACGGTTCGATGCGGTGATCACGGATCTGAACATGCCAGGGCGTGGGGGGCTGTGGCTATGGGAGCATGCGTTGGAGCTCCGGCCGGAGCTGCGGGGCCGGTTCGTCCTGATCAGCTCCGAGGCGCGCCCCGGCCAGCAAGGCATGGGGCTGTTCCTCGAGTCGGAGCATTTTTTCGTCAAGCCATTCTCCTTGGAGGGTCTGCTAGACCGGGCCGAGGAGATCGCGCGCCGAGGGGGGGACCGTTCCGGCGTGCTCCCGCAAGTGTCCGAACAGGTGGAGCCCGGTTTTCAGGACGACGAGCAGGGCGAGCGGGATGAGCGGTGATCCGAGCGTCTGGACCAGGAAGCCGCCGCCCGGTATCACGACGTGCAGCACCATGACCCGTCCATACGGACGGAACATCAGCGCCGGTACCAGTGCCGATTTGTATTCCCCGGTACCGATATAGTTGAACGCGAACGATACCGCGTGACTGAGCGCGAGACCCCACGCCGCCGGGGCGACGCCCGCGACCTGTACCGCGTGGGCGAACGTCGCCGCCGTGGGGAATCCTCTCCCAGAGAACCCCCCATCGAACAACGTGAGCACGAAGACTCCATGCACGGTGGTGAACATGCCGTAGTGGAACGTGAAGAACGGGATCATGAACAGCTTCACCGCCCACATGGCCCCGTTCTGCGGCTGTGCCACGAGCATGCGCAGGATGTTGAACCCGCCCACGATCACGTTTTCCACCCAGAAGAGCAGCAGGGTCGCGAACACGGTCCAGCCGAAGAACAACACGCCCGCGAGCGGGACGAGGTTCGCCGCCACGAGCACCACGGCGCTGGGCGTGAGCCGCAGGGCGGGCCGGTCCGCTATGAGCGAGGTCACGGTGGCACTACGATGTCGAGTGGAGGCGGCGCCGCCAAGGGCTTGAAGGGGCTCGCCTCATATAGCTTCATATAGATGGTAAGGAGGTAGGTCCCTCCGCCCCGGAGGTAACTCTTGATCTGCCGAGATGTCCCCTAGCCGCCGGCGACCTCCCGCGCGCAGCGGCCCCAAGACCGAAGCGAGCGAGCGCGAGCAGGCGGCCCAGCTGCAGACAGCGACGTACCGGATCTCGGAAGCCACCAACGCCGCCGAGGACCTGTCCGAGCTGTTCCGCGCGATCCACGACATCATCGGCGGGCTGATGCCGGCCAAGAACCTGTACGTCGCGCTCTACGACGCGGATACGGGGCTCCTCAGCTTTCCCTACTGGATCGACGAGCACGACCCGCCTCCGGCGGCCCACGAGCTCGAGCGGGGACTGACCGAATACGTTCTGCGCACGGGGCAGCCGTTGCTCGCGACCCCGGAAGTGCACGAGGAGCTGGGCCGCCGCGGAGAAGCCGACCTGGTCGGCGCGCCGTCGTTGGACTGGATCGGGGTGCCGTTGAAGGCCCACGACCGGACCATCGGGGTGCTCGTGTCGCAGACGTATGCCGAGGGGATCCGTTTCGGGGAGCGCGAGAAGAACATCCTCCAGTTCGTATCCACCCAGGTGGCGATGGCCATCGAACGAAAACGAGCGGAAGAAGCCGTGCGCACCTCCGAGGCACGCCTCAAGGCGCTGCTCGACAGCGCGTTGGACGCATGCGTCACCATGGACGAGGACGGCCGGATCACGAGCTGGAGCGCGGCCGCGGAAGCCGTGTTCGGCTGGTCCGCGCCGGAGGCGATCGGTCGCAGCCTCGCCGAGACGATCATCCCGCCGCAGTACCGGGAGGGGCATGCGCGCGGGCTCGCGCGGTTCCTCGAGACGGGGGAGGGGCCCATCCTGCGCCAGCGCATCGAGATCACGGCCCTCCACCGCGACGGACGTGAGTTTCCGGTCGAGCTGACGGTCACTCCCATCCGACTGGGCGATCGCTGGCTGTTCGGAGCGTTCGTGCGCGACGTCACCGCAGAGAAGCGGGCGGAGCAGGCGCTGCATCGTTCCGAAGCGAGCTACCGGGGCTTGGTGGAGCACGCCGCCTATGGCATTTACCGAGCGACGGGGGACGGCAAGTTCCTTATGGTGAACCCGGCCCTCTTCACGATTCTCGGGTACGGATCGGCCGAAGAGCTGCTCAGGGTCGACATCCCCCGCGACCTATATGTGGACCCCAACGCGCGCGTCCGGATCCTGGAGCGGTGCGAGCAGTTCGGCTCCGCCATCGAAGAGGTGACCTGGAGGTGCCGGGACGGCCGCGTCATCACGGTGCGGCTGAACGGTCGCACGGTACGGGCCCCGGACGGCGCGCTCGAGTGCTTCGAATTCATCGTCGACGACGTGACGGAGCAGCGCGCCCTCGAGGAGCGGCTGCGCCAGACGCAGAAAATGGAGGCCGTGGGCCGCCTCGCCGGGGGGATCGCCCACGACTTCAACAACCTGCTCACTGCCATCCTCGGCTCCGTGGATTTCCTGCGCCGGGCGCTCGGTCCCGACCATCCGGAGCACGCGGAGACGGAGGAGATCCAGAAGGCCGCCGTTCGGGCGGCGGACCTGACGCGGCAGCTCCTGGCGTTCAGCCGCCAGCAGGTGCTCGCGCCCAAAGTCCTCGAGCTGGACGCGCTGGTGACCAACCTCGAGAAAATGCTACGCCGCCTGATCGGCGAAGACCTCGAATTGCACTTCGTGCCCAAAGCGCCCCGCGCGGCCGTCCGGGCCGATCCCGGGCAGCTCGAGCAGGTCATCGTGAACCTGGTGGTCAACGCGCGCGACGCCATGCCGCGCGGCGGCAGGCTCACCATCGAGAGCACCGTCGTGGATCTCGACGCCGCATACGCTTGGGAGCACGGGACGGTCGAGCCCGGCCGCTACGTGATGCTCGCCGTGACCGACACAGGGGTCGGCATCGATCGCGCCGCTCAGGCGCGGCTGTTCGAGCCGTTCTTCACCACCAAGGAGTTCGGCAAAGGCACGGGGCTCGGGCTGGCGACCGTGTATGGCATCGTGAAGCAGAGCGGCGGCTACATCTGGGTGTACAGCGAGCCGGGGCGGGGCGCCACCTTCAAGGTCTACCTGCCGCGCGTCGAGCAGGCCGGCGAGCCGGTCGCCATACCGCAACCGCCCGCCCGCGCCCTGGGCGGCACAGAGACTATCCTGCTCGCGGAGGACGAACCTGCGGTACGAAACCTGGCGCGCCGCGTGCTCGAGAAGCACGGCTACAAGCTGTTGCTCGCCGCCACGGGATGGCACGGCGTCCGCCTAGCGGAGCAGCACGGCAGTCCGATCGACCTCCTGGTCACCGACGTGGTCATGCCCGAGATGGGGGGACGCGAGCTCGCCCAACGTCTCACGACCCGGCAGCCCAGTCTCAAGGTGCTCTACCTGTCCGGGTACACCGACGATGCCATCGTTCACCACGGCGTGCTCGACGCGGGCGTCGCCTTTCTTCAGAAGCCGTTCAAGCCGGACGAGCTGGTCCGCAAGATCCGCGAGGTGCTGGACGGGGCATAAGCTGTCGCACGAGCGCCCCTTGGTGCCGCAAAAACGCCCTATTCCCACCTCCCTGGTCGCGCGATGTTGCGCAACCGACCGTGATTACCGGAATTAGTGGTATGTCTCGAGACCCAGCGGTCCTCGCCGCCGGCGAGGAGCCGCGCGTCGAAGCCGAGGTGCAGCGCGCCGGGCTGCGCCAACTGCTGCGGGGCGGCCCGCTCGCCGAGGCGCTGCACGTCGCCTTGGTCCTCGTCGTGGCCGCGCTCGTATGGAATTCGCTCCGCTGGAGCTCACACTCGGATGGGTAGGCGCGGTGATCGCCGCCGCCGGGCTGCGGACCTGGTGGCGGTTGCAGATCGGCAAACGAACGCCCTCCGCCGAAGAGGCCGTGCGGGGCGTTCGTCTGACGGTGGCGGGTGTCGGGCTGGCGTGGGGCGTCGGCGCCGCTGCCGCCATCCCCGAGTTGCAGCCGCACGAAGGCGCAATGGTCTTGGTTGTGATCACGGGGATCATCGCCGGTGCGACCAGCGCGCTGGTGGGCGACCGGCGCAGCTTCCGGTATCTGCTCGTCACGGCGCTGGCTCCGCTGCCCCTCGGCTTCCTGCTGCAGGGCCACGCCCGGTTCAACATCATCGCCGTCATCCTGATCGCCGCCTTCGCCTGGGCCATGGACCGGGTGCACGCCCGTGCCCACCGCACGTTCCGCGAACGGGTGCGGGCAGCGGCCTTGCTCGAAGCGTCCACGCAGGAGCTGGCAAGTCAGCACGCCTACCTCGACGCCCTGATCGCGAGCACGCCGGTGGCCATCGCCGTGCTGGACGACCAACGCGTGGTGCGCAGCGTAAACCCGGCGTTCGAGGTCCTGTTCGGATACGCCGCGGCCGAGGTCGTGGGCGCCGGAATCGACCGGCTGATCGTGCCAGATGCCCTTCGATCCGAGTCGAGCGACCTCGAGGCGCGAGTGCGGCGAGGTGAAGTGGTTCGTGTCGAGCTCGAGCGCATGCGGAAAGACGGCCGGCGCATCCAGGTCCGGCTTTCGGCGGCGGCGGTGAAAGCGGCCGCCGACGGCGCGGTCGTCGCCCTGTACGAGGACATCAGCGATCGCAAGGCCGCGGAAGCGGCGATGCGCGAGGCACGCGACCTGGCGGAGCGCGTAGCCCGCGCCCGCAGTGCCTTCCTGGCCAACATGAGCCATGAGATCCGCACGCCGATGAATGCGGTGCTCGGCTTCGTCGAGCTGGTGCTCGACACGGAGCTGGCCCCGGAGCAGCGACGCGCCCTCGAGCTGGTGCGCACCTCGTCCGAGGCGCTGCTCACCATTCTCAACGACATCCTCGACTACTCGAAGATCGAGGCCGAGCATCTGGAGCTGGAGTCGATCCCGTTCGACTTGCCCAAGGTCGTGCATGCCACGGCCACCCTGCTCGCGGTCCGGGCGCGCGAGAAGCACCTCGAGCTCACCGTGGACGTGCCGCCCGATGTGCCCCAGATGGTCCGGGGTGATCCGACCCGTGTGCGGCAGGTCCTCATGAATCTGATCGGCAACGCGATCAAGTTCACCGAGCAAGGCGAGGTGGACGTGTCGGCCGGCGTGACGCGGCGCGACGGCGACGCGGCGGCCGTACAGTTCCGCGTGCGCGATACGGGAATCGGCATCCCGGAGGAGCAGCTCAGCACCATCTTCCAGGAGTTCACGCAGGCGGACCCGTCGATGACCCGACGCTACGGCGGCACGGGCCTCGGCCTCGCGATCTCGCGGCGGCTGGTGGCCCTGATGGGCGGCCAGCTCGCGGTCACGAGCGAGGTGGGCAGCGGCAGCGAGTTCCGCTTCACGCTTCGCTTCCCGCTCGAGGCGGCCCAGGCCGCGGCGCGCGCGACGGTGTCACTCGGTGGACGCCGGCTGCTGGTGGTGGACGACAATGAAACCAACCGGCGGATCGTCCGGGACATGCTGGGGGCGGAGGGGATGGCCGTGCACGAAGCGCCCCGCGCCGACGCGGGCCTCGAGGCGCTGCGCCGCGCCGCTCGAGCGCGAACGCCGTATGACCTGGCGATTCTCGATGCGCAAATGCCCGATCAGGACGGCTTCGAGCTCGCCACCGCCATCCGCGCCGATCGGGCGCTGAAGGCGACACGGCTCCTGATCCTCACGTCGGCGGGGCAGAAGGGGGACGGGGAGCGATGCCGGCAGCTGGGCATCCAGGCGTACCTCACCAAGCCCATCGCGCGGGCCGATTTGGTGGAGGCCGTCGGGACGGTGCTGGCGGGCACCGCGTCGGCGCCGGGCGAGGTCGACCTCGTCACGCGCCACTCGATCGCCGAGTCGCGCCACGCGTTGCGGATCCTCCTGGCCGAGGACAACCCGGTGAACCAGCAGGTAGCGACGGCCATGCTCTTGAAGCGCGGGCACCAAGTGGATGTCGTCGGCAACGGTCGTGAGGCCGTGGACGCCGTCGCCAAGGAGCCCTACGACCTCGTCCTCATGGATATCCAGATGCCCGAGATGGACGGGTTCGAGGCGACGGAGGAGATCCGTGCCCTACCACAGGGCCGGGCGCTGCCGATCATCGCCCTGACCGCCCACGCCCTCAGCGGTGAGCGAGAGCGCTGTCTGGCACGCGGGATGACCGGGTATCTCGCGAAGCCGTTCAAGGCGCACGACCTTTTTGCGGCCGTCGAGGGTCGGGCCGCCCAGCCGGCAGACGCCGCCGCCAGGGCGGCACCCGCGGTAGACCTCGCGGCCTTCCGGCGCACCATGGAGGAGGCGGGGGCGGCCGAAGCGGTGGATGGGATTCTCGCGACCTTCGTGGCCACCCTGCCGCAGCGGCTCGAGGCGCTCGTAGCAGCGGCGATTAGCACCGACGCCGAGCCGCTGCAGCGGGCGGCGCATGCGTTCAAGTCGGCTGCGGGGACGATCGGCGCAGGCCACCTCGCCGCCCTGTTAGAGGAAACGGAGCGTGCCGCGCAGGCTGGCGACGTGGCCGGCGCGCGAGACAAGCTCCAACACATACAGGGGGAGGCGCAGGTCGTGCTCGACTATATTCGAACGGCCACGAAAGGCGGCGCGGATGCCTAACCTGATCTCGGTGATGGTGGTAGACGACGACCCGGTGTCGAGCGCCCAGCTGGGTGCGCTCGCGAAGGCGTCCGGATACGAGGTCAGGGGC
>JACXTT010012267.1_pt1 | contig 11381 bp, 11 predicted proteins | sample 9270951 | NCBI WGS metagenome assembly JACXTT01 (sample SAMN15532306, study PRJNA645909) | rock metagenome | isolation source: weathered quartz diorite | place: Puerto Rico | collected 2017-06-21 | reverse complement strand
TCAGTGCACAGCCCGGCGGAGTACCCATAGCCGTTACACATGGGTTTTATCGGTTTAACAGCGCTGATTTCTTCCCCAATGGCAAACAAATTATTCTTTCCGGCGACGCCGATTCTACCCAACACCCCGACCGCTCGCTGGAAAATGAGATCTTTATGGTCAATACCGATGGCAGTGGTTTTACTCAGCTGCTGGGCCGGGAAGGAGTCAGCTACAATTCACCCCGCGTATCGCCTTCGGGCAAATGGCTGGCTTTTCAATACGGCAATACCAGTTTTATAAGCGTGCCCGCCCTCGGCATCATACCCTTGTCCGGCGCCGCAGGCACCATTACCGATATCCCTTTCGACCGCGCCAAAGGAGGCTTTACCTGGAGCAATGACGAAAAATACATTTATTTCTCCGCCCAAAGCAATGGCGGCGCACCGGTATACCGCGCAGATATCAGCAGCAAAAAAGTGGAACAGCTAACCGATTATAACAGTGGCGTAGTGAGCTTTGACATCGTTAACAACAAACTGGTATTTGCAAAAACCGAAGTAACCGATCCTTTTGAACTCTACGTGGCCGATGCCGCTGCAAAAAACGCCAAACGCATCAGCAGCTTTAATTACGACTGGGTGCAAAAGAAACAACTCTCCGTGCCCGAAAAGCACAGCTTTACCAACAGCAAGGGCGAAACCATTGAATACTGGGTCATGAAACCCATCAACTACCAGCCCGGCAAAAAATTTCCGCTGGTGCTGGATATACATGGCGGCCCTTCGGCCATGTGGGGACCGGGCGAAACCAGCATGTGGCACGAGTTCCAGTTCTTTTGCAGCAAGGGCTATGGCGTGCTGTACTGCAATCCCCGGGGCAGCGGGGGCTATGGCCTTGAGTTTTTGCGCGCCAATATCAACGACTGGGGCACCGGGCCCACCAGCGATGTGCTTACCGCGCTCGATAAGGCCGTGGCCGAAGGCTGGGCCGATACGTCAAAGCTGGTGGTAACCGGCGGCTCCTATGCCGGCTACCTGGTGGCATGGATTGTGGGGCATGACCATCGTTTTAAAGCCGCCTGCTCACAGCGGGGTGTATACGATTTGGCTACCTTTTTCGGCGAAGGCAATGCCTGGCGCCTGGTGCCCAATTATTTTGGCGGCTATCCCTGGGAAGCCGCCACCAAAGCCATCCTTGAACGGGAATCGCCCATTACCTATGTACAGGATATTACCACGCCCTATATCATCTTCCACGGCGAAAACGATCGCCGCACCGGTTTTGTACAGGGCGAGATGCTGTACCGCAGCCTCAAGGTGCTCAACAGGCCGGTGGAGTACGTACGCCACCCCGGTGGCACGCACGAGCTCACACGCAGCGGCAATAACCGCCAGCGCATCGACCAGATGCTGCGCACCTGGGAGTTCTTTGAACGCTGGATACATTGATGCCATTTATCCTCATCGTTTACCCATTCATAGTAAAAAACATTCCATAGTAACCGATTGGCCGGAAAATTGTAATAAATTGAGGCCTTCAAATAATTAGAAGTTATGACAATCAACAGAAAATATATAGTGACCGGCGTATTGGCCTCATTTATACTTGCAGGTGTTGCCTTTACCACGCCCAACCCGCCGGAAGAGGGATTTAAAAACCTGAAAGTACTGCCCAAAAATACCAGCCATGACGAGCTGGAAAAGATCATGCATGCCTTTAACCACGACCTGGGAGTAAAATGTGGTTTCTGTCATGCCCCGGCAAAAGACACCAGCTCCCGCCGCCACCTTGATTTTGTAAGTGATGAGAAACCCGAAAAAAACATCGCCCGTTCCATGATGCGCATGGAGCTGAAGATCAATAAAAAGTTTTTTGAAACCAAACATCCCCTGATTGGCGATACTACACTTACCATCACCTGCTATACCTGCCATCACGGAGAAGCGCATCCCGAACAGCCGCAACCTATGCCGCAGCCACCCATGAAGCCGCAGCCCGGGCAGGGTCAGCCTGGTCAGCATTAATAAACAGCAGGGAATAATCGTAAGGGGCCCTATTCTTTTTCTGAAGCAGCATTTGCTTTCTTCCGCTTCTTCCAAAAGAGAAGCATGCGGCGTTTTGCGCCTGCCTCATGCGTGGTATCATCGCCCAGCAGCATGCCCCAGGGTTGCAGGCTGCCTACCGCATCAAAAATTACCTTGAGAATGGCAATAAACGGGATGGCCAGGAACATGCCGGGTATGCCCCAGAGCGCACTGCCGATAATAACCCCCAGTATGGTTACCAGTGCATTGATCTTGACCTTGGAACCTACTACCCGTGGCAATAATATATTGCTGTCCAGCAGGTGAACCACCACCAGCACAATAGCCACCCCCAGCACCGTAGCCGGGGTATTGGTGGTAAACGTAATCAGCACGCTCAGCAGGCAGGCAATAAAAATACCGAGATAGGGAATTACATTCAGCAGGGCCGCTATTACTCCCAGCAATAACGCATACTTTACGCCCAGGATAAAAAAGCCGGTACAGTTCATAATAGCCACGATAAGCATTTCTATAAACAGGCCCGTGACATAGCCCCTGATCACCGCTTTTGTTTTAGTGAGCACGCCCTGTACCACTGGCGTATGCACTTCACTGAAACTGCTGATAAAAAACCGTTTTACCAGGTTGCGGTACAATAAAAGTAAAAAAGTATAAATAGGCACCAGCACCATCCAGAGAAGGGTGCCCGACAGCGTGGCAACGGTATTGCCCACCAGTGAAGTGGTAGTAGTAAGCGTTTTGGTAGTAAAGGAATGCAGCATTTCATTCATGCTTTCCGTGCTCAGGTGAAATTTCTTTTGCGCCCAGTCCTGTAGTCCCTGCAGGGCGGTTACCAGCTGGTCGGCCACGGCCGGCAAATCATCCCTGAACCGGGTTAGTTGCGAGGAAATAAGATAAAGAATAACCAGGCCGCCCAGGATGGCCATCAGCACAGCCAGGATAGCCGCAAAGCCCCGCCGCATACCATAGCGCTCCAGCATATTGCAAAATCCCATCAGCAAAACAGACAGCAGGCAGGCAAAAGCAAGCGGCACCAGTATATGCTGGCCCAGGTACAGCAATACCAGCAGCAAGGCAATGCTGATAAGACTATGACTGAGCTTGATGTAAAAGGGCAATGGCTGGGGAGTCATAATACGGCGGATGGTATACTGTAAATGTAAGACTTAGTAAACAATCAGTAGTCATAAACTACCTGCCGCCCAAAAGGCATCAAAGAAATTTCCATCAGCTTCAGATGCTGCCGGGCAAAGGGAATACCGATAATGGTAATGAATAAAATGGCGGCAAACACCAGGTGCACCAGCGCGGTATACAAACCCCCGCAAAGCAGCCAGATAATATTGCAGAACAACGATAAACAGCCCATCCCTCCATTGGACGGCACTACTCTTTTGCCAAAAGGCCAGAGTACCAGCCCGGCTATTTTAAAACACTGCAAGCCCCAGGGTATGCCCACAATGGTGAAGCAAAAAACAAACCCGCCGAATATATCCCCGATAGCGGAGGCGAGGCCACCGAATACCAGCCAGATAATATTACCAATAAAATTCATGGAATGAAAATACAAAAAAAATCCCGCCATAAGGCGGGACGTATTGAAACACTAAACTGTTTGAATACTTGTTTTTCTACCAACGGTTGTTGTTACCACCGCTGTTAGAGTAAGAGCGCCTGTTGCCGCCACCGCCGTTACCGCCGGTTCTTTCTTCCCTGGGCTTAGCCACTGTTACAGTAATAGCACGGCCTTCTACATGTGCGCCGTCCAGTTCTTTGATAGCTTTCTGACCAGCTTCATCATCCGGCATTTCCACGAAACCGAAACCACGGCTCTTGTTGGTGAATTTGTCAGTGATGATTTTTGCAGATGTTACTTCTCCGTACTCTGCAAAGAACTCCCTTAAGTCTTCATCCTGTACGTTGAAGCTTAAGTTTGAAACATAAATGTTCATGTTTGTTACTTAGTTAAATTATGAATTAATGATCTGAGAAAAGCAGGTATTAAGATGACTGACTATCCATTAGCAGAAAAATGCGTAGCAGAAAAAATCGTTTCTAAATGCTGACTAACTCAAATGTTCTACGCAAAGGTAAGCCTTTTCAGTGAAATAACTTCATTTAATTATAAAGAGAATGTTAAGTCGTTGCGTTTGTTTCTGCCGGTTGCCCAAACTGCAGCAGGTAACCGTTATTATCATATATGGCAAATTCTCGCATGCCATACTCAAAGTCTTCCGGCGGGTAGCATACCCTTGCCCTGTCTTTCAATTGCTCCCACCAGCCGTTCACATCATCGGTAGTCAGGTAAATAGAACCGGTAAATACCGGTTTGTCAAACGGTTCATGATCGTTGGGGCCGGCCAGCATAATATGTATACCATCGCGTGCCAGTGAAGCCCAGCGCCATTCTTCCTTATAAACTAAGCAGGTAAACCCCAGTACGTTTTCATAAAAGGCAATGGTTTCCGGCAGGTTGGGCGCCACCAGCATGGGCCGGAGGTAAGTGCATTTCATATTAGTTAATTATTCATATTAAAGAATGTCAGGATGCGGTAGCCACTGCTTTTTCTGCGCGGAGCGCAAAATACGCCAGTAAAGCGCTGGCCAGCATCAGCAGGGCGCCCAGTAAAAAAGACACACCGGGAAAATACAGCGTTTTGCTTTTGGTAAAAACATAAAACAGGTTATTCATGATGAGAGGACCGAAAATAGACGTTACGCTCATCAGGCTGGTAAGCGCCCCCTGCAGTTCGCCCTGCTCGTTGGGCGGCACATGGCCCGAAATAATGCCCTGCAATGCAGGTCCGGCAATGCCACCCAGGCAATAAGGCACCAGGAAGGCATACATCATCCAGCTTTGGGTGGCAAAGGCAAAGAGGAACAGGCCCAGTGCATAAAAACCAAGCCCTACATACACGCTTCGATTATTGCCCAGTATGGGGTTTACCACGCGCAGCAGCCCTACCTGCACCAGGGCTACCAGCAGCCCCACCAGGCTCAGCGAAGCGCCCACCATCTTTTCAGTCCAGTTAAACCGGTACATAGTAAAATAACTCCAGTTACTTTGTACCGAATGCGCGGCCAGGTATATCAGCGTCAGTGAAAACACCAGCCCGCTGATAGCGGGGTATTTTCTCAATTGCACCAGGGAGCCTACCGGGTTAGCCCTTTTCCATTCAAAAGGACGGCGATGGCTTTTATCGAGCGATTCGGGTAATACAAAATAACCGTACAGCGTATTGAGCAGGCAAAGACCTGCTGCTGCATAAAAAGGAGCGCGCAGGCCAAAAACGGCCAGTTGGCCGCCTATGGCAGGGCCAATGATAAAACCCAGCCCAAAAGCCGCACCAATCATCCCGAAGTTTTTGGTGCGATTCTCGGCCGTGCTGATATCGGCAATATAAGCGGAAGCCGTAGTAAAGCTGGCTCCTGTAATACCCGATATGGTACGGCCTACAAATAACCATCCATACGTAGGCGCTAATGCCATAAACAGGTAGTCGATAGCAAAACCCAGCAATGAAAACAGCAATACCGGCCGCCGACCGTATTTATCGCTCAGGTTGCCCAGTATGGGAGCGCATATAAACTGCATAAACGCATATACAATAAGTAACCAGCTTCCCCCCTGGCTGGCTTCATTGAGCGGTATGTGTTTCATACCCGCAATCAGCTTAGGCATCACAGGTATGATCAACCCCCAGCCGATTACATCCACCAAAACCGTAATAAAAATAAAGCCAATGGCGGCAGAACGTGTTGTCTTCATATAATAAAGTGCTTGCTGCAAAATAATACATATTGGGCGCGCGCGGATATGAAATCTCTGTATACTGCCTTATTAACGGGGCAAACGGCCTATAAAGACGGTAACAATTTTTTTATTCCCGGTATCGATTGCACCCGCCAGCCGCTCGCGATAATTACCTAATTTTGCCCACCTCTTATATGCTATAACAATGAATAACTACAACTTTGGAATGATTGGCCTCGGTGTAATGGGCCGCAATTTCCTGCTCAATATGGCCGACCACGGGTTTAAGGTGACCGGCTTTGACAAGGATACCCAGAAAACCGCCGCCCTTGAAAGCTCCGCCACCCCCGGCACCACGGTAAAAGGGGTAAATACGCTCAATGAAATGGTGGACCTGCTGGAAATACCACGTAAGATAATGATGCTGGTGCCGGCCGGAAAACCGGTAGACGATGTTATTGAAAGCCTGCTGCCCCTGGTTCAGGCCGGCGATATTATTATCGACGGGGGCAACTCCCATTATACCGATACCCTGCGCCGCGTAAGCTACCTGCAGCAAAAAGGCATCCATTTTGTTGGCATGGGCGTTTCGGGCGGTGAAGAAGGTGCGCGCAAAGGACCCAGCATCATGCCCGGGGGCGATCCCGCTGCCTATCCTTCCATAAAGCCCATGCTGGAAGCCGTATCGGCCAAAGCAGGCGGTGAACCCTGTGTGGCCCACATGGGCAAAGGCGCCGCCGGCCATTACGTAAAAATGGTGCACAATGGCATTGAATACGCTATCATGCAATTAATCAGCGAAGCCTACGATATACTGCACCGCGGCCTGGGGCTTAACAACGATGAGCTGCACGAAGTATTTAAACAATGGAACCAGGGCGAACTGCAATCCTTCCTGGTGGAAATAACCGCCGATATTTTCAAACAGCCCGACGATAAAACAGGCAACCGCCTGGTGGATATGATACTGGATAAAGCCGGCTCCAAGGGCACCGGCAAATGGACCTCGCAGGACGCTATGGATTTGCCCGTATCCATTCCCGTAATAGACATGGCCGTGGCCATGCGCGACCTATCGTCCTATAAAGACGAAAGAACAGCCGCATTTGCACTCTACAAAACAACGGTAAAACCCGCTTCGGCAAAAAGAGACATAGCCGTTAAACAGGTGCACGACGCCCTGTATTTTGCCACCATTACCTGCTATGCACAGGGACTGGCCATGCTCTTTAAAGCATCATCCGTGCTGGACATGCAAATACCCCTGGCCGATGTGGTAAAAATATGGAGGGGTGGCTGTATTATCCGCTCCACCCTGCTGGAAGTGTTTTACAAAGCCTATAAAAAGGATAAGGACCTTTCAAACATTTTGCTGGACAAATCTGTTTCAAGGTTACTGAAAAAGAAAGAAAGGAACGCAAGGGCCCTGGTAAGACTGGCGGTGGCAAGCCGTATACCTGCTTCGGGCCTCATGAGCTCCCTGGGCTATTTTGACGTCTATACCAGCGAAAAGATGCCAGTCAACCTGATACAGGCCCAGCGCGATAATTTTGGCGCACACACCTACCAGCGTATTGATATGGAAGGCAGTTTTCATACCGAATGGAAACATTTCGACCAGTAGCAACCGCTTGCCCCTGTTAAATAATTATTAACTGAATCATTATGCAAAATCATAAACGACCATCCGCTACACTGCTGTTTATCTTTGGAGGCAGTGGAGATTTGAATCACCGCAAGCTATCGCCCGCATTATACAATTTATTCATCGACGAATGGATGCCCGAAAAATTCGGCATCGTAGGCATCGGCCGCCGTCCTTACGACGATGCAGGTTATCGCAATCACCTGCTGGATGGCATTAAGAAATTCTCCCGCCGCAAAGAAGAGCCCAACGGCAAATGGGAGGATTTCTCAAAGCATGTTTCTTACCTGGCCATGGACGTGGAAAAAGACGAAGAGTTCCAGAAAATTGCCGATATCGTAAAACAGAAAGAACAGGAATTTGGGGAGCATCCCAATGTTATCTTTTATATGGCTGTGGCGCCGCAGCTGGTGCCTGGCATTGCCAGCAAACTGGGACCGCTCAATATCTGCGCCGACACCAAATGCACGCGCATTGTAATAGAAAAGCCGTTTGGACACGATCTCGAAAGCGCTCATGAACTCAATAAACTGCTTTCTTCCATGTTTGATGAAAAGCAGGTTTACCGCATCGATCACTACCTCGGCAAGGAAACCGTGCAGAATATTCTTGCCCTGCGTTTTGCCAATGCGCTGTTTGAGCCCATCTGGAACAGGAACTATATCGACCATATACAAATTACTGTGGCAGAAACGGTAGGCGCCGAAGGCCGCGGCGATTATTATGAAAAATCGGGCGCTCTCCGCGATATGGTGCAAAACCATATCCTGCAACTGCTGTGCATGATTGGTATGGAAGCACCGGTAAGCTTTGCCGCCGATGAAATCCGCAATAAGAAAGTAGATGTGCTGAATGCCATACGCAAAATAACTCCCGAACAGGTACATGCCTATGCCGTGCGCGGGCAATACAGTGAAGGATGGATGAAGGGAGAAAAAGTACCCGGCTACCGGCAGGAAAAGAATGTAGATCCCAATTCAAACGTAGACACATTTGCCGCCGTTAAATTTTATATCGACAACTGGCGCTGGCAGGATGTTCCGTTTTATGTGCGCACCGGCAAGCGCCTGCACGATAAATCCAGCGTTATCAACATCGAATTTAAGCCGGCCCCCAATTACGCCTTCCCCCCGGAATCGGCAGAAACCTGGCGGCCCAACCGGCTTACCATCAGCATTCAACCGGAAATGGATATACGCCTGCGTTTCCAGGCCAAGCGCCCCGGCCAGGCCATGGTGCTGAACCCCGTGGATATGGTGTTTAGTTATAAAGATGCCTACGACGGCAACGAGCCCGAAGCATACGAAACCCTGTTGCTGGATGTAATGGAAGGCAACGCCACCCTGTTTATGCGCAGCGACCAGGTTGAAGCCGCCTGGAAAATCATTATGCCCATACTGGACGCCTGGTCTACAAGACCGGCAGTGGATTTCCCGAACTATGCGCCGGACAGCTGGGGGCCTTCAGACGCAGATGCCCTGATTGCCCGCGACGGGCATAACTGGGTAACGATGCCCCCGCCGGCCAACCAGTAATAACCGGATCAAAAAATGCTGTTTTTATAATACCTTACGCCAATGGAGCTTCATATATTCAAAGACGTGGACAGCCTGAGCGCCCAGGCCGCCAAATGGATAGCCGATTGTATTACAGCCACCCTGCAAAAGCAGGACCGGTTTACCATCGTACTATCGGGCGGCAGTACCCCCAAAAAACTGCATGCCCTGCTGGCGGCTTCCCCGTATAAAGAACAGATCGACTGGAGCCGCCTGCACATCTTCTGGGGTGATGAAAGAGCTGTTTCTTTTGACGATGAGCGAAACAATGCCCGCATGGCTTACGATACGCTGCTCAATCACGTACCCGTTCCTCCCGCACATATACATGTAATGCGCACCGATATGGACCCCGAAGCCTCGGCCGCCGAATATGAGCGCCTGCTGCGCAGGTATTTTGACGATACCAGCTCCAGCTTCGACCTGGTATTGCTGGGCATGGGTGACGACGGGCATACCCTTTCCCTGTTTCCCGGCACAGCGGTTATTCATGAAGAAGCCAAATGGGCAACCGCTTATTTCCTGAAAGCGCAAAACATGTTTCGCATTACGCTCACCGCGCCCATAGTAAACCGGGCATCCAAAATTGCCTTCCTGGCCACGGGAGCAGGTAAAGCAGCGGCATTAAAGGAAGTGATTGAAGGAGATTACCATCCCGATATGTATCCTTCGCAGGTTATTAAACCGGAGCAGGGAGAAGTACACTGGTTTGTGGATGAGGCCGCGGCGGCGCTGCTTCATTAAACAAAACCGTTTAAGAAAAAAAAGCCGTCACCATTTCATCGGTCAGCTGCCGTTCTCCTTTTGTCCAGAAATCATTGGGGGGAGGAAATTCATTGCGGTTATAGCCACCCTGCTGTTTAAAATCAAACACGGCATGGCAGTAGTTATTGATAATAAGGGCGCAGCGTTGCCAGTCTTTCGACCATAATATCCGGAGCATCGCCTTTCTTTCCCCCTCGTCAATTTCATCCACATTATAAATATGCAGGGCGTCCAGTATGCGTTGTTCTTCTTTTTCGCCGGTTATTTCCAGGGCATAGAAATACCCGGTCTCCGTATCGTCTTCAAATACTACCGCATAACTGTTTTCAGAAGCCCGGCTATCCACAAAAGTATCTTCCCCTATTACGATAGCCTGCTCCTGCAATAAATACCCTTTCATGGTTAATATGGTTTACTCGTCTACCGAGTCGTACACAATTACCTTCTCCCACAAATGCTTGCAATCTTCCACAAATTTTTTGTGAATGGGGTGGTGCTGGTAAATTTCTTCGTCTTCCAGGTTATCAAATACCAGCATCCATGACATGGCATAGGAGCGGTCAATCACTTCACGGGTGGTATTGGCAGGCGAACCGATATGGTACATGCCGATGGTTTCAATGGCGGTCAGTGTTTGCAACCCCTTTTTCAGCTGGGCAAGATCTGCTGCGTTGCCGGGGTTCTTCAACCAGAAATAAACGTGATGAATAAACATACGATGTTTTTTATTTTAATGTCTTAAGCCAATCTGTTATTCCCGAATAAATCTTTTTAGCTACTGCTTTTTGAAATTTTACGTTTAGTATTTTCTTTTCATCCGCCGCATTGCTCAAAAACGCCACTTCCACCAGGCAATTGGGATAATCCGTTGGTCCGCTCAGTGAAAAGTTGAAGTTTCCCACGTTGCCGTATTCTTTCAGTCCCAGGCTTTCCATCTGGGCAAGAATGGCCGTAGTAAGCGGTCTGAATCCAATATAGCGGTAGTAAGTACTGGTTCCCTGCACCGTATCTACCCCGGATGAATTAAGATGAATACTTATAAGAATATGCGGGTCGTACTTCCTCAGCATCAATATCCGTTCCGGCATATCCAGGGTAGTATCTTTTGTTCGGGTCATAAAGATATTATTTATCCCCGCTTTCTTTAATGTTGCCTGCAATTCTTTTGCAATTTTCAACGTATAATCTTTTTCCAGCACGCCCGAGTTGAGGCCCGATGCGCCGCTGTTGGTGCCCCCATGCCCGGCATCAATGGCTATCCGCAGCTTTTTTATATCCGGCACCGCCGGCTGGCGCTTAATACGTATTATCAATTTTTTACCTGCCGTATCATAATACAGCGAATGGCCCCAGTGCTGCGGGTGCTTTAGTTCAATGATGGCGCGAAACACATCGTCTTCCGTTTGCTCGTACCAGGCATTTTTAATTTCCCGGGTGGTTTTGAGTTGCGTAATCCAGTTGGTATTGCTGGTAGCGCCAAATATGTCTACCACCACCCTTGAAGGATTTATTTGCTGCTGGCTGTGGTAGGGCAGTTTTTCGTCGAGGCTGATGGATACATAATCATACTGCGCATCGCCGTATACCCTCCAGGTATTGGTGAGATAATAGGGGCGGGCGGTTTTATCGGG